>Ga0315900_10003584_pt1 | contig 22570 bp, 27 predicted proteins | sample LakEriMetagenome_FD_203521 | JGI IMG/M metagenome (GOLD analysis project Ga0315900, IMG submission 203521) | Freshwater fungal communities from buoy surface, Lake Erie, Ohio, United States - Buoy 12 MA114 | ecosystem: Environmental > Aquatic > Freshwater > Lake > Lake biofilm | place: USA: Lake... | reverse complement strand
GGCCTCTTCGTTCAATGTCTTCCGTGGTCGGGGCGAGAGGATTCGAACCTCCGACCCTCTGGTCCCAAACCAGATGCGCTACCAGGCTGCGCCACACCCCGCTTCACGGAAGCGCCGTCTTTGCCAGACTAGGCGTTGCGCCGCAATGAAGGTACGCACGCGCAGACGCAGGATCGACCATGCCCGACGAGATCGACAACGACCTGCTGACCACCTGGGGCCGGGCGTTCGCCGAAGCGATCCGCGAGCTCGATCTGGAGGTGTGCGGCCAGGATGCGACCGAGGTCTGGCAGGCCGCCCTTGGTGATCTGCCATCGCGCGCTCGCCTTGGGGCGTTGACGGAAGACGACATCCTCAGGCTTCGGGACGCCGCGCGGGCCTGGTTGGAAGACGAGAGGATCGAGACTGTCCACCTGGCCCTCGCGATCAGGGAGACGCTCTGGCACTGGGGCGGCCTCAACTAACCCGGTTACTCCGCCTTCTTCCTCATCGGCTTGAACACGCCCGACCCGCGCAGAACGTCCTTCTCGCCGATGTAGATGCGGCCCTCGACGAACACCAGGTCGCGGGTCTGGCGGGTGACCCTGCCCTCGCCGTAGACCCACTCGCCGGCCCGGGCCATCGACAGGAAGTCCAGCGACAGGTGGATGGTCACCGACATGCCGCCAGTGACGCGGCCGACCGCTCCGGCCACGACGCCGTCGAAGAAGGTCGACAGCATGCCGCCGTGTACGATGCCCATGCTGTTGCAGTGGCGCGGCAACACGAAGAAGGCGTGGACCAGCCCGCCCTCCTCCGTCCGCCGGTGGAACATCGGGCCGTTGTGGGTGGTGTAGGGGCCGCGACTGGATGGAACAAACCCCTCCGGCGGGGCCGGAACCTCCGAAGCGCTCACTGGCCGAACATCCGGTGATGGACGCGGTCGCCGGGCTTGATGCCCTGCTGGGCGGCCTTGCCGCCGTAGATTTCAAGCACGCCGATGGCAGGCCCCTCCGACGGGAGGGCGGTTTCATCGAACGGCCGCGCGTTGGCCTGGATCGAGACGATCCTGCTGTCCGCACCAATGTAGATGATGTCGAGCGGCATATAGGTGTTGCGCATCCAGAAGGCCTGCGGACGGGCCTGCGGGAAGATGAAGAGCATGCCGTGCCCGTCCGGCATCGAGGTGCGGAACATCAGACCGTGCTGGCGCTCGGCGTCATCGTCGGCGATCTCGACCCGATAGTCGATGCGCCCCGCCGCGGACTCGATCCACAGCGGCTCGGTGACGAAGTCCGGCGAGGTCGCGTGCGGTGCGTTGATGTCGACCTTGCCGGCCGGAGCCGCCGCGGCCGCCCCCTCGCGGGCGGTGCAGGCGCTGGCGCCCAGGCTCGCCCCAAGCAGAACCGCCGCCAGGACCAGCGACCGGCGGGCGTCACGCATCATCCAGCTCAAGGCTTTACTCCGGTATCGATCCCGGTCCGGTCAGGACGCCGAGATTTCGGCCACCACAAGACCCTTGGGCCCCTCGGCGAAGCGCACCATCACACCATCGCCGGGCTGCAGGTCATCGAGGCCGCTGCGACGCAGCGTCTCAATGTGGACGAAGATATCTCCCGGTTCGGCGTCGCGCACCACGAAACCGTAGCCCTTGGTGCGGTTGAACCATTTGACGGTGCAGTGCTCGAGCGGACCGTCGGCGCGCGGCGGCCCGCGACGGGCCGAATCCTGGCGCGGCGGGGCGCTGAAGCGGTCTCGATCCCGCGAGAATCCGCCATGGCCGTGATCATCGAAGCGACGCGGCGCCCGCTCCATGGGCGGCTGTGCGGAGGCTTCGTCCAGATCGACCACTTCCGAAACCTGCCAGCCCTTGGGCCGGCGTACGACGTCACAGACGATCACCGCCCCTTCGAGCGCCGACTCGCGGCCAGCCGTCCGCAAGGACGTGATGTGCAACAGGACATCCTTGAGCCCCGTCTGCGTCGGATCGTCCGGAACAATGAAGCCGTAGCCCTTGCCCGCGTCGAACCACTTCACGCGACCGGCGATACGCACGGCCTCGTCGTGCGCCTCCGATCCCTCGAAATCGAAACCTGACATTCGCCCCTCTGCCCCGTCCCAAGTCCTTTCTGGACGAGAACTTAAGTATAACACTGTTCTCGTGGGAAGAGAGGCGTCAAGCCGGGAGTTCGCGCGCAGGACGTACGGGGCAGCCAACCGCGACGATTGGTCGCGATGCAGACGATTGATTATCGGAGGGTAGAGGCCTCGCGATGGCACGCCCTAGGGGAGTCGAACCCCTCTTACCAGATTGAAAATCTGGGGTCCTAACCGATAGACGAAGGGCGCCCGGTCGCGAGGAAGCGGCTGTATATTCGCGACTCTCGGCAGGCGCAAGCCCCTCCGGCGCGAGCAAGGCGACCTTTTTCAGCCGGCCGCCATACGGGGATCGGCGGCGTCCTCGATCTCCAGTTCAACGCTCTCGCGGCCTTGCCAGTCATCGGGCTTCAGTCGGCCCACGACATGCAGCCCGGCGCCGCCGGCCATGATCCGGTCGCCCAGCTCGGTCTCGCCGGCCCGCCAGGCCACGGCTTTCAACCGCCCGCCGGACGCATCGGTCAGGGTGCAGCGCACATGGCCGCCCTTCAGCATCATCGGGCGCTCGACCCGGGCGTCGGCGATCGCGAACACCGGCTCGGGATTGCCGGGCCCGAACGGCGCCAGCCGCTGGAAGTCGGCCCAAAGGCCGCGGGTCGCGCCTCCGGGGCTGACCAGGGCGTCAATCTCCACCGCATCGGCCGCGGCGGCGTCGATCATCTCGGCCGCCAGCTGCTCGCAGAGAAAGGCGCGCAGTTCGGGAATGCCGGAGGGGCGAATGGTCAGGCCGGCGGCCATGGCGTGCCCGCCGCCGGCCAGCAGCAGCCCTTCGTCGAAGGCCGCCTGGACGGCACGGCCAAGATTGACCCCGGGCTGAGAGCGTCCCGACCCCTTGCCTGTGTCCGACGGTCGGTCGACGCCGATCACGATCACCGGCTTTCGGTAGCGCTCGCGCAGGCGGGCGGCGGCGATGCCGACCACGCCCGGATGCCAGCCATCGCCGGCGACCACCAGCACCGGAGCGTCCGGGTCCTGGTTGCTGTCGTTTTCGATAAAGGCCACGGCCTGGTCGATGACGTCCTTCTCGACCTCCTTGCGGGAGGCGTTGAGGGCGTCGAGCTCGGCGGCCAGATCCTCAGCTTCGCGCGGATCATCGGTCGACAGCAGACGGGCGCCCAGGTCGGACCGCCCGATCCGGCCGCCGGCGTTGATCCGCGGGCCCAGGATGAACCCCGCATGGAACGACGTCGCCGGTCCCTGGCCCTTGGCGACGTCCAGCAACGCCTTGAGACCCGGGTTGGCCCAGCCCGACATGACCTTCAGCCCCTGCGAGGCGATGGCGCGATTGAATCCGGTCAGCGAAGTGACGTCGCAGAAGGCGCCCATAGCCGCCAGGTCGAGCCACTGGCGGATGTCGGGCTCGGGCCTTGTTGCGAACAGGCCGCGCTTGCGGGCCTCGCGATTGAGGGCGGCCAGCAGCACGAAGGTGACGCCGGCGGCGGCCAGATGGCCCTGGCCGGACGTGTCATCAGGCCGGTTGGGGTTGACCAGAGCGGCGGCGGGCGGGGGCTCGCCGCGCATCAGGTGGTGGTCGACGACCACGACGTCCAGACCCATGTCCCTGGCGGCCACCAGGGCGTCGTGGGCGGCCGCGCCGCAGTCGACGGTGATGACCAGCTCTGCGCCCTGCTCCTTCAGTCGGCGGAAGGCGGCGGGGCTGGGACCGTAACCCTCGATGATGCGATCCGGGACATAAATAGGCAGGTCGCGACCCATGGCGCGGAACCAGCGGACCAGCTGGGCCGCGCTGGAGGCCCCATCGACATCATAGTCGGCGAACACGGCCAGTGGCCGCTCGCGCTCCACGGCGTCGACCAGGATCGCGGCGGCCAGATCCATATCCTGGAAGCTGGACGGATCGGGAAACTGCGCCTTGAGGGTGGGCGACAGGAAGTCCACCGCGCCCTCCGGGCCGATCCCGCGGGCCGCAAGGGCGCGGGCCAGCGGCTCGGCAAGATCGTGGCGCAGCTGGTGGTCGCGGACGACCGCCTCGTCAGCCGGCCTGCGCCGCCAGGTTCGGCCCGTCAGGGAGCGCCGGACGCCGAGAAACCCGACTGCGTCCGCGCCGTCGGCCATGGTCAGAGCGGACGCTTCATCCGCACTTCGCGCACCGTGCGGGTGGAGGAGTTCATGACCAGCGAGTGGGTGTGGACAGCGTCGCCGTGGAAGGTGACGCCCTCCAGCATCGCCCCGTCCGTCACACCGGTCATGGCGAAGATGGCGTCGGCCCGCACGATCTCGTTGAGGGTGTACTTGCGGTCGAAATCGGTGATCCCGACCCGGGCCGCCCGCGCCTTCTCGTCGGCGTTACGGAACACCAGACGCCCTTCGAACTGACCGCCGACGCACTTGAGCGCCGCGCAGGCCAGAACGCCCTCAGGCGCCCCGCCCTGGCCGATGTAGAGGTCGACGCCGGTGTCCGGCTCGGCGGTGTTGATCACGCCGGCCACATCGCCGTCGGTGATCAGATAGACGCGTGCGCCCACCGAGCGCAGGCTGGCGATGATCTCGGCATGGCGCGGACGGTCGAGCACGCAGACGGTGATGGCCGAGACGTCGACGCCCTTGGCCTCCGCCATGGCCTGGGCGTTCTCGGCCGGGGTCTTGTCCAGGTCGATGACGCCGTCCGGATAGCCCGGCCCGCAGGCGATCTTGTCCATGTAGGTGTCGGGCGCGTTCAGCAGCGTGCCCTTGGGCGCCCAGGCCATGACGGCCAGCGCGTTGGCCATCGCCTTGGCGGTCAGGGTCGTGCCCTCGAGCGGATCCAGCGCGATGTCGATGCCGGGACCCTTGCCGGCGCCGACCTTCTCGCCGATGTACAGCATCGGGGCTTCGTCGCGCTCGCCCTCGCCGATGACGATCTCGCCGTCGATGGCCAGTTCGTTCAGGGCGTTGCGCATGGCGTCGACGGCGGCCTGGTCGGCGGCCTTCTCGTCACCCCGGCCCACCAGGCCCCAGGCGGCGATGGCGGCGGCCTCGGTCACGCGAACGGCGTCGAGTACGAGGCTACGGTCCAGCGTCTCGGAACTCATCTAGTCTATATCTCCCGGCCCTCTTCGAGAGGGGCTCCAGCCTGTTGTCGGAGGATTCTCAGATGCGCGCGATGCGCAACAGCCGGGGTCGCTCTAGCACGGCCGGCAGCTTTTCGATGCGATTTATCGCGTCGGTCAGCACCGACTCGGCGATGGCGTGGGTGGTGAGAACGATGGGCACGCCGCCCGCGTCCTCGACCGGCTTCTGCAGGAAGCTGTCGATCGACACGCCGCATTCGGCAAGCGTTTCGGAAACGGCCGCGATAACGCCGGCCTGGTCCTTCACCAGCAGCCGCAGATAGGCTTTGCCGACCCGGCGCGTGGGCGCGACCGCGACGAACGGCTTCAGCTCGCGGGCCGGCGCCTGGAACACCGGACGCGTCGCGCCGGTCATCACGTCGGCGATGTCCGCGGCCACGGCGGCGGCGGTCGGTCCCGCGCCCGCGCCGGGCCCCTGGATGAAGATTCGGCCAATGCGGGCGCCTTCGATGAACAGGGCGTTGAGCGCGCCGCGCGTCTCGGCCAGCGGATGGCCTTCCGGCACCAGGGAGGGGTGAACCCGAACAGCCACGCCCTCCGGGCTGAGATCGGCAGAGGCGATCAGCCGGATGCGGTAGCCCAGGTCCCGGGCCATGCGGATGTCCAGCGCGTCGACGCCGGTGATGCCCTCGATCTCGGCCGCCGCGAAGTTGGGCGCGCAGCCAAAGGCCAGGGCCGCCAGGATCGATACCTTGTGGGCCGCGTCGAAGCCGCCGACGTCCATGGTCGGGTCTGCTTCCGCATAGCCCATGCGCTGGGCGTCGGCGAGCACGTCCGCGAAAGCCGAGCCCTTGGCCTCCATCTCGCTGAGGATGAAATTGCAGGTGCCGTTGAGGATGCCCGCGACGCCCTTGACCTCGTCGCCGACCATCGCCTCGCGGAGCATCTTGACCGCCGGGGTGCCGCCCATCACCGCCGCCTCGAACAGCAGCGGGACGCCGACGGCCTCGGCCAGCATCGCCAGCTCGGCGCCATGCTCGGCGATCAGGGCCTTGTTGGCCGTAACGACAGGCTTGCCGGCCTTCAGCGCCGCCTCGACGGCGGCCTTGGCCGGCCCGTCGGAGCCACCGACCAGTTCGACGAAGATGTCGGTCTCCGGCGAGGTGGCCAGGGCGACCGGGTCGTCGAACCAGGTCAGGCCCGAGATGTCGATGCTTCGCGGACGCGACCGGGAGCGGGCGGACACGCCGGTGACCACCACCCTGCCCCCGGCCGGGGCGAACTCAGGCCGCTCCGACAGGAACTGCAGCAGGCCGCCGCCGACGGTGCCCAGACCCGCGACCCCGATCTTCCAGACCTTCTGGCTCATTGTCCCGCCATCGCGTTATGGGCCTTGGCGAGAATGGTCTCGGAGTCGGCCAGGAACTTCTTCACGTTGCGGGCTGCCTGCCGGATGCGGTGCTCGTTCTCGACGAGCCCGATGCGGACATAACCCTCGCCGTACTCACCAAAGCCGGTGCCCGGGGCCACGGCGACGCCGGCCTCCTCGACCAGCAGGCGCGAGAACAGCATCGAGCCGGCCTCCCGGTACTGCTCGGGCAGTTTGGCCCAGGCGAACATCGAGGCGGGCGGCGCGGGGATGTCCCAGCCGGCGCGCTTCATCGAATCGACCAGCGTGTCGCGGCGGCCCTTGTAGATGGCGCGGATCTCGTCGACGCAGTCCTGCGGGCCGTTGAGCGCGGCGGCGGCCGCGACCTGGATCGGCAGGAAGGCGCCGTAGTCGAGGTAGGACTTCACCCGCGCCAGCGCCGCGCAGATGCGGGCGTTGCCGACCACCATGCCGACCCGCCAGCCGGCCATGGCGTAGGTCTTGGACAGGCTGTTGACCTCGACGGCGATGTCCTTGGCGCCCTCGACCTGCAGGATCGACGGCGGCGGGTTGTTGTCGAAGTAGATTTCGCCATAGGCGATGTCGCTGATGACCAGCAAGTCGTGCTTCTTCGCCAGCGCGACCGCGTCCTTGTAGAAGTCGAGGTCGACCCACTGGGCCGTTGGGTTGGACGGGTAGCTGAGGATGAGGATGTTGGGCGGCGGCACCGAGTGCTTCACGGCCCGGCTCACGCCCGCCAGGTATTCCTCCGGCGACAGGGCCGGCACGTGGCGGATGACGCCGCCGGCCATGATGAAGCCGAAGGCGTGGATCGGATAGGCCGGGTTGGGGCAGATGATGACGTCGCCCGGGGCGGTCAGGGCCTGGGCCAGGTTGGCGAAGCCCTCCTTGGAGCCCAGGGTGGCGATCACTTCGGTGTCGGGGTTCAGCTTCACGCCGAAACGACGGTCGTAGTAGCCGGCCATGGCGCGGCGCAGGCCGATGATGCCCTTGGAGGCGGAGTAGCGGCCGGCCTTGGGGTCGCGGGCCGTCTCGACCAGCTTGTCGACAATGTGCTTGGGCGTCGGCATGTCGGGATTGCCCATCCCGAAGTCGATGATGTCCGTCCCCTCGGCGCGCAGCTTCGCCTTGATGCGGTTCACTTCTTCGAAGACGTAGGGCGGCAGGCGCCGGATACGGTGGAACTCGGTCGTCATTCTGGGCTCGTCTGCGCCATCCGGCGCGCTCTGGAGCGAAAGTCGCGCATGGATAGCCCCCGGAGCGGATCGTCGCAAAGGGGTGAAGCCCCTTTTGTGGTTCGATCCGCTCTTAAACCAGGAATTCTTCGATGCTTCGCATCGGAGGAAGGCTTTGTCCAAGCAGGTTCAGGGAAAATCATGCCCCCGCCGCGCCGGCATCACCTCGGCAGCGGAGGCGGGGTAGCTCGTGCGCGCAAGGCGCGGGCGTAGGCGTCCGACTCGGCCATCTCCGCGTCGGTCGGCGCATGGACGTCGATTTCGGCGATTCTGGCGCGGAGGTCGGCGGCGAACGCTTCTGTGCCGGCGAGGCTCCAGCTGTCCTCGGCGCCATTGCGCTGGGTGAAGAGGCGGTCGGCCTCCTGATCCTCGACGGCCTGCCGCCAGGCGGACGCAGGGCGGACGTCGGTCGGAATCTCCGGGATACTCGCGAAGGTCGGACGGGCGCCGGGATCAGCCACGGCGGCGGCCACGGCGGCGGCGGCCGGCGAGGACGGGTCGATCGCCGCGTTGGCGCCCGGCTCGAACGCATCGATGGTCACGCAGGCGGCAAGGCTCATCGCCGCGCCCGTCAGGAGCGCCAGCCGGCCGGCCCGCCAGAAAATGTGCGTCTCGCCTTCCATTTGCAGCCCGGTCTAAGCCATGATCACGGCCAGCGAAAGGCCGCTCGAAGCGGCCACGCCCCGGGAAGGAAACGACATGGCCGGTACTGACGGCAAGACCCCGCGCAAACGCAAGGCTTCGGCCACCCCCGTCGCCGTAGCGAAGAAGGCTGCCGCCAGGTCCGCCCCGTCGCCGAAGAAGGCTCCCGCCGAGGTCGCCCCAGCACCGGGGAAAGCGGCGGCCAAGGCCGTCAGCGCGCCGAAGGCCGCGAAGCCGAAAGCCGCCCCCAAACCGAAGGCCGCCGCGCCGAAAGCTCAACCCGCCCCTGAGCCGGCTCGCGAGGCGCCGCGCGCCGCCGACCCTGCGGCGACCGCCGCCCCCTTCGAGGCCCAGGGCTTCCCCGACCCGGCCGCCTTCATGTCGAGCCAGCAGCGCGAGGCGATGGAGAAGCTGTCGGCGAATCTGGCCCGTGCCGCTGTAACCGCCCAGGGCGCCATCGCCGAGGCAGCCCTGCGACAGGCCGACAGCCCCGCCGCCCTGACGCCCGACCCCTTCCACGTCGGGCCCGCCCTGACCGACGTCATGGGCCGCCTCGCCGCCCAGCCCGACCGGCTGTTGCGCGCCCAGGCCGACCTGTTCAGCCGCTACCTCGACCTCTGGCAGAACACCGCGCGCCGCATGGCTGGCGAGACAGTCGAGCCCGTCGTGGAGCCCGCAAAGGGCGACAAGCGGTTCAATGACCCGGACTGGGGCTCCAACCCCATGTTCGACGTGATGAAGCAGTCCTACCTGCTCAGCTCCAACTGGCTGAACAGCCTGGTCACCGACGTCGAGGGCGTCGATCCGCTGGAAAAGCGCCGCGTCGAGTTCTTCATGAAGATGCTGACCGACGCCGTTTCGCCCTCCAACTTCCTGATGTCGAACCCGGCGGCGCTGCGTGAGGCCATGGCCACCGGCGGCGAGAGCCTGGTGCGCGGCATGGAGAACTTCGCCGAGGACCTGACCCGCGGCGGCGGCCAGCTGGCCATCAGCCAGACCGACATGGAGCAGTTCAAGGTCGGCGAGAACGTCGCCACCACGCCGGGCAAGGTCGTCTACCAGAACGACATCCTGCAGCTGCTGCAGTTCACGCCGACCACCGAGCAGGTCCACGAAGTTCCGCTTCTGCTGTTCACGCCGTGGATCAACAAGTTCTACATCACCGACCTGCGGCCCGATAACAGCCTGGTGCGCTGGCTGACCGGCCAGGGCTTCAGCGTCTTCGTGACCAGCTGGGTCAATCCGGACGAGACACTCGCGGCCAAGACCTTCGAAAGCTACCTGAAGGAGGGCATCTACGACGCCACCGCCCAGGTCATGAAGCAGTGCGGGACCGACCGCGTGAACACCGTCGGCTACTGCATCGGCGGCACCCTGCTCTCCTGCGCTCTGGCCCATATGGCGGCGAAGGGCGACAAGCGGATCAGCTCGGCCACCTTCTTTGCCGCCCAGCAGGACTTCGAGGAGGCGGGCGACCTGAAGCTGTTCGTCGACGACGCCTGGCTGCGGGACATCGAGGAGACCATGGACCAGTCGGGCGGTTTCCTGCCCAGCAAGTCGATGGCCGACACCTTCAACTCGCTGCGCGGCAACGACTTGATCTGGTCGTTCTTCGTGAACAACTACCTGATGGGCAAGGAGCCCAAGCCGTTCGACCTGCTGTTCTGGAACAGCGACCAGACGCGGATGCCCAAGGCGCTGCACCTGTTCTACCTGCGCAACTTCTACAAGGACAACGCGCTGGCGAAGGGGAACCTGGTCCTTGACGGGGTCAATCTGAACCTCGGCGACGTGAAGACCCCGATCTATGTCCAGTCCTCGCGCGACGATCACATCGCGCCGTTCCGCAGCATCTATCGCGGCGCCAAGCTGTTCGGCGGGCCGGTGACCTTCACCATGGCCGGCAGCGGCCACATCGCAGGCGTGATCAACCACCCGGACGCGAAGAAGTACCAGCACTGGACCAACCCCGCCTTGCCCGCCACCGTCGACGAATGGCGCGCGGCCGCCGTCGAGCACCCGGGCAGCTGGTGGCCGCATTGGAGCGCCTGGCTGAAGGAGCGCTCGGGCGGTCTGGTCCCGGCGCGTGATCCAAGCCAGGGCCCGCTCGGCAAGCCGCTGGAGGATGCGCCGGGGAGCTTCGTGAAGGTGCGCTCCTGACGCCTGCGCCGATCGCCGCCGATGCCCTGCGCGCCGCGCTGCCCGACTGGGCGGCTTTGCTGGAGGCCTGTGTCGCCGACGGCGCCTCGATCGGCTTCCTGCACCCGATGCGCGCCGGCGAGGCGCAGGCCTGGTGGCGCGGGGTGGCCGAGGGCGTCGCGGCCGGCGACATCCTGCTGTGGGCCATCTTCGATGACGACGGTCCGGTCGGCACGATCCAGCTGCATCCTGTCGGAAAGCCCAACGGCGCGCACCGGGCCGAGATCGCCAAGCTGATGGTCCATCCTCGCGCGCGGGGCCGCGGGCTCGCCAAACAGCTGATGGCGACCGCCGAACAGGCCGCCCGGGATCTGGGCCGCCGCCTGCTGGTGCTGGACACCGTCGAGGGCGGCGTCGCCGACGGCCTCTATCGCCGGCTCGGCTGGACCGAGGCCGGGAAGATCCCCGACTTCGCGCTGAAGAGCGGCGGCGGGTCGGAAGCGACCGTGGTGTTCTGGAAGGCGGTTTAGTCCTCCCTCCCCTTTATGGGGAGGGACAGGCCGCGAAGCGGCCAGGGTGGGGCAAGGGATGGCCGCCTTCGACGTCGGGTGAGGATCGCTGCTTGCCCCACCCGTCTCGTCTCGCTGCGCTCGCCGAGCCACCCTCCCCACAAGGGGGAGGGAGACTAGAGCCTGAACTTCAGCTTCGGCCGTTCCCAGGCGATGCCGTCAGCCGGCGGCGTAACCCCGACATCGACCGCGCCCATGCGCCTGTAGAAGCCGGCGGCCTCGGGGTTGGACGAGATGAGCACGCAGGTCGCGCCCAGCGCCCTCGCCCGCGCCGCCATGGCCTCAAACAGCCGACGGCCGACGCCGTTCCCCTGCGCATCATTGGCGGTGAAGAACAGGTCGAGCTCCTGGTCCGCGCCGTGCGGGATCAACGCGAAGAAGCCGACGATTGCGCCAGCCTCCTCGGCCAGCCAGACCTCGTGCGGGCCGTCCGGCACGCTCCAGGTCCTGGCGAAGGCGACGATCATCGCCCGGGCTTCGGGCCGATCGTAGCCGTTGCTGGTCGCCATCAGCGCCCGCAGGGCCGCCGTGTCGGCGGGGGATGCCCGCCGCAGGGTCACAGGCCGGCGGCCTCGGGCAGGCCGAGCATCAGGTTCATGTTCTGCACCGCCGCCCCGGACGCGCCCTTGCCCAGGTTGTCGAGCAGCGCCACCAGCCTCGCCTGGCGGGTCGAGTCGGAGCCGAATACGAACAGCTTCATCCGGTTGGTCCCATTCAGGCCTTCCGGATCGAGCGTCTTCAGCGCCGCCGCCTCGTCCAGCGACGCCACCTCGACGAAGGCTTCGCCATGATAGGCTTGCGCGAGTGCGGCATGGACGTCCTTGAGGGACGGCGCGCTGCCCATCAGCGAGAGGTGCAACGGAACCTCGACGATCATGCCCTGGCGGTAGCGGCCGACGGCCGGCGCGAACAGCGGCCGGGTCAGCAGCCCCGAATGCATCTGCATCTCGCCGACGTGTTTGTGCTCCAGCCCCATGGCGTAGATGCGGTAGGCGACCGGCGTCCAGGTCGGGCTCTCGACGTCCTCGAACTCGGCGATCATCGGATTGCCGCCGCCGCTGTAGCCGCTGACGGCGTTGACGCTGACCGGCCAGTCCTGCGGTATCAGTCCGGCGGCGACCAGCGGCCGGACCAGGGCGATGGCGCCGGTCGGGTAGCAGCCGGGGTTCGACACTCGCGTAGACGCCGCCACGGCCGCCCGCTGGTCGCGCGTCATCTCCGGGAAGCCATAGGCCCAGCCCGGCGCGGTGCGGTGAGCGGTGGAGGCGTCGATGATCCGGGCCGACGGGTTGGTGACCATGGCCACCGCCTCGCGCGCGGCGTCGTCGGGCAGGCACAGGATCGACACGTCGGCGGCGTTGAGCAGCTCGGCCCGGGCGGCGGCGTCCTTGCGCTTCTCATGGGCGATGGACAGGAGTTCGATGTCCGTGCGCCCGGCCAGCCGCTCGCGGATCTGCAATCCCGTGGTTCCGGCTTCGCCGTCGATGAAGACCCTGGCCATGTCCAATGCTCCGTTTCCCCGGCGAAGGCCGGGGCCCACAATTCAAACACCGCGTCCCCCGTCATGGGTCCCGGCCTGCGCCGGGAAAACGGAGAACAAGGGCACAAAGAAAAAGGGCGCCTCGGTTGCCCGAAGCGCCCTTTCGCAAACAGTGGTTCGCGAACGACTAGCGCTTCGAGAACTGGAAGCTGCGGCGGGCCTTGGCCTTGCCGTACTTCTTGCGCTCGACGACGCGGCTGTCGCGGGTCAGGAAGCCGTGCGGCTTCAGGACCGGACGCAGGGTCGGTTCGAAGTAGGTCAGGGCCTTGGAGATGCCGTGACGCACGGCGCCGGCCTGGCCCGACAGGCCCGAGCCTTCGACCGTGACGATGACGTCGAACTGACCGACCCGGTCGGTGACCTGGAAGGGCTGGGCGATCATCATGCGCAGCACGGGACGGGCGAAGTAAATCTCCTGGTCACGACCGTTGATCGTGATCGTGCCCTTGCCCGGCTTGATCCACACGCGGGCGACCGCGTTCTTGCGCTTGCCGGTCGCGTAGGAGCGACCCTGGGCGTCGACCTTGCGTTCGGCCGGCGCGACGTTGGGGTTCGACGAGAGGCCTTGCAGGGCCTCGAAACCTTGGGCTTCGGCCATGACTTATTGGCTCCGGGTGTTCTTGCTGTTGCGTTCGGCGAACGCGACGGGCTCAGGGCTCTGAGCCTGATGAGTGTGCTCGGCGCCGTTGAAGATGCGCAGGTGCGTCATCTGGGCCCGGGCCAGAGGGCTTTCCTTCGGCAGCATGCGCTCGACGGCCTTCTCGAGCACGCGCTCGGGGAAGCGGCCGCTCAGTTGCTTGCCGGCGGTGATCGACTTGACGCCGCCCGGGTGACCGGTGTGGCGGTAGTAGATCTTCTGATCGAGCTTGCGGCCCGTGAACTTCACCTTGTCGGCGTTGATCACGACGACATAGTCGCCGCAGTCGACGTGCGGGGTGTAGTCGGGGCGGTGCTTGCCGCGAAGACGCATGGCGATGAAGGACGCGAGACGGCCGACAACGGCGTTCTCGGCGTCGATCACGATCCACTTCTTCTCGACCTCGGCGGGCTTCAACGAAGCCGTGGTCTTCATCATGGGACAGATCCGTATTGCGGGCGGGAACGAGCGGTCCCCGACGTGAGGGCGGGGCAATACCCGCGCCCCGCCGCCTTGTCAACAGATGAAGCTGGGCAACCGGGCGCAAAGGCCTGTGTGACAAGGGTTTGCGATGAGCGGTATTATAATACCGAAATCACCAACCCTGCCCTACGGCCGTCGCACCCGCCAGGCGAAGGCCGTCGCCGCCGCCAGCAGGAAGACCGCGCCGGCCTGGTGCAGGATCCCGAGCCAGAGCGGGACGCCGGCCATCAGGGTGGCGATGCCCAGCAGGGCCTGCATCACCGTGACGCCCAGGGTGACCACGGCAAGCAGGCGAGCCTCCTGCGGAAGGTAGCGGGCGCGCCAGGCCATCACCGCCATGACGATGGCCCCGGCGAACAGGAGGTAGGCGCCGAGCCGGTGGTTGAACTGCACCGAGGCCTGGTTGTGCGCGATCGTCGCCCAGAGGGTGTCGCCGGCGTAATCCCGAGGGACCAGGGCTCCGTTCATCAGCGGCCAGTCATTGTAGATGAAGCCGGCGTCCGAGCCGGCGACCAGCGCGCCAAGCAGGCTCTGGAACAGGACGGCGCCGAGGAAGACCAGGCCAACCGTGCGCCAGCGGGTCGGGCTTTCCTGTCGTGGCGCGCCGTTCCAGGCATCAAGGCCCGTCCAGACCAGCATGACGAACAGAACCAGCGCGAGACTGAGGTGCGTGGCCAACCGCTCCGGCGCGACAGACACCCGGTCGGCCAGGCCGCTGGACACCATCCACCAGCCGATGGCGCCCTGCAGGCCGCCAAGGCCGAGCATCACCCCGCAGCGCCAGATCAGGCGATGCGGAATCTCGCGACGGATCAGGAAGACCGCGAACGGGAGGGCGAAGGCCAGGCCGATAACCCGGCCGAGCAGCCGATGGCCCCACTCCCACCAGTAGATGCCCTTGAACTCGCCAAGGCTCATGCCGCGGTTCAACTGGGTGTACTGCGGGATGACCTTGTACTTGGCGAACTCGGTCTGCCAGGCCTGCTCCGACATCGGCGGCACAGCGCCGGTGACCGGCTTCCATTCGGTGATCGAAAGCCCCGAGCCAGTCAGACGGGTCGCGCCGCCGACCACGACCATGGCCAGAACGAGAGCGGCCACGGCGAACAGCCAGACCGCGACCGGACGGGACCGGTCGGAACGCAGGAACGAAGTCATCGCCGCCTCTGCTGGGCCCCAGGGACGGGGCGGAATGTCGGCAGGCAGTACCTAGGCCGGTCCCGGGCCCGGGTCCAGAGCGGTGACGTCATCGCGATCCGCTGTCATTGTGGCGGCGATGTCGGGATCAGGCCTCTTCGCTGTTGCTGTGATCGGGCTGTTGGCCGGTGTGCTGGCGCGCGCGCTGATGGGCGGCCGCCGTTCGCTGTTCGCCAGTCTGTGCCTGGGCCTTGCCGGCGCTCTGGTGGGCAGCGCGGTCGCCGGCCTGCTGGGACTGGGCCTGGACAGCCTTCCGGCCTTCTCGCTCGCCGCCCTGGCGGGCGCCACGGCGCTTCTGGCGGCCGGCGGACTGTTGCCCGGGCGCTGACCCCGCGCCGGGACCGGAACCCCGGACGCCCCGGCGGCGTTTCCTCACACCCCGATCACCGGGCTGGAGGAGGAACACATGGGCTGGATCGCCGCAATTCTCATCGGCATCGCCGCCGGCTGGCTGGCCGAGAGGCTGATGGGCCGCAACCACGGCCTGCTGACCAACCTGGCGGTCGGCGTCATCGGCGGCCTGATCGGCGGGTTCATCGCGACCCAGTTGAACATCGGCGTCAGCGGGCTGCTGGGAACCCTGATCTTCGCCACCCTGGGCGCGGTGATCCTGCTCTTCGTCGTCGGCCTCTTCAAACGCGGCTAGTCGCGCTCTATGTCGAAGGCGGCGTGACCCGTCGCGCCGCCGGAGGCTGCATGAACCCGCGACTGAAGAAGCTCATCGGAACCCTGGCGATGCTGGTGTTCCTGTTCGTCTACGTGGCGGCGGCCCTTGCCGTGGCCGATCACCTGCCGGCCCACTGGGCCGCCCAGCTGCTCTTCTATGCCATCGTCGGCACGGCCTGGGGCCTGCCCCTGATCCCGCTCATGAAGTGGATGAACCGCTAGGGGGAAAGGTGGTCGGAGCGACAGGATTCGAACCTGCGACCCCTTGACCCCCAGTCAAGTGCGCTACCAGGCTGCGCCACGCTCCGACACCTTTTACGACCGGCCGCGAACGGCCCGTCGATGGGGAGGGCCCTTATAGGCGCCGCCTCCCGGCCCGGCAATGGGGCATTTGCGGAAGTTTCAGCCGCCCTTCAGCAGGGCGTCCAGCCGGGCCTTGACGCTTGTCAGGTCTTCGAGCGCAAAGACCAGACGATCCCTGGCCCCGGCATCGAGCCGGCCTGGCGCGACCGCTGCGGCGAGCGCCTCCTCGCCGACCGTGGAGCCGGCCGCTTCCCCGCCCCCGACGCTGACCAGGCGGCGCACGCCCTGCTCCTTGTGAAGCTTCTGAACGCCCTTGATGGTCAGTCCCTCATCGTGCAGCAGCGCGCGAACGCCGCGCAGCACGGCGATATCCTGGGGCCGATAGAAGCGCCGGCCGCCGGCGCGCTTCATGGGGCGGATGAAGGAGAACTTGGTCTCCCAGAAGCGCAGCACATGCTGCGGCACGCCAAGCTCGTCGGCGGCTTCAGAGATGGTGCGGAAGGCGTTCGGGCCCTTCGCCACCGGCGCGCCCTAGTCGCTCAGCGCGCGATCAATGCGCGCTTTCATGACCTGCGAGGCCCTAAAGCCGATGACCCGGCGGGGCTCGATCTCGGCTGGTTCGCCGGTCTTGGGATTGCGGCCCATGCGCGCCTTCTTGGCGCGGACCTGGAAAACGCCGAACCCGGACAGCTTGACGGTCTCGCCGTTCTCGAGCGCCTCGGCCACCAGATCAAGCGTGCGCTCGACCAGCCCGCCGCAGTCCTGCCGCGTGAGGCCGACCTCTTCGTGCACCGCTTCAGTCAGGTCGGCTCGCGTGAGGGTCTCGCCCTTCATGCCCCCGGTCTCCAAGACACCCCTAGAACAAGTCAGGGTGCATGGCCCGATTGCCACGTCAAGTCAAAGGGTTCCCGGCGTCAGCGGAATCCGGAGCTAAAGCCGTACGACGCAGGCGCCCCAGGTCAGGCCGCCGCCCATGGCCTCCAGAAGCAGGAGGTCGCCCTTCCTGATTCGCCCGTCGGCGACGCCCTGGGCCAGGGCCAGCGGGATCGAGGCGGCGGAGGTGTTGGCGTGATCGCCGACCGTCTGGATGACCTTGTGCTCGTCGATGCCGAGCCTGTTCGCGACCCCCTTGAGGATGCGCTCATTGGCCTGGTGGGGGATGAACCAGTCGACGTCCGAGACCTCGACGCCGGCCGCCTTCGCGGCGGCGATCACCGCCTCGGAGATGTTGATCACCGCATGTTTGAAGACCTGGTTGCCCTGCATGCGCAGCTTGCCGACAGTGCCGGTCGTCGAGGGGCCGCCGTCGACATAGAGCAGGTCCTGCTTGGTCCCGTCACAGCGCAGCGCGAACCCGAGCAGACCGCGGTCGGCCGTGGTTCCCTGCCCTTCCATCGGCTCCATGACGACCGCCCCGCCCCCGTCGCCGAACAGCACGCAGGTGCCGCGGTCGGTCCAGTCCATCAGTCGTGTCATCGTCTCGGCGCCGATGACCAGCGCGCATTTCGAATGACCGCGCGCCACGAAGCCGTCGGCGACGCTCATGGCGTAGACAAAGCCCGAGCAGACCGCCTGGACGTCGAAGGCGATGCCGACGGGACAGCCCAGCTTGCGCTGGACGATGGCGGCTGTGGCCGGGAAGGTCAGATCGGCGGTGGTGGTCGCCACGACGATCAGATCGATGTCGGCCGGCGTCCGGCCGGCGCTGTCCAGCGCCTGTCTCGCCGCCTCGACGGCCAGGTCGGACACCGCCTGGTCATCGCGCGCCCGGTGCCTCTGGCGAATGCCCGTACGCTCGCGGATCCAGTCGTCGGAGGTGTCGACGACCCGGGAAAGATCCTCGTTGGAAACAACGTCCTCAGGCAGGTAGCCGCCGACGCCGGTCACAACGCTACGCACAACGCTCACTCGCTCGCTCCTTCGGCCGGCGCGGGCGCCGGCTGCGACAGGGTGGCCGTCAACCGGGACATGTTGCGGTCGATCTCGGCGGAAAAGTCGCTTCTGGCCAGGTCGACCGCTACGCGGATGGCGGCGGCGTAGCCCTTGGCGTCGGCGCCGCCGTGGCTCTTGACCACGATGCCGTTCAGCCCGAGCAACGGGCCGCCGTTGACGGCGCCCGGGTCCATGCGCTTGCGCATCTTGCCCAGCGCCCCGGCCGCGAACACGGCGCCCAGCATCGACAGCAGGCTCGACTTGAAGCTGGCGCGCAGTTCGTTGGCGAAGAACCGGGCCAGGCCCTCGGCGGTCTTCAGCGCGATATTGCCGGTGAAGCCGTCGGTGACGATGACGTCGACGGTCCCCTTGGCGATATCCGTGCCCTCGACGAAGCCGTGGTAGTCGAGGTCCAGTTTCGTGGCCCGCAGCAGGGCGTGGGCCTCGCGCACATCCTCGTGCCCCTTCTGCTCTTCCGAGCCGACGTTGAGCAGGCCGACGGTCGGGCGCTTCGAGCCGTGCACCGCATGGTGGAAGGCCGCGCCCATGATGGCGAACTCCACCAGCTGCTCGGCGTCGCTCTCGACGTTGGCGCCGACGTCCAGCACCGCGGTGATGCCCCGACTGGTCGGCCAGCTGGCGACGATCGCCGGCCGCTTGATGTGCTCGGCCATGCGCAGGATCAGCATGGAGATGGCCATCAAGGCGCCGGTGTTGCCGGCCGAGACGGCGGCGGCGGCCTCTCCGGCCTTCACCGATTCGATGGCGTTCCAGACGCTGGAGCCCTTGCCGCGGCGCATGGCCTGGGCGGGCTTCTCGTCCATCGAGATCGCCTTGTCGGTGTGGCGAACCGCGCTGACCGCCTTCGCGGCGGGGTGACGGGCAAGCTCGGCGTTGATCAGGTCCGCGTCGCCGTGCAGCAGGAAGGTGACGTCCTGAAGCGCCCTGGCGGCGAGGTCGACAGCGGGAACGATCACGGCGGGACCATGGTCGCCGCCCATGGCGTCGATGGAGATGACGAGGGATTGGGGCAAGGCCGGTCGCGATTCCGTCACGGACGCGCCCCGCAGGGCGCAGCGGCCGGAACTTACCCCCGCCGGGTGAGGATGCAACCCCGGGCGCCGGAAACCGTCATTCCGGAGCGTCATCCTTCCGCAGCAGCTTCAGCACCGCGAAGGGCGAGGCCGGCTCGGTCGGCTCGGGCGGCTGGAACGTCGCGCCGGGCTTGCGGGGGAACGGGTCCAGCTCCAGGGACAGGTGCTCGACGACATAGCCGCCCAGGTCAAAGGCCCCGCCATCGACGACGTCCGGCGGATCATCGGCCTCGGGATCGAGGTCCACCTCCTCGCCCTCCGGTTCGGCGGGCGCGTTCGGGCTGCCCTCGGCAAGGACCCTGACCATGAACTCCCCCTCGACCGACTCGTCGAAGAGTTCGGCGCTGACGCTGCACAGCTGCGTCACGACGGCACGGAAGCGTCCACGCACCTCGGCGCCGTCCAGCCAGGGGCGGACGGTCAGGTCCGCGGTCAGGGCGCCGATGGCTTCGACATCCAGGTGCCGCGCCACGGCCCGGCAGGTCACGACATCCGCTTCGAGGGCTCGTTTCACCGGCCCGGCGCCGAGCTCGATGAAGCGGAACGGTACGGTCCAGGGGGACGCTCCGATCATGCCAGGGTCTCCCAGACGACGACGCCGTCGCACAGGCGCTCCAGCGGCTGCGCGGAAAGCGCCTCACGGCTCTTGATGACATAGGCGGTCAGGGCGTCCGCTTCGGCCTCCCGGCCTTCCAGGGCCGTCCTGGCCAGGACATCCCGCAACGCCGCCTGGTCGGGCAGGGTCGCGAACGCCTCGCTGTAGGCCTTCAGCCGGCCGTAGAACGCCTGCCCCAGGGCCTTCATCCGCTTGGCGAGACCGACGTCCCCGATTCCCAGCTCCCGGAAGGCGTCGTCGAGGCCGCGCACATAGCGCTCCGACAGCGCCTGGCTGGTTTCGTCAGCCTCGGCCCCCTGCCCGCGCAGCCGATCCATCAGCAGGATCACATGCAGGGTGTAGAGCTCGAACCGGCCCTCACGGGTGTCCTCTACCCCGAGCTCGCGATAGAAGCCCGGCGTTCGCGCCTGGGCCGCCGCAGCAGCGTACAGGGCTTCCCCGGCGATCCGCGCGGGTCGTGGCTGGAAAAAACGCTTCAGCATTGCAGACATGTCGCCTCGATTTCGCCGCCAGCGGGAGCTAAGCGAGGCATTGAACTAAGCGCCCGCGGGCGATAGGTCAAAGCACTGCGCCGCACGATGCGCACCCGGGAGCCGAGATGTTTCGTAAAGTCGTCCTTGCCGCAGCTGCCGCGACCGCCGTTCTGGCGATCGGCGCCTGCACGCCGATCACGACCTACTCCGGCTTTCAGGCCGTCGAAGTCGACCCGGCGAACGTGAAGCCCGGCGAGGACACCAAGTCGACCGTCATGGGCAAGCTGGGCTCGCCCTCGGTGCAGTCGACCTTCGATCCCAATCTCTGGTTCTACATGAGCCAGGTGACCGACCGCGTGGCCTTCTACCAGCCGCGCGTCGCCCGCCGCGACATTGTGGCGATCGCCTTCGATCCGGCGACCGAGCAGGTGGCCACGGTCAACAGCTACTCGCTCAAGGACGGCAAGATCATCGCGTTCAACGATCGCGAGACGCCGACCCGCGGTCGCGAGATGACCATTCTCGAGCAGCTGCTCGGCAACGTCGGCCGCGGCGGCATGCTGCCGCGCGACGAGGAAGAGCGCATCCCGGGCAACCGTCCGGGCGACCGCTAGACGCACGACAACGCCGCACGGCTCAAGCGCCCGCTCCACCGTCAAACGACGCTGGGGCGGGCGTTTTGCTGTCTCCGGAGTCTCGCTTCGATGGCGAGGGCGCCCTTCGCCTAGCCCCTGGCCAGCGCGCTGGCCGCCTTGCCGTCATACCGGCCGCCGAAGGTCTCTTTCAGATGAGCCATGATCGCGCCGACGTTGGCGTCCGGGTTCGCGGCCCGGAAGGCATTGATGGCGTCGCGCAGCTCCGCTTCGGTCATCTGCTTTGGGCTGTACGAGGACAGGATCGCCTGTTCGGTTTCCGCCGCCGTGATGCGCGCGTCCACCTTCGAGGCATCGCTGCCGGCTTCGGTCAGGCGGGCGCGCTCGCCGGCGAGGGTCTCCAGCGTCAGCTTCGTGCTCTTCAGGAACTTCGCGACGGTCGCGGCGACCTTTTCGTCGGTCACCGCCATCACGCCGCGCTTGAACTCCTCGGTCGTGATCTGCGTCGCTTCGCCGATCAGGGTGGTCAGCAGGTCAGCCTTCAGACGGTCGTTCGACCTGCGCGCCGCCAGCTGGTCCGCCTTGAGCTCGTCGAGCAAAGCCATGTCGCCGTCCTTTCAGGTCACTCTGTTCGGTCGCGCCATAGTGAGGGACAGGCGGCCGCCGTCCAAGAGCGCGCGTGCCGTAGGACAGCCTTGGCAGCCTCCTCGCGATATCCGTGTCCACATTCAGTCAGGAGCGGACATTCCCTTGCCGCCGAAAGCCCGCCGCCCTGAAGAGTCCGCTTTCGACCCGTTGCGGACATTGACCCGGGCGAGGTATCACCTTGAGCAGGCGGGACGCGGAGGCAGAGGTGCAGGGGGAACGAGAGTTTCAAGCACTCGGTGTAGAGCTTCACGATGTCAGGTCCATCGTGACCGAAGCAGGGTCCGCAGGTGCAGTAATCCTCACTAGTGGCAGTGCAGTAATCATGGAACATGATGCTGCAGCGGCGACGCTAGTGACATCATATTTGCGAGCTAATGGTGTTCCGGTCTACCGCTATGAGGACGATATCCCGGATCATCATCTGCCTGACGCGGGCAACGCCGTTGTCACAGAAATAGACGCATAAAGGTCCGCTCCCCACCCCTAGCCGCACCCCGCAGAGTCCGCTTTCACCTCCGGCAGTCCCCGCCCTGATGCCTTGGCGGAGCATTGCGCGGGCGGGCGTCCTGCTCAAGGACCGGCTGCGCCGGCCGCGCAGCGGCGGCCCGCAGGGCCGTCCTTGACCAGGGCGACCGCTCGCGCTCCCATTCCATCAAGGCCTAAGGGCAGGTGTGGTCAGGTCTCACCTCATCCCGTTTTCCCGGCGGAGGCCGGGATCCATCTTCCTGCGCGCGGGCCTGAGGACCCCGGCGTTGGCGCTTCGCGCCACCCTTCGGGTCGCCGGGGAAACGGTGAATGGGGGGATGTCTCAGTCCGCTTCCCACCCTTAGCGGACGCTGCCGGCCGCCAACGTTCAACGCCAGAACAGCCCCAAAATGAAACGCCCCGGAGATCGCTCTCCGGGGCCTCTCTCGTTGGTCTATGGGTCGGGAGCCGGAAAGCCGGCCCCCTCCCCGGTCTAGTGAGCCAGAACCGCCAGCAGCAGGAGCGCCACGATGTTGGCGATCTTGATCATCGGGTTCACGGCCGGGCCGGAGGTGTCCTTGTAGGGATCGCCGACCGTGTCGCCGGTCACCGCGGCCTTGTGGGCTTCGGAGCCCTTGCCGTGGGTGACGCCGTCGCTGTCGGTGAAGCCCTCTTCGATCACCTTCTTGGCGTTGTCCCAGGCGCCGCCGCCCGAGGTCATCGAGATGGCGACGAACAGGCCCGTCACGATCACGCCCATCAGCATGGCGCCGAGGCTGGCGAAGGCGTTGACCTTGCCGG
>Ga0315900_10003581_pt1 | contig 22571 bp, 28 predicted proteins | sample LakEriMetagenome_FD_203521 | JGI IMG/M metagenome (GOLD analysis project Ga0315900, IMG submission 203521) | Freshwater fungal communities from buoy surface, Lake Erie, Ohio, United States - Buoy 12 MA114 | ecosystem: Environmental > Aquatic > Freshwater > Lake > Lake biofilm | place: USA: Lake... | reverse complement strand
AAAGCACCTACTGAAGATGAAATTAAAAAATATCTAGATGAAGAGGACGAAGACTAATGGCAGATATTAGAGAAAAAGTATCTGGAATTGGGTCTATGTCTGAACGCACTGACCTAAATGTTTCTTCACAACCAACTCGTTATATTTCAGGTTTGCCGTATGGTCAAGGACAAGCAACCTATGAACAACAGGCTGCTGCTCCTATGGCTGTTAATCCTCTTGCAGAGGTTGCATCTGATGTAACACCTATTACTGCAATGACTCAGCGTCCAGAAGAACCTATTACTGCTGGAATTGATATTGGTCCTGGTCCTGGCTCGGAGGCTATGCCGCCTATGCCAACGCAACCACAACCATCATTGGCTGATACATTCAATCAACTTATTAAATTTGACCCTAGCGGAGAAGCGGAATTAATTTACAGACGACTTGTTGATGAAGGATACTAATGGCGCAAACAGTAAATTACATTGTAGCCAAAACAAGTCCCAATTTATATGCAGCAGCAAAACAGGCTAACCTTAACCAGACTCAAGTAAATCAGATTGAGCAATACAGTTGGACTGTTGATAAGAATAAAAATCTTCTGCGTATGCCAGTTGAGCGTGCTAGAGAACAGTTTAATTCTTTAGATAAAGAAGTTCAGGATATGTTGAGATTTCTTTATCCTGATGCTGACTATGCTAAAGCAGCCCCTGATGCTGGAGACAAACTACTCGGTCTTGTTAAGGGTGGATTAAAAATAGCAGCCAGCCCTTTGATTGGTATTTATAAGGCTGCTGGTACCTACGGCAGAGCAATCAATGTTCCATACTTAATGGGTCGTCAAGCAGCACAAGGTGAAGAATTTTTTAGCAAGCAGGTATTTACAGATGCTTGGGACGGACGCAGAGTATTTGATGAAGGTGCTTTGGCTGAAGCAGAAAAAAGTTTTGGCAAAGACAATGTAGCCATTGCTAAGGGATTATTGCAAGGAAAGAAACCTGGCGAGATTATTGAAGGTCAGGGCGCATTAACCACGGAGTTTCTTAATTCATTCTCAAAGGCGTTTAATAACGACCAAGAGTTTAAGCAGGTTATGGATGCTGTTAAGTATGCTCAGGTATCACCTGGTCGTGATTTAGCGCGTATTCTTAACAAGCCAGTATCTACAAAGTCTGGCGATTACATTAGCGGTAAAACAAAAAACCTTTCTGGCTTTGTTGACTTTATGTATCAGATTGTCATTGACCCACTTACGTGGGTAACTGGCGGTGCTGCTAAACTTCCAGGTCTTGCTGCTAAAGTAAATATTGGCGACCAGATGGTTCGCAACGTAGAACGCTTTGGAACACTAGGCGTCAAGAAATCTTTTGAAGAATCACCAGCACTACGCAATCACTGGGATAAAGAAATTGGTCCTATGATTAAGCGTCTCGGTGACTCTAAGAATCTTGCAGAAGAAGCACAGATTATCCGTGAAATTGGCACCAAGTATGCTGGTCACGAAGATACTGAATGGCTACAACTGCTTAAGCGAAACAGAATTTACAATGCTGATGCTGCTGTAAAGTACTTTGGTGATAATACAGAATCTGCTATCAATCTACTTGCAGGACGTGTAGAAGGTACACAGTATTTCCGTAATGGTGTTGCTACTGCACGTAACCAGCGCCGTCTTGATTTTGGTATGGGACGCTTTGTTGACGGAATCTTTAATCCAGTAATGGCACGTGAGGACGTTCTTAAACAAGGTGAAGATGTCTGGACTAAGTTAAATAAACTTGGCGATGAGGGTACTAACTATGTTAGCCCTGAAGTAGAAGACATCCAGAAGTTTGTTAAGAAGATGACCTTTACTGAAAAGATTGGTCAGAAGTTTGCACGCAACCCACAGGGTCGTGCTATCAATATTGGCAAAGACGCTATTAAAACAGCAGCCAATTTCCGTGATACTGCACGTCAAGTTTTGCCACGTGACCTAGCGGATTTCGTAACATTAAAGTTTATTAATGCAGATACCAACGACCAAGTTGCTGTAGTACGCAGTCTTTACTACGCAATTATGCAGCGATATGGCATTGATGGTCATCCTAAAGGTAAAGAAATTATAGAACAGGAACTAAAGTCACACTTTGGTTCTAAAGAAGGCTTGGCAATTACAGAAAAACTGGAAGTGCCTGAGCAGTTTGTTCCCGAACTTGGCAAGACTGGCTTGAAGTTGTCAGATGAAGGAGCGTTTTATGACTCTTCTGGCATTATTCATCCATTCCAAGAGGCTAAATCTATTGCCAACTTGAACTATGTTCAGTTAGCACAGTTGTCTTATGAGGCTAAAACTAAGAGCAGTGTCATTATGGCTGTTGGTAAAGGTGCTGGTCAGTCAAAGTTTGCTTCTGATTTGGTAAATGCGTGGACAATTCTTACTCTGTTCCCTCGTCTGGGTGTGCGAAGCGCAATTGACGAAGGTGTTATGTACATTCTTGCTGCACCTGTCCGTGATATTTGGAACACAATCCTTCCCCGTTACGCGGCAAAGGGTCGTGATGCTGGAAAAATTGCATCAACTGTCACTGGTTCTAAATCAGGTGAAGGTTTTAGAGAGTCATTCAAGGGTGCTATTGGTTTAACCCGTGGCTCAGAGCGTATTAGCACTAGAGACCGTTTGCTTATGCGTAGCAATATCGCAAAGAAAAGAAACATTAGCGAAGAACAGGTATCTCAGGCAGAACTTATTACCAATACAACTGATGTTGCTGCCAGAATGATTCCGTCTAGGCTAACTGACCAAGAACTAGATGACCTTAAAGACGCTCTTATTCACAATCAGCACGTTACTAAGGGTATGGCTGGCTCTATGGCAGCCCGTGCTAGCGGTTCTGGCGGATACGCCAATGAAGTTGCAGAAGAACTTATTGACTTTAACAACTATGAAGCATTTCTTAAGGCAGCAGATGTATCTTCTGGTCTTAAGGGTGGTGTAGTAGATACCCGTGACCTTGAGCGTTCACAGATGTTTAATGGACACGCTGTTGCTGGTGTTCACTTTGAGAACTGGGTACGTCGTTTTTACGGCAACCGCCGTATTGTTGTAGGTAGAGATGCTGATACTGGTGTTGAGAAGATTTATAACTTTAACCCAACACAGGCTTTCTTTGAAAACAATGGTCTAAAGACTTCGGATGACTTTGTCAAGGCAAGAGATATGCTGCTTGCTGACATTGGCATTATTAGAGATGGCAAGATTATAGATGAGATTGGCGACGCTGCTGCGTCGGTATCTCCACGTTATACTTACAAAGTAAATGATGCCGAAGCGGTTAAAGATTTCTTACAGATGTCTTCCCGTACTTCTGCTCTAACTCAAAAAGGTTTTGTTGATTTAGATATTGCTCGTGACCAAGTAGAACGTATCTTGTTAGATATGTATTCAACATTCCACGGTAATTCTAAGAAGTTTAATGAGGGACTATTCAATCGTTTATCTGAATCAGTCAAGGGTTACAAGGCTCAAGAGGTAGCAGATAATGTTAAGATTAAGAACCAGTGGAATCTAGCGGCACAGTCACTAAAGTTTGATGAGTTTGTTGACCTAACTAAAGGCTTCCAGCCTTCTGGCAGAATGTATACCTTGCTAGATATTGACGGGTTAGTAGATGTAGAAAGCGCTTTTGCCAAACTTGGCAACAATATGATGGAGATTATGGACCGTCAGGTTACTGGTCTACTCCGTCAGCCAGCAGTTATGACTGCATACTTCCGTATCCGTAACAACTACAGACAGTTCCAAAACCAAGACATTAGAGCAATGGTTAGCCGTCAGATGGAAAACCTTAAAGAACGTGATATTAATCCTGATGCGGTTAAGTATGTTAAGGCAGATGGCACTAAGGTAACTTGGAGAGATGACATCACAGAAGATGTCAGGGAGATAACAGCACGTAAGTATTCAGAGATTGCAATGATGCAGGCTGCAGATACTGTTCTAAAGTTTGCTGATAATCCAAATATCCGCACCAACTTTGCTTTATCTGTGCGTAACGTTGGACGTTTTTACCGTGCTACCGAAGATTTTTGGCGCCGCGTGTACCGCCTAAAAGATGTAAGTCCTAGAGTTCTATATCGTATGCGTCTTGCACATACTGGTATTGACGCAAATGGTGACGTATACGAGGATGCCAATGGCGATGCCTACGTTATGATGCCGATGGATGACGTAATCTTTAAGACTGTTGAGAATGTAACCCGTACTTTGGGTGGCAATACAGCCTTCCAGCAACCATTGTTTAATGATGTAACTCTTAAATTAAAACTTGCTAACCCATCCTTCAGCCCTGATGCTGGTATGCCTACCCTATCGGGACCTATTGCTGCATTGGGCGTTATAACTATGAAGCAACTCCTTGGTGCTACGGGAGTTACTGGCAAGAAGGCTGCTGAAGAACTAGATAACTATGCTCTTGGTTCTATTGGTGAAGGTATGGATATCGTCCGTGCTTTAGTTCCAGCACCACTACAACGTATTTATTCTGCCCTATCTATTGGTGAAAAGAATCGCCAAGAATCTACAGCAGCAATGCAGGCTATTGCCTTTAATGCTGCCTATGGCAACATCCCTAAAGCAACAGATACTGCAGAACAGAAGTACGAATATCTAAAGAATATCCGTATCTCAGCGCACAACATTATGATTATGCGTTCTGTTCTTGGCTTGCTTTCTCCGATTACACCGACCATGCAGGAGAGCAAGGGTGTTCCTGACTACCTAAAGCAGGTAGGAATTACAGGTTTACGACCAGAGTTTTATGATTTAGTTAATGCTATTACCAAGAAGTACGGCGGGGATATTCAAGACCCATACGACTTGGCTGTATCTACATTCGTCGGCAAGAATCCAGGAAAGATTATTTACACAGTATCCCGTGATGAGAAGCAGACAAACGTAGTCATTCAGAAGACTAAAGAAATGAAGAACTGGTATATCGGTAATAAGTCTTTGATTGACAAGTACGGAGAAGCAGCATTTATCTTTGCCCCACAAACAGGTGAATTTGATGCAGCAAGTTATTCTTGGCTAGAGGCTGCAGACTTTATTAAGAATAAAGACCTAGAGAAGTATTACCTAGATGTAATGATTTCTCAGGATAAGCAGGCTTACTTCAATATTGCCCGTGAGGAGAATGAGGCTCTGTCTCAGACAGTTAGCCCATCTGCCCGTAGGTCTATTATTGAGAATGCCACGGCGCAACGTCAGGCTATGAAGTTTGCTAACCCACTATTAGAGTTTGCTATCACTGGTGGTGGCAATGAGATTGCCTCTGAGACTGTTATGTTCCAGTCTATTGAGGATATTCTCCGTGATACTACAGTAGAGATGCCGCCAGCAACACGTGCAAAAATGATGATTGCTGCCTCTCAAATCCGTGACTTCATTAGTTTGGCAACAGACCCACAGTCACGTGAAGCAAAGAACTTTGCGGACATCAAGCGTCAGCGTAAGGCTGATATTGAAGCATTGCTTTCAAATCTTATTGAAGGCGATTTAATTATTAAAGAAGCCAACCGAGCCGTATTCCAGACTATCTTGGATTACTACTCCCGAGACACGTATAGGGTATAAAGTGGCAGAACCAATAAAAATATCTAAACCCAGCAAAGAACAAGAGCGTGCGCTTTCTCTCAAAGGTTCTGACTGGAGACTGGTCTGGGACCCTCAATCAAAAAACTGGAAGACTGTTAAAGTTGGCGAAGTTAAAAGTGCAGATATTACATATGATGACTGGAGAAATGGTCAGACAACCTACACACCAATTACCCCTGGTCGTGGCGGAGCGCTAGATGTTGCAGAACAAACTGCTACTAGAGAAGCAGAACAAGACCCACTATATAAGTATGTTCGTGACTATGCTTTAGAAGTTGTTACTGATGAAAAAACTGGCGAGACTTATCTACGTGGTATTCCTCAAGGCGGAACCACTGCTGTTCCTTTTTATCTTTATCTAGATAGTAAAGGTACTATTAATCTTAGTCAAGACTATAATGCTATTAAGAAAAAAGCCATTGATGACCTTAAGGCTACTAACAAATTAGATGCGTTATTCCAGGAATTATACAATAAGAAAAAGATTTCTAAAGAAACATTTAATTCACGCAATATTCAGTCAACCGATTTTAATGCAGCCCTTTTAGATGCAATCAATACATATTCTAGAGGCGTTATTGGTAATCGTCAGTTTGACCCTACTGCTACTACGGCTCCAGACTTCTTAACATTCTTACAATCTGGTGCAGGATTAAGTGGTGCGGGCGGTGGCGGAGGCGGCGATGAGAATCTACCTCGTCGTGAGTTCCAAGACATTAGCAAGATTGAACTCAATAATTTTATTGACGCAATCTATTTGGAAACTATTGGTCGTAAGCCATCCGAAGAACAGCGCAAAGCAAAACTAAAAGAACTAAATGCTATTGTTAAAAAGGGTATTGTTACTACAACCTCTGTTGTTGGCGGGGAAATACAGACCCGTAGAAAAGGTGGCTTTGACGAACAACAACAGGCTTTAAGATTACAACAAGAACTTAAGACTCAGAATCCACTTGAGTATGAGCGTCGTCAAGCATTTGAGTTTATGGATGAACTTCAAAAGATTATGTCGGGAGGTATGTAATGGCTGAGATAAATGCTTCCAATCCAGCAGTTGCTGAAACTATCCAGATGATTCTTGCTCTTAAGGGCATTGACACCCAGTTAGAGGCTGCGTGGCAGGCTTGGCTCAAGGGTGATATTGATGGAATGTATTCCGCTGTATTAAAGAGTAACTTTTATCAAAATAACAATGCTACAGCCCGTACTCGTTTGCAGGCTAAGACGTCACAGCCTGGTGTTTATGCCGATGGTTTAGATAAGTACAAGTTATCTACAAGAAAGAGCCTTGTTAATTCTGGCTTAAAGATGGATGCTAAATTATTTGAAGGTTTAGCAGCCAAAGCCTATGACTCTGGTATGTCAGAGGACCAACTTAAAGAATTGATTGTTAACTCTGGATTGGTTACTGGATATGGCGGAGAAGTATTAGGTGAGACTTCGGCACTTAAATCATACGCTAACTCATTTGGTGTTGGTAAGTATCTTGATGAAAAGTACTGGGCACAAAAGTCGCAGGATTTATTTTTGGGTAGAACTACAACTGAAGACATTGAAGATGAAGTTCGTAATCTTGCAGCCAGCGCATTTCCTGGTTACTCAGACCAGATTAAGGCTGGCATATCTGTAGATTCTTTGGCTTCGGCTTACAAAGGTGCTATCGCTAGCGTTCTTGAAAAAGATGCAGACTCAGTTACATTTGAAGACCCACGTTTACGTGCTGCTCTACAGTATGTAGGACCAGATGGTAAGCCAGCAGTAAAACCATTGTGGCAGTTTGAACGTGAACTACGTATGACTCCTGAATGGGAATTGACGAACAATGCTAGAACTACAGTAGATAACCTTGCTTACAAGGTACTAAGTGATATGGGGCTTGTCTAGTGGTAATGAGTATACTGCAGTGGGAAAACTTACAACAACAGTTGCCACCAGAGGATAGAATGTCTTATGGTGAATATCTATCATCTCTTTCGCCAGACTATGCTGCTGATGCCGCCGCATCTGCTACTGCTGGTGAAAATGCACTTGCAGAAGCAGACCGTCTAGCCCAATTAGCAAAAGAAACCGAAGAGAAAGCAAGAATTCAGGCTGAACTTCAAACTTCAGAAGCCGCTAGACTTGCAGCCGAAGAAGCATTAAGGCTAGCAAAAGAAGCAGCAGATAAAGCAGCAGCCGAAGCGGCTAGAATTGCAGCAGAAGAAAAGGCTAGACTAGAAGCACTTCTTGCAAAGGCTAAAGCAGATGCGGATGCTGCTGCTGCTGCGGCAGCAAAGGCTGCACTTGATGCTCTTAATAGAGCAAATGCAGCCGCAGGTAATATTAATACTGCTGGCAATGTTTATATGCCAGGAACTCCAGCAGCAGGTGGTATGGGTGCTGCAGATATTCTTGCTAGACAATATGCAGAACAACAGGCAGCCCGTGAAAAAGAACAGGCTATGCAACGCCAGTCCATTATGGATGTTCTTACAGATAGATTTACACGCTATAACTTAACTGGTCTTATTCCTACAATTAAGCGCCTTGCTCAAGAAGGCGCAACGGAATCAACAATTACCCTTGCTTTGCAGGAAACAGAAGACTATAAGCGTCGCTTCAGGGCTAATGAAGCACGTATGAAAAAAGGTTTGCAGGTTCTTACTCCTGCTGAGTATCTCAATCTTGAAGATGGCTATCGCCAGACCCTTAGAGCATATGGATTAAATCAATTTGATACAGATGATTATGTTAGCCAGTTTATTGCTAATGATATGTCTGCTGCTGAATTATCTAATCGTGTAGTTACTGCGGTTCAACGAGTTCGTAATGCTGACCCAGCCGTTGCTGCAACACTACGAGATTACTACGGCATTGGCGCTAATGACCTTGTTGCCTATGTACTAGACCCAGGTCAACAGTTCCAGAAAATTGAACGTCAAGTTGCTGCATCTGAAATTGGTACAGCAGCACGTCGTCAAGGCATTGAGGCTGGAGTTGGTGTGGCTGAACAACTTGCTGCACAAGGAATTACACAGGCTGAAGCACAGCGTGGTTATGCCACAATTGCAAATGTTCTTCCTGGAGCAGAAAAACTATCTCAACTTTATGGCAGTACCCTTGAAGGGTATGGCTTAGCAGAAGCAGAGCAAGAAGTATTTAACAGTCTTGCTTCAGCACAGCGCCGTCGTCAACGTTTAACTGAACGTGAAATTGCAGAGTTTGGTGGAACCAGTGGTACTGGTAGAAGTTCACTAAGCCAGCAATCAAGAGGGCAATTCTAGAATCCTGACGTGGACCGACCAGCCCCACGCAGTGTATAAGACTGGTAGCAAGAGCCAGCCTACTTTCCCCTGGGTAGACCTGTGGCTTGCGACTAACTACAAATAGAAAGGGTGGTTGCTATGAGCAACAACTACTGGGATGACGAAGAAGACGAAGTAGAAGTACCTGACCATCAGTTAAGCGGTGATGACTTAGTTAAGAAACTAAGAAAAGCCAAGCGAGCCGATGAAAAGCGTATTAAGGAACTGACCGAAAAACTTGAAGGATTCGTCAAGGAAAAACGGGAACAGACCGTCTCTGAAGTCCTAGCAAAAAAGGGAGTAAACGCTAAGGCTGCACGCCTTATTCTGAAAGATGTAGAGGATGCCACTGAGGAGTCTATTGACTCTTGGCTCCGTGATAACGGAGATATTATTGGCTATACCCCACAGGCCCAGAATGAAGATACGCAGCAGAACCTTGCGGCACTACGCCAGCAAGATGTTCTTACCCAAGGCGGATTAACTCCAGACAAACTCGTAGACATTGAAGCGCGTATGGAAAACGCGGAATCAATGGATGATTTGATTCATCTTCTACGAAATTCCTAACCGTTCATAGTCACTGGAGGTGACGCAAAAAAATGTCCAACCAATATACGTCAACCGCGAGCACATCGCTCGGAGGTTCCGTCGGTGGTGCTGGTCTAGTACAGAAGGCGTATGACCGTCTTCTTGAGTTTGCGCTACGTTCTGAACCACTTATTCGTTCAGTCGCAGACAAGCGTCCTGCTAAGCAGGCTTTCCCAGGTTCAACCGTAGTTCTACAGAAGTACGTTGACCTAGACCAAGCAACATCAACACTCGCTGAGACAACTGACCCAGATGCAGTTTCTCTAACAACACCAACATCTGTAACTATTACTCTTAACGAGTATGGTAATGCAGTACTCGTAACCCGTGCTCTTGAGTTGTTCTCACTTGCAGACGTAGACCCAGCAATTGCAAATATCATTGCATACAACCTTGCTGATTCTATTGATACTGTAGCAATGAACACACTCGGCGCAGGTTCAAACGTTCTATACGGTGGCAACGCAACATCAACTGCAACTATTGATGCTGCTGACACCATTGATTCCGCAGACATTCGCCGCGCAGTTGCAAAACTCCGCGCCAATAAGGCTAAGGCACGTCGCGGTTCCCTATACTGGACAGGTATCCACCCAGAAGTTTCACACGACCTTCGTGCAGAAACTGGAAATATGGGCTGGAACTTCGTTCACGCTAATACTTCACCATCTGTTGACAAGATTTGGGCAGGCGAAATCGGAGATTACGAAGGCGCGTTCTTCGTTGAGTCACCACGTCTTGCTAACTCTAAGTCAGGTGCAGACCAGACTGCTCTCGCTACAACCGCTGTAACTGTTGCAGGTACATCAGCAGGCTTCACCTTTGGTGTCGCTTCTTCTGCTGTTATCGCAACCCGTGCTGAGGTTGGCGACAAGATTGCTGGAACTGGTATTGCTTCAGGTGCAAAGATTACTGCAATCAGCACAACTGGTTCAACAACAACCTTTACTGTAGACACAGCGAATACCGCTGCTGTTACTGCTACAACAACTGTAACTGTAACTCCAGTAACCCGTGTGTTTGACACAATCGTCTGCGGACAGCAAGCACTTGCTGAGGCTGTAGCCGAAGAACCACACATCGTTATCGGTAACGTAACTGACAAGTTGATGCGCTTCCGCCCAATGGGCTGGTACGGCGTACTTGGCTTTGCCATCTATCGTGATGAAGCGTTGTATCGCATTGAAACTGGTTCATCAATCGCTGCTCTCTAGTTGATTGACTGTCGGGCAGAGCCTTGAAACTCTGCCTGATGGTGAGTTCATTAGGAGGACTTATGACTGAATGGAACTTTAAGACACCAACGGTGCTAGAAGGTCCCGCAGGTGGCGCACGTCTATTTTACTTTTACAAAATAGACCGTGGCATAACCATTGTCAGAGACACTGATGGTGACTATGCACAGATACGTTATCCACAAGATAGTGACCTACTCAACTATCCAGTTGTTTATCGGGGCGGATATAACTACACAGTAGATGATGCCACTAAAGCATCACTTATTGCTGGCGGTGTAGGCGTAACTGAAGAAAACTTTACTGCCGTATGAAGCATTGGGAATATCATCCTGAGTATGTAGACGGCTGTTTTGGATGTAAGGGTTTATCTGTCCAGATGAATGCTGGTGATGCAGATAGCCGTAAAGCAATGACTAACAAGTCATTCAACAAAGAATTGGATGCCTATAAAGAGGCTAGGGCACAAGGTATCCAACCTTCTGGAACTTCAATGGCGAAGATTCAGGAAGCAGTAAAGGCTAGTGAGACATTAGGTAAAGCCTATGACGCTGGCAAGATGCCACCAGCCAAACACATCAATAAAAAATCAGCAGCGGTAATGAAAGAACTAGGAGTATAGATATGCCAATGGTAAACGGAAAGAAGTTTCCTTACACAGCAAAGGGCAAGAAGGCAGCCAAGTCTTACGCTATGGGCGAGAAGATGGAATCAAAGGCTGAGAAGAAGATGGAAATGAAGATGGGCGCTAAGAAGATGGCAGCCAAAAAAATGAAGAAGGCTGCTCCTAAGAAGAAGAAGAAATAACTATGGCAGGCAAAACACGCGTAGGTCAAAGCAAGTCAACTCTTGCTCGTTATATTCAGAATGTAGCAAAAGAGTATGCTCAATGGAATGAAAGCGGAAGAACAGATTCAGAGGCTGGACAGTTCTGGGGAGCAGTTCTACAAGGACGTCGCTATGACAAAAAGGGCAAGCAGAAGTGAAGGCAAAAAAAGGAATGGGTTTCAAAGCAGCCCAGAAATCAATTGCCAAAAAGCAGGGTATCTCCGAGGAGCGTGCAGGAGCAATCCTTGCGGCTGGTGCTCGGAAAGCCTCAGCAGCAGCCAAGAAGAAGAACCCAAACCTTAAGAAGGTTAAGGGTAAGGCTAAGAAAAAGTAATGTCTTCGGGCAAATACAAACCGCATCGCGGATTCAATTCTGTGCAAATCAAAGATGGCTACGTGGTGCGGTTAAACAAGAATGGAACAGTAAGAGCAGTTCTAGGAAAGTATGGGGAATATGGCAAGCAAAGCGGACCCAAGGCTTAAGAGGGCTGGCGTATCTGGTTTTAATAAACCAAAGCGTACGCCTAACCATCCAACTAAAAGCCACGTAGTAGTCGCCAAGTCAGGCGACCAGGTCAAGACAATCCGATTCGGTGAGCAAGGGGCTAAGACAGCAGGTGCTCCGAAGGCTGGAGAGTCAGACCGTATGAAGAAGAAGCGTGCCTCTTTTAAGGCACGTCATAGTAAGAATATTGCTAAGGGCAAGATGAGTGCAGCCTACTGGGCAGACAAGGTGAAGTGGTGAAGAAAGCATTCTGGGATAAGAAAAACCCAAAGAAGACATCTAAAAAATTAACACCAGCACAAAAGGCTGCAGCAAAGAAACGTGCTAAAGCAGCGGGACGTCCATACCCCAACCTTGTAGATAACGCAGCAGTACTAAAGAAGAAAGGCAAGTAATGGCAACGGGCACAGCAGGTAGTTCATTTACTAGCGAGTTGAATAGGCTTGCTAATGGTGGGACATATCCAGCAATTGCAGACTATGTAGCACCAGTTCAGGCTGCTAATGAGTATGCAGGTACTACTGGACTAGCGCTGCTTGGTGCCTTAAATAAAGCCGCAGATGCTAACCGCCAACCAGTTGATTATAAAGCGCTGGGCGGAATCTGTAATGAACTTGCTGGGACAACAGACCTTTCTCCTACTGACGCTTTAAGGAGCATCAACCTATGACATATACCTTGGCTCAGATGATGGACGAAGTCCAAATTAACCTTTCTGGATATACCTATCAGCAAGACCGCTCTACATATTTGACTACTGCTGTTACTACACTTACTTCCCCTAGTTCTTCGCCGCTAATTCTTAGCCTAGGTTCTACACAAGATGTAGGCAAAGGCGTTATTGAGATTGATAGTGAATTGCTATGGGTAGACTCAGTAGACCGTGTTGCTAATACTGCAACTATTTCACCATACGGACGTGGCTATCTAGGCACTACTGCTACTACCCACGCTGTAGATGCAAAGGTAACTGTCAGCCCAATCTTCCCACGTAGTTCTATTCAGAAGGCTATTAACGATACTATCCACGCAGTTGGTGGTGCTATCTATGCAACTAAGCAGACTTCCTTTACATACAACGCAGCCATCACTACTTACTCATTTGAAAATCTTAGTATTGAAAATATCCTTGCTATTTCTTGGCAGGACATTGGTCCTACAAAAGAATGGATACGGGTCAAGCGTTGGGACTTTGACCCATTTGCAGATGTAGATACTTGGGGTAATGGCTCACAAACATTGACTATTGGGGATGTAATTATTGCTGGTAGAACTGTCAAGGTTATGTATGCAACTAGCCCATCTACATTTACTAGCCCTAGCCAAGACTACTCTACACAGACTGGACTACCAGAAAGTACTAAGGATGTAGTAATTCTTGGTGCTGCATACAGATTACTACAATACCTAGACCCAGCCCGTGCTGCTCAGTACAGCCCACAGGCTGATGAGATTGATGCCAAGCGCCCATTTGGCGCAAGCAATACAGCAGTGCGTCAACTATTTGCTTTGTATACACAGCGTCTTAATGAAGAACGCAGCAAGCAACAAAACCAATATCCCCCACGCCTTCACTACAGCGCCCGATAGGAAGATAAATGACAACACGGCAATACTCATCTCGCTCACAGCAGACTACGCTGACTGGTGCCATTACATCTGGCGCTACGTCAATAACAGTCGTGTCAGGTACAGCCCTGCTTGGTGGTGTCACCATTCCTGCTGGTCGTACCTTTACATTGGTAATTGATGTTGACACAGCGCTTGAAGAAATCGTAGATGCTACGGCGGTATCTACTAATACATTTACAATTACAAGAGCCATTGATGGCTCTACAGCGCAAGAGCACTCTGCTGGCGCAGTAGTGCGCCATATGGCTATTGGTCGTGACTACCGTGATGCCAACCTACACGCAGAGGCTGATGCTTCTTATAATGATGGTGGCGGTAATGCCCACGCAATGCACGGCATTGCTGCTGGTGAAGGTGTAGTAGTCGGTACTCTCAAGACACAGACTCTTACCAATAAGACTCTTACAGCACCAACAATTTCTGACCCAGTCTTTACTGGAACACCAACTGCTCCTTCTGCCATTGTCTTTGAAGGAACAAACGCAGACCCTTATGAAACTACCCTAACTGTAACAGAGCCTACGCAAGACAATACAATCACTTTGCCTGATACAACAGGCGTAGTTGTTATTGCTACAGCAACCCAGACTCTGACTAACAAGACTTTGACAAGCCCTACTATCTCGGGCAGTCCAGTCATAACTGGTCTATCCAGCGCAGGTATGGTTTCATCCTCTGCTACCCCTAAAGATTATGTAGATGCCATCCTAGGCTCTGCAACTGCTGCAGCAACCTCAGCAGCATCGGCTGCTACCAGTGCTGCCTCTGCCGCTACAAGTGCCTCTAGCGCGGCTACAAGCGCTTCTAACGCCCTAACTAGCGCCAACAGTGCATCTACCTCAGCCACGGCAGCAGCCACCTCTGCAGCCTCTGCAGCGACTTCTGCTACAGCAGCGGCTACTAGTGCTACTAGTGCAGCAGCAAGTGCAACGGCTGCTTCTACCTCTGAGACTAATGCTGCTACTTCTGCTTCATCGGCTGCTACATCAGCCTCATCTGCTTTAACTAGCGCTAACAGCGCCAGCACATCTGCTGCCTCGGCTTTAACCTCGGCTAACAGCGCTGCAACTTCTGCTTCTACTATGGCAGCCAGCGTTGCTGCTGCTGCTACTTCTGCAGCAAGCGCTGCTACTAGCGCATCAAGTGCAGCAACATCTGCATCATCTGCCCTGACTTCAGCCAACTCTGCTGCTGTATCTGCAGCGAGTGCTGCTGCTGCTGTCGCAGCATCCTTTGATGCTAAGGGAGATTTACTAGTAGGTACAGGGGCAGATGCTTTTAGCCCACTAACAGTTTCAACAACTAATGGTTACATTTTGGCAGTTAACTCTGCTACTGCTACAGGACTTGAGTGGCAAGCAGCACCTGCTGGATATACCGCACCAACTATCGGTACTACTGTTATTACCTCTGGCACAACAGTATCTACAATTACAGCAGTTACACTAGATAACGCAACACTATCTGGAACTCTAACTGCATCTGCTTCTAGCGGAACTAACGGACAGTATCTAAAATCAACTGGCACAGGAGTTGAATGGGGAACGGTTCAGGCAGGTAGCCAAGTCAAGATTGATGGTGGTGCGGCATCTACCTATGACTACATTGACTTTATTGGTATGGGTACCAGCACGGCTACAACAGGCACAGTTAATGTATCACCACTAACAGTAACTGATGCTGACCCTGGAAAAAGAATATTTGTTGGAACAACTAATCCTACTTCACCTTCAACTGGCGATGTGTGGATTGATGAATCAGGTTCTGAAGTAGACCTCACTACTATGGTAATAATGGGAGCATACTAATATGGCAGTTAAAAGATATGACGGGTCTGCGTGGCAGACCGTTGCTGGCTTAGGAGCGCAAGGTCCAGCAGCGACATCATCCAGTATTGCAACCTGGGTTAAGACAGCATCAGGTGGTGAAACATCTGTATCTGGTAATGATGACAGCAGCCAGCCATTGTCCTACACAGTAGGTCAGGAATTGGTATTCATCAATGGTGTACTACAGAAGCGTGGCGATGACTACACAGCAACTACTGGCAACAGCATTACTGGGCTTACAGCCTTGACTGCTGGAGATATTGTCAGCGTATGGACAGTCAATGCTTTTAGCGTAACCAATGCTATTAGCAATACAATAATGGATGCCAAGGGTGATTTACTTACGGCGAGTAGTGCAGATGTTCCTGCCCGACTAGCGGTAGGTGCCAATAACACAGTCCTCACCGCTGACTCAAGCACCGCGACTGGGTTGAAGTGGGCTACCCCTGCTGCTGGTGGTAAAGTTTTGCAAGTAGTTCAAGCGACTTATGGAGTTTCAACACAAAGTACTTCAACAACTTGGGCAGATACTGGACTTAGTGCAACCATCACTCCAAGTGCTACAAGTTCCAAAATCTTAGTATTAGTCAATCAACCATTTGAATTGTTCCGTAGCAGTACAGGAGCAGGCGGTGGAATCCGTTTATTGCGCGGTTCAACTTTTATATGGGGCGATGAGGCTGCAAATAGTGGTGGTTCTTTGTATTCAAGTGCTGGCGGTTCAACAAGTAGACAAGTAAATTATTACCATTCGTTTTCTTATGTTGATTCACCTTCAACAACATCAGCGACAACATACAAAACACAATTATCTGTTAATGATACGAGCAACAGTGGTAGAATGACTGTGCAATATATATCAAATGATTCTTCAATTATTTTGATGGAAATAGGTGCATAATGAATACTAATAAAATTGGCAATGGTTTATTTGAACTTGGTTTTAATTCAGGTTGGGTTGTTTCTGGTGATGAAATAGTTTTGTGGGAACATAATGTACCAAAACCTTCAATGACTAAAATATTAGAAGCATCAGAAATTTGGGATAGCAAACAAATAGCATCAGAAACAGAGGCACAAGCCAAGCGCCAAGCCCTGCTAGACAAACTAGGCATTACAGAAGATGAAGCCCGCCTACTCCTTGGAGGTAACTAATGTCACGAAGTAGAAATGTAGCAGACACCCAAGACAATAATGGTGGTGCGGTACCTCCATTTGCTGCTGGTAAGAACAAGATTATCAATGGTGACTTCTCAATTAATCAGCGTGCATTTACAAGCACGACCTCCATTAGCACCTATCTTTATGACAGATTTACTTGGAGTGGGGGTTCGTTTTCTTCTGGTGCAACTGTTTCTGCTCAAACTTTTACACCAGGAACGGCACCTGTTTCAGGATATGAATCAACAAATTATTTAAGAATGGTTACTGCATTAGTAGGTGCTGGCACATCAACACAAATCTATTTTTTACAAAGAATTGAAGATGTCAGAACCTTTGCTGGTCAGACAATGACAGTATCATTTTGGGCAAAAGCAAATTCAGGTACCCCTAATCTCGGTTTAAGGTTTAATCAAAATTTTGGTTCAGGTGGTTCATCTTCAGTATTTGGACTTACGGGAGCAGTAACTGCTATTTCAACTTCGTGGGTTAGGTATTCTTTTACGGTAACTTTGCCATCTATTTCAGGCAAAACTATTGGTACAGGTTCGTATTTGGAGTTTAGAATTTATATTGTTGCAGGTTCAGCAGTTGGAGATGTCGGCGCTGTTGGATTGCAAGATAATACTTTTGATTTTTGGGGAGTACAGGCTGAGGCTGGTTCAGTTGCTACCGCTTTCCAAACAGCCACAGGCACACTCGCAGGGGAGTTAGCCGCTTGCCAGAGGTATTATTATCTTCACGCAAGCACTTTATCTAATCGCGCTATTGGTATGGGTTGCTATGTTTCAAGTACAAGCGCAGTACTTGGATTCAATCTTCCAGTAACTATGAGAGTCACGCCAACCGCAACCGTTGCTAGTGGAACTGATTACTACAAGTTAGATAAAACGCCTACGGAAGATTGGGTTAATGACTTTAGCCTCGCTACAACTTCCAGTAATCGTTATGTATTGTTGTTCAACAATACCCAAGCATCAGGAACCGCAGGTGGCGCTTTCCCTGTATTTACTGATAATGCAAGTGCTTCAATAGCCCTTAGTGCGGAGTTATAAAATGACAAGACAATACATAGCAGTAACAGATGAAAATACAGGGCGTACCATTATTTCCTATGAGGAAAATGGATTCAAGTATTCTTTCTTAGACGACCCTGCAAACTCAGACTATCAAGCATATCTTCGCTGGCTAAACGGTGAAGAAGAACAGAAAGGTATGTAGTAACTAATGGCTACAGTAAGCAAAGTCCTTGCTCGCACAGCAGCAGCAACGACATCAACAACCCTATACACAACCCCAGCAGGTAGCACTGCGGTGGTTACTAACATCGTCATCTGCAATCCAACAACGGCAGCAGTGACAGCATCATTGGCTATCAATAGCATTGACTTGCTAGGCAGCGTATCTATTGCTGCCAATACATCTGCCTTCTTTGACTTGAAGCAGGTAGTACCAGCAACACAGGTAATCGCTGGAAGCGCCTCATCTACATCGGTTGACTTCCACATTAGCGGAGTGGAGATAGCGTAACTATGGGTATTTCAGTATTTCCTGCGCCTAGCGCAGCAAGTAAAACTAGATTTGTAACAACTCTTACTTCTGGTTCTTCATATACCGTTCCTGCTGGAGTCACTTATGTAAATGCCACTCTTGTTGGTGGCGGCGGTGGCAGTGGCGGTATGGGCAACACGGGTGCTATTAGTCAGCCAGGTGGCGGTGGACAAATAATTACAACTAATGTTAGTACAACCCCTGGCGGAACTATCTCATACGGTATTGGAGCAGGAGGAGCGGCTGGAGCAAATAACAGTAGCGGAACTGGAGGAAATGGAGGAACTACCACCTTCACTGGAGCGACATCCGCGCTAGGCGGCGGCGGTGGGCCTTCTTACGGCGCAGGGACAAATGGAAATGCTGGCAATGCTGGTATTTGCGCTTCAAATGCAGGAGTTGGCGTAGGCGGTAATAGTGGCGCTGTTACTGGCGGTGCTGGCGGTGCTGGTCAAATTATTTTAGAGTATTGGTTATAGGAGAAATAATGAATAGAGTATTTGCGGTTATTGAGGACAACAAAGTAATTAACATTATTGTCGGCGTAGAAGATGAAACAGTTGCTGCTAATCCTGGCAAGTACGTAGAGTACACAGATGGTTGGGATTACAACAACGGTGTTGATGGTGGAGATTTTTTTCCACTACCAAAAATTGAAGAGTTAGTAACAGAAGAACCAGTAGAGTAAAGAATAGAGGGGACAATGATACAAAAGCAAGAGACAGTAGCCATCGGTTGGTGTGATAACGGCACCACCGATGGCAAGTTTACAGAAGGACTAGCCACAGCACTTGTTGCTGGCGGAGCCAACGGTATGCCAATACATACCACTATCAGAGTCCAAGGCAATCAGATTGGCAGACAACGCCAAGTTCTGTTTGACCATTGGGCAGATAAACTTAAGACTGATTGGCTACTCTGGGTAGATTCAGACATAGTGCTGAACCTAGAGTCTATGCAGAAACTATGGAAGACAGCGGACAAGATTAACCGTCCAGTTGTTAGCGGTGTCTACTTCATCTCTAAGGAGAATGAGGGCAGTCTGATGAAGCCCTTCCCTGTGCTATTCAATGACATATCTGAGTATCAGATTCAGTATGTCCACCCACTACCTGACAATGAAGTCATCAAGATTGACAATGCAGGCTTTGGTTTTGTCTTAATGCACAAGTCAATCGTGCCAAAGATTCGTGAAGCAAACCCTGGTAAGGGTATGTTTATGGAGACTGGTGACGGTGAGGACGACCACTTTATCGGAGAAGACATCATCTTCTTCCGACGTATGAAGGCAGCAGGTATTCCACTACACGCCCATACTGGGGCGATAGTCAAGCATATGAAGCGATTTAGTCTGGATTATGACTACTACGCTTTGTATTGGACCAATGAACATTTGAAAGAGAAACTAAAAGAACAACAAGGAGAATAAGTGGCTGGTCGTGATATTACCGAAGGTCGCTCTAGCCGAGCGATTGCCGTTGATGTAGGTGTTGTATCTGATACTTCTATCTGGCAGAACACTGATATTGCCTATGATGTAGCCCTTGGTGGTATGCCATTTATTTACGCTATTTCTGACCAGCGTCCATATGTCCGCCAGACTGCGCCTTACCGAAAGGAACAGTTTGATAATCAGACTGAACCTGGTGAGCAAAGTCTTACTGGGTGGTGGATAAGAAGCCAGTCCTCGTTTCACGACGGGACTGGCATTACTTTTTATGACCCCGCTTTAATTCCTGGTGAAGGCACATTCCAGTTTAAGGATAGTAAAGGCGTAGATGTTTGGACTGAAGGTGAAGTAACTCTCCTTAATTCCAGTAGCCAAGGACATAATATTACTGGACCGATTGAATCTAATGGTCGTCCTAGCCAGCATATGCGTAGCATTCAATGGTCTGGCACCAATGGTGTACTCGTACTAGACGAGTATGATGTAGACAAAATTGATACCGCTGGAACTGTCACTCACTTTATTGATTATAATGCTGGTACTGATGACCAAGTCTATGCTATCTGTGATGACGGTACTGACGCTTATTGGGTAACTAATGACACTGGTCCATCAGGTAAGTTAGAAGTAAATAGAAAACCCTTGACTGGCAACTCGTCTACATCCGCTACTGTTATGTTTACGGCTAATGGTATTACTGTAAACAATGCGGTGATGGAGTTTGTTAAAGAACGTATTGTTATGTGTGCCAACAATGCTGTCTATGAGTTTACCTCAGCAGCATCATCACTGCCTACAGCAGTTTACACACATCCAGCAACCACTCACATTTACACCAGCATTACAGCATCAGGTCCAGCCATCTATATCTCTGGCTACAATGGTATTCAGTCTACAATTCAGAAGTTTACTCTCAGCACAGCAGGTGCTATGCCGACGCTTACGTCGGCGGTAGTGGCAGCAGAATTACCAGTTGGTGAGATTGTTCATCGTATCTTCTACTATCTAGGATATATGGCTATCGGAACTAGCAAAGGTATCCGTATTGCCACAGTCAATGACCAAGATGGTTCTATAACCTATGGTCCTTTACTTGTAGAAACTACTCAGCCTTGCTATGACTTTGCTGCTAGACAGAATTATATCTGGTGTGCTACTGGAGTTGATGGTAACCCTGGAGTTATCCGCATTAACCTAGGTAATGAACTATCTCCATTGCAATTTGCCTATGCTAATGACCTGTATTACTCGGGCGTGACTGGTCATAGCACTACTGCTTGTGCTTTCTTGGGCACAACTGACCGTCTTGCTTACTGCACAACTAATGCTTCATCTGCAGATGGATATGTTTACTCACAATCAACTGGTGCTTTAATGCCTAGCGGCTATCTTACCACTGGCTATATCCGCTACAACACTCTGGAACCTAAAAACTTTAAGCGTCTTATTGGACGCGGTGACTTTACCTATGGCTCTATGACCTTAGAAACTGTAGATAAAAACGATACAGAGTATGACTTGATTTCATATGACATATCAGTTCCGCCAGTAGAAGTAACTACTAATCAGCCATCAGGTTCACAGGAATACATAGGCTACAAGTTCTTACTCTACAGAGATGCTACTGATAATACTAAAGGTCCTATCTTCAAGGGCTATCAGGCAAAGGCTACTATCGCTACTCCCCGCCAAAGAATCATTAAGTTTCCTGTCTTTAACTATGACATTGAGACGGATAAGTACAATGTACTAGTTGGCTATGAAGGACGTGCCATTGCACGTGTGGCTCAACTAGAAACCATTGAACAGAACGGCGATGTCATTACCTGGCAGGATTTACAGACTGGCGAATCTCGCCAAGTTGTAGTTGAACAAGTTACTTTCTCCCGCCTAACTCCACCAGACAGAGGCTTCTCTGGCTACGGTGGAATCATTGACATCATCGTAAGGACTGTATAACAAATGACACCTGCAAACTGGGCTGCCCTAGCCGTATCTGTTATGACCATTATCGTTGGCTTTGCTTCGCTTGTGCGATGGCTAGTTAAACATTACTTGTATGAACTCAAGCCTAATGGTGGTTCCAGTTTGAAGGACAAGATTAATAACCTAGAAGTACAGGTTGAACTACTAACTGATTTGGTAAAAGAAGCACTCAAGAGATGAGGGACTATGAAGAAAACTGTGATAGGGAAAGCCACTCCTGCTGCAATCGCAGTGTTGCGACAGGCGACTGCCATTGCACCGAAGCGTATGAAGGCGAGCGATGGACTTCTACCTTCTGCTGCTCACCTAAAAGCCAGCCCAACTTCGGACCACAATACTGGGCTAGCAGTAGACCTGACCCACGACCCTAAGAACGGGATTGATTGTGAACTCATCTTTGAAAAACTTAAAGAGGATGAACGCGTTGCGTACCTTATCTTCAACAAAAAAATCTGGTCACGTCAAAGGCGCAAAGAAGGTAACAGAAAGTACAGTGGTAGTAACCCTCACACTAAGCACCTTCATATTTCTATTAATGATAGTCACGCTGATGACACTAGCCCTTGGTTCTGGTGGCTAAATCAACCTAAAGTTCTCAATCAGGTAAAGGCTAAGTTGCAACCTACTCCTAAAAAGAAGGTAGCAAAAGGTACCAATGTGGTACCAGTCTGTACTTGCTGCAAGGTGCATCGTGCAATTGCCTGAAGGAGAAGAAAATCCATTACTACAGTGTGATGGATGTGGCAGAGAAGGTGCCTATGTCTACAAAGGCTGGGTATTTATGTGTGCCAAATGTATAGAAGAAAGAGAGAGTTAATATGGAAACTCTAAAGCAACTATCCTTGTCTTGGTTCCGTGCTGCAGCATCCGCTGCTATCGCACTCTACCTTGCAGGTGAG
>Ga0315900_10003580_pt1 | contig 22584 bp, 21 predicted proteins | sample LakEriMetagenome_FD_203521 | JGI IMG/M metagenome (GOLD analysis project Ga0315900, IMG submission 203521) | Freshwater fungal communities from buoy surface, Lake Erie, Ohio, United States - Buoy 12 MA114 | ecosystem: Environmental > Aquatic > Freshwater > Lake > Lake biofilm | place: USA: Lake... | reverse complement strand
ATCTTCGTGCTCGGCTTCTTCATCGAGTGGATCGAGATCAGCTACATCGCCGTGCCCTTGTTCATGCCCGTGCTGCTGGCCCAGGGCGTGGACCCGATCTGGCTGGCGATGCTGATCACGGTGAATCTGCAATCCTCGTTCCTGACGCCCCCCTTCGGCTGGGCCCTGTTCTATCTCAAGGGCGTGGCCCCACCGGAGGTGACCATCAAGGACATCTACCGCGGGGTGGTGCCCTTCATCGCCCTGCAGGCCGTGGCGCTAACACTGGTGTTCCTGTACCCGCAGATTGCGCTGTGGTTGCCCAAGGCCATCGGCTGGTAATCGGCTGGTAATCGGCTGAAGAGGGGCTGGTAGCGGGCTGACGCTCAGATCACCTCGTCCCGCAGCCAGTACCAGTGGTACAGGGCCCTCTGGCCCAGGCGGCGGAAGGGCGCGAAGGCCTGGCTCTCCACCAGGCCCATCACGTTGGGGAAGGGCAGCGGGTTGCGGTAGATGGGCAGTTCGAACACCTCACGCCCCGCATCGCGGCCGGCCACGCGCTCGGCCAGGCGGCGCCCGGCCTGGGTGGAGAACGACACGCCGTTGCCGCCATAACCCACCGCGTACCAGAGGGTCTGGTCAGGATCGGGCTGCACGATGCGCGGCATCATGTCGTGGCTGACATCCACCCAGCCCCACCAGGAGTGCTCCACGGGCACGCCGGCCAGCGCCGGGAACTTGCGCGCCAGGCCGTCGGTCAGCAGCTTCAGGTGGCGCGGATCCGTGGCATCCGCGCCCGTCACGGCGCTGCGGCTGCCGATCTGCATCCGCGGGCCCTGGGGGCTCTTCAGCAAGCGGTAGTAATAGCGCAGGGTGCGCGTGTCGGTCAGGAAGACGTGCGACCGCAAGCCGGCCGCCGCCACCTCCGCCTCGGTGAGCGCTCGGGTGACCATGGAATTCGACAAGATCGGCATCAACCGGTTCTTCAGCGCCGGCGTCAGGCGCTGGCCGGTGTAGCCGCCCGTGCACACCGCCACCCGCCGTGCCCGCACCACGCCGCCCGGCGTGCGCAGATGGTGCACCCCCGCCTGGGTGTGCCAGCCCTGCACCGGGCTGGCGGTGTGCAGCTTCACGCCCAGCGCACGCGCCTGGCGCACCAAACCGTAGGTGAACTTCAGCGGGTGGATGCCGATGCCGTGCGGCTCATGCATCGCGCCGGCGGCCTCGTGGTCGTGGCAGTGCTCCTGTCGCAACTGCTCCGGGGTGAGCATGCGCGTGTCGTAGCCGAACACCTCGCGCATCACCGCGGCTTCGCGCGCCAGCACGGGCACCATCTTGGGCCGGTGCGCCACGTACAGGTGGCCGCCGCCCGTGGCGTCGCAGTCGATCTCGCGGGTGAGTTCGACAAAGGTCTCGAAGCCGTTGCGGATCTCGGCGTCCAGTTTGAGCGCCACGTCACGCCCCCACCGGGCGATCCACTGTGAGCGCTTCAGGCGCCCGCTGGCGTTCTGGCCCTGACCGCCGCTGCGGCTGGAGCAGCCCCAGGCCACCTGGTTCGCCTCCAGGACCACCGCGCGGATGCCGTGCTCCCGTGCCAGGAACAGGGCCGTGGCCATGCCCGTGGCACCGGAGCCGATGACGGCCACGTCCACGTCCATGTCGGCCTGCACCGGGCCGTCGTCCCCCGGCGGGTCGCCCGCGCTGGCCACCCACCAGGTGGGCGCATAGCCCTGGCCCTGGCCGGGGTGGGGGGTCACCAACGGGTCGTGGCGCGGGTCGTAGGTGGCCGCCGGGCGCGGCCCTTCGGCACCCAAAGGGGCCCTGGACAGCGCAGCGGCGTTCATCAGCGCGCCGGCGCCGGCAGGTTGGGCCGGGCCTTGCGGAAGACGTTCTTCACCGCGATCTTGCCGTCACGGAAAGTGAACAGGTCCACGCCGTTGACCTCGATGCCGCTGCCGTCAGCGGCGGTGCCGGTGAAGGTCCATTCGGAGACGCCGAAGTCCCCCATCACATGGTGCACGCCGTTGCGCCACTGGGCATCCGGCACCGTCTGCCAGGCCATGGCAAAGGCCTGGCGCACGGCCTGCGCGCCGACATGACGGGTGCCGCAGGCCTGCGGCCCGGCTGCGGTCTCGAAGACGCAGTCGTCGGTCATGAAGGACATCAGGGCGTCGATGTCGTGGCGGTTCCAGGCGTCGCTGAAGGCTTCCAGCGTCTGGACGGTGACGGGGGGGAGGGTCATGCACGGTGCTCCAGTGAAGGCACCACAGCATAGGCAGGGCGCCTGCCGGGGCAAAGAGCCAGTTGCCCCCTTCCCATCAAGCCAGCCCGCTGGGAGGCCAAAGCCAGCGCGCTGCGTGCACTAGACTGGTTCGCATGAGAAGCACCCAGCAGTTCCAGTGGGCCCAGTTGTTCGCCTTGCCCGAGCACCCTGCCCTGCCGCTGCAGGCGCGCCTGCGGCTGGCCGTCGTGCAGGCCATCCTGGAGGGCCGGCTGCCGGCCGGATCGCCACTGCCGTCATCGCGGGAACTGGCGCGGCTGCTGGGCATCAGCCGCAACACCGTCACCGCGGCTTACCAGCAACTGGTGGACGAAGCCTTCCTGCAGGCACGGCCGCGCAGCGGCATCTTCGTGGCCAACGGCGCGCGGCAGGCTGGCGTAGAACCTGACGCGGTGCAGGCCCCGCGGCGCAGTTCGGAAGGGCGCGCGCCGGACTGGGCCAGCCGGACACTGCGCTCGCTGTCCCGCCAACCCACCTTGTCCAAGCCGGAGCAATGGCGGCAGTACCCCTACCCTTTCGTCTACGGCCACTACGACCCCGAACTGTTTCCGACGGAGGACTTTCGCGAGTGTTGCTCCCGCACCCTCGCACGCGCTCAGTTACAGCACTGGACGCCCGACTTCGAGACCGACGATGTGCCGGACCTGATCGAGCAGATCCGGCTGCGCCTGCTGCCCAAGCGTGGCGTGTTTGCATTACCTGAGGAAATCCTGGTCACGGTGGGGGCGCAGCATGCCTACCACCTGCTGGCCGAGGGCTTGTTCGACCACAACACACGCGTTGGGCTGGAGGAGCCGGGCCATCCGCATGCGCGCAACACGTTCAGCCTGCGCCAGCCGGTGTTCGTGCCCGCTCCGGTGGACGAGGACGGCGTGCGGCCCGACGCCCTGCCGCCGCTGAACTACCTGTTCGTGACACCCTCCCACCAAAGCCCCACCACCGCCACGCTGAGCCTGGAACGGCGCACCCGGCTGTTGGCCCGCGCCGAGCGCGATGACTTCGTGCTGATCGAGGACGACTACGAGGCCGAGAACCTGTTCGCCGGCGCGCCCATGCCGGCGCTCAAGAGCATGGACCGCTCCGGGCGCGTCATCTACGTCGGCTCGCTGTCCAAGAGCCTGTCGCCCGCGCTGCGCCTGGCCTACATCGTGGCGCCGCGCCCGCTGATCGCCGAACTGCGCCTGCTGCGCCACGCCATGGTGCGCCACCCCAGCACCATGTTGCAGCAGGCCTACGCCCTGTTCCTGTCCCTCGGCCATCACGAATCCCACGCCCGGCGAGTGAACGCCGCGCTGCAGGAACGCCTGGCCGTGCTGGCCCAGGCGCTGCGTGAATTCATGCCGGACTTCACCTTCCGCCTGCCGCAAGGCGGCGCCTCGGTCTGGGTGTCGGCGCCGGCCTGGGCCGATGCCGCGGAACTGGGCCACATCGCACGCAGTCACGGCGTGCTGATCGAGCCGGGCGACGTGTTCTTCATTGCTCCGCCCTACCCTTGCCGACACTTCCGGCTGCGGCTGTCGTCCATCGCGGCCGGGCAGATAGAGGCCGGCATCCAGGCGCTTTCTGCCGCGGCCGACGAGTTGGCAAAAGCGCGGGGCGCCACGCGTGCCCGGAAGGTGTTGGAGGCAAGTCTGCAGCAATGATGCAACTGCAGTGATGCCTCGCCCGGTGTTCAAAGGCATGATTCGCCCATGAACTGGCGCCTTCCCATCCTGCGCTGGCAGGACGAGTGGCGCCAGCCTGGCGCCCTGCGGGCCGACCTGCTGGCCGGCCTGACTGGCGCCGTGGTGGTGCTGCCCCAGGGGGTGGCCTTCGCCACCCTGGCCGGCATGCCGCCGCAGTACGGCCTGTACGCGGCCATGGTGCCCTGCATCGTGGCCGCGCTGTTCGGCTCCAGCCGGCTGATGGTCACCGGGCCCGCGAACGCCATCTCGCTGACCACGATGGCGCTGATCGCGCCGCTGGCCGCGGTGGGCAGCGAACGCTACGTCGAGCTGGTGCTCACGCTGACCTTCCTGGTGGGCGCCCTGCAGCTGCTGCTGGGCCTGGCCCGCGCGGGGTCCATCGTCAAAAAGGTGCCGCACTCGGTGGTGGTGGGCTTCACGGCCGGCGCGGCGGTGCTGATTGCCAACAGCCAGCTGGGCCCCCTGCTGGGCCTGGCGCTGCCGCGCGGCCAGCCGGTGTTCGACAACGTGGCCGCCGCCGTGGCAGCCCTCGGCCAGACCCAGCCCCTGGCGTTGCTGGCCGGCGCCAGCACGGTGCTGTTCGCGGTGCTGGCCCGGCCCTGGAACCGCGTGGTGCCCGCCATGCTGGTGGCCGTGGTGGGCGGCACCCTGGTCAGCCTGGCGGCGGCCGCGGCCTGGCCCCAGGCACCGCGGCTGAGCACGGTCAGCGCCCTGCCCGGCGCCCTGCCGCCCTTGTCCTGGCCTGACCTGTCCCTGGAGACCGTGCGGGCCTTGTTCGGGGCCACCCTGGTGATGACGCTGCTGGCCCTGACCGAAGCGGCAGCCATCGCGCGCTCGGTGGCCCGCGCGCGCGGCGACACCCTGAACGGCAACCAGGAATTCATCGGCCAGGGCCTGGCCAACCTGGCGGGCTCGTTCTTCTCGGCCTACCCGGCCAGCGGCTCGTTCAACCGCTCCGGGGTCAACGTGGCCTCGGGGGCTCGCAGCCCCTTGTCGGCGGTGGCCGCCGCCCTGTTCCTGGTGCTGTTGCTGGCCTTCGTCGGCCCGCTGGCGAAATACCTGCCGCTGGCCGTGATCTCCGGTCTGCTGATGGTGGTGGCCTGGGGCCTGATCGACCGTCGGGAAATCGCCCACCTCTGGCACCTGGGCACTGGCGAACGCGTGCCCCTGCTGGTGACCCTGGTGGCCACGGTCACACTGTCACTGGAGTGGGCCATCCTGCTGGGCATCACCAGCGCAATGCTGGTGCGGGCCTGGACGCGGCGCGGGGCCGGCTGAGCCTGGCCGGCGCCAGCAGCAGTGCGCCCACCAGCAGGCGCAATTCCACTTCCGGCAGCCAGGCCAGGCCCGCAGGGCCCAGCAGCCCTGGCGTCAGAACGTCGTCCAGTCGTCGTCTGCGGCGTTGCCGGGCGCGGGCTTGCTCAGCGCCGCCGGCGCCGCCGCAGAGATCTTCCGCGCCGGTGTGCCCAGCGCCGGCCTGGGCTCGGCCGCCACCCGCGGCGCCGGTGCAGCTGGCCGCTTGGCGGCGGGCGGGGCCGCGGGCCGCAGACGGGTGGGGCGCGGCGTCGCGCGCACCGACACCTGTGCACCGCCCAGCTTGAACACGCTCACATCGGCCAGCAACTGGTCGGCCTGCAACTTCAGACTCTCGGCCGCGGCGGTGCTTTCCTCCACCAGCGCGGCATTCTGCTGCGTGACCTGGTCCAACTGCAGAACGGCCTCGCCCACCTGCCGGATGCCGCTGGCCTGTTCGGATGTGGCCGTGGTGATCTCGTTGATCAGATCCGCCACGCGCTGCACCTGCTGGACGATGCCGCCCACGCTTTCGCCGGCCTCGTCCACCAACCTGGAACCCGCCTCCACCCGCTGCACGCTGGCACTGATCAGGTCCTTGATCTCCTTGGCTGCAGCGGCGCTGCGCTGAGCAAGGGTGCGCACTTCGCTGGCCACCACCGCAAAGCCGCGGCCCTGCTCGCCGGCGCGGGCGGCCTCCACGGCGGCGTTCAGCGCCAGGATGTTGGTCTGGAACGCGATGCCGTCGATCACGCCGATGATGTCGGAGATCTTGCGCGAGCTGGCGGCAATGTCCTGCATCGTGGCCACCACCTGCGACACCTTCTCCCCGCCCAGCGACGCCGCCTGGCGCGCGCCCCCGGCCAACTGGCTGGCCTGACGTGCCGTATCGGCGTTCTGCTGCACGGCCGACGTCAACTGCTCCATCGACGCCGCGGTCTCCTCCAGATTTGCGGCCTGCGTTTCGGTGCGCTGGCTCAAATCGGCAGTGCCTTCGGCGATCTGCAGGGCGCCTGTGGACACGGCCTCCGCGCTCGCCCGCACCCCGCCGACGATGCGCGCCAAGCTGTCACTCATGCCGCGCAGGGCACGCAGCAGGTCGGCCGCCTCGTCACGGCCCACGGCCTGGAACTGAACGCTCAGGTCGCCACCGGCAATCCCTTGCGCCGCCTGCGAAGCCTTGGCGATCGGCCGCGTGATCGAACGGGTAATGCCAAACCCAATCAGCAGGCAAGCCAGCACACCGGCCAGGATCAGGCCAACGGTCACCGCCAGCGCACTCGTGAACGCCAGCTCAGACGCCTTGTGAACGTCCGCCGCAACACGCAACTGCAGCTCGATCAGCTCGCTGATCTTGCCGCTGATGGGGTCGATGGTGTCGTACAGCGGGCCGTCAAAGGAAGCGAGTTGCCCGGTCACCGTGCCGGACAGCCCCTTGAGCGTCTCCTCCAGCTTGGCAATGTCGCGGTTGGCGGGCTCGAAGAGCGTCACGGCTTCCTTGGCCAGCCGGGCTTCCTCGGTCGTCAAGGTGGTGGCCATGTAGGCCGCCCATTCCTTCTTGATGTCCGCATTGGCGGCCTGCACGGCCTTGAGCGCCTCTTGCGCCGTGAAGACGCCGCCGTTGGCCTTGTTCACGGCATCGATCACATTCACCGCATACGCGTCGGCAATCACCTTCAGTTGCCGCAGCGGCACCACGCGGTCGTTGTAGACGGTGGTCAGCCCCCCATGCACCGTCTGCAGGCTGTGAATGCCCACCAGCCCATTGATGATGAGCAAAACCACGGGGACCAGAAAGGCCAGAGCCAGACGGGGACCAATCTTGAAGCGCTGAAGGAATGACATTCTTTACCTGCAGGAGCGTGGAGGAATTGGACTGGTTATCCACATATTGTCTGCGCTGAGCTCCGCGGCCCTTGAGCGGTATTGCACCCTTGCAACACCGTGAATCGCGCGATCAGGCGGCGCGGTCAGGCGGCGCGATCAGGCCCCCGGCGCGCCAGGAGCGCGCTCCCCGCCCAGCGCGTCCAGCAGATCGCCCATCAACTGCGACAGCTCGCCCGTGGCCAGCGCAGCATTGGCGTCGAAGGCGTCGTCATCGCCGCCCGCGGCGGCACCCGGCGCCGCGGCGGCCTCCACGTCCAGGAACTTCACGCGCTTGATCTTCAGCTCATCGGTCAGCACGAATGACACCCGGTCGGCCCAGGTCATGGCCAGGTAGGCGGGCATCTTCCCCTGCTGCAGGTGCAGCGCCACCTCGTCGGTGTCCAGCGTGTGGCGCGTGTACTTCACCGTGGCGCGGCTGTCGTCACTCTGGTGCAGCTCGCACTCCAGGTCGATGGTGAAGCCTGCCGGCGCCTGCCGGGCCATAAGCCACGCGGCCATCGCGCCGGCTGGGGACTGGGCCGTGTGCAGGGGCGCCAGCGGCAGGCGGTCCTCGAAGACCGTGAGCAACTCGGCCACCACCAGGTCGGCAGCCTTGGCACTGGGTGTGCCCAGCACCAGCATGCGGCTGCGCGGGTCGATCCACACCATGACGGCCGATTTGCGCGTGAAGGCGCGCGGCAGGAGCTCGTGCTCCACCTGTTCCTTCATCTCGCGTTTGGCCTTGCCCCGCGGGCGGCGGCCAATTTGCGCCTCCACGGCATCCAGGCGCAGGTCCAGCTCCGCGCGCACGGCCGAAGCCGGCAACTGGCGGGCCTCACTCATCAGCGTCATCAGCCACTGGCCCCCCACGCTTTCCAGCAGCGGCCCATGCTCGACGCCGCGCGGTGGCACCCAACCCGAGGTGCGGCGCTCCGTGGGGCCGCAAGGGCGAAAGGCCGCAGCGCCCAGCGCGTCCGACAGGGCATGGAAGTCAGGCACCTGCCAGCCTTCCTGGATCCGAAAACAGGTGAAAGACTTGAGCATGGGTCTCAGCGCAGGCTGGCCTGCACCTGGCCCTTGAGCTTCAACAGAAGCGGACGGCCGCGCCGATCCACCGTCTTGCCCGCAGGCACCTTGATCCACCCCTCGCTGAGGCAGTACTCCTCAACGTCGAAACGCTCCTTGCCGTTGAACAGGATGGTGATGCCGCGCTCCAGCAGGTCTTGCGCGAAATGCGGGCTGCGCGGGTCCACGGAGAGACGGTCCGGAAGGGCTGAAGCGGCGCCGTCGCCAGCGGCGGCAGCGTCTGGGGCCGATGGCATGGGACTGGGTTCGGTCATGGCGATCCTGATGGCGGGAGAAAGGACCGCAGGGTCCGTGGATTGACCCTCTGGAGGGGTTGACGAGCGCGGCGGATTTTAGGGGGGCCTGCCGCTTCAGGGTTCACGGCGGCAGCGCGTCGATCAGCATCTGCACCCTGTGCGGCACACCACCCCACCGCAGGATGGAGCCATGATCGTGGCCCGGTACTTCCTCGGCCTGAGCCCGGACGCCCCTCGATGCCGCCGCCTCCACCCAGCGCTGCTGGAAACGGGGCAAGGTGTTGTCATCCTGGGATCCCGTCGCCGCCAGAACTGGCGTGCCTGGCGGAATGCCGTGGACGAAGGACAAGGGATTCAGGCTGCTGGTCCAGGGCCTATCCCCGCCGCCGCGCTGCATGTTCCGGTGGTCACGCCAGGGCGGCACGTCACAGGGGCAGCCAAGCAGCAAGGCAGCATCCGCCACCCCAGGATGTCGACCCAGCACCAGCGCTGCCAGTGCCGCGCCGCCCGAATGCCCCACGAGCACGACGTGGCGCGCCCGGTGCGTGTGTCGCAAGGAAGACAGGGCGCCGGCGACACGGTCCACGTTTTCAGCCGTGTAGTCATCGTCGCGAGGGTTGGCCCAGCCACTGGAGTTCCCCGACGGCGTTCGGTAGCCGGGACGGACGATGAACAGCACCCGGCGATCATCCGCCTGGAGTGTTCGTCCCACCTCGACCCAGCGGTCGATGTGCCGCTGCTCCAGGGTCCCCGTGCGGTCACCGTGGATCATCACCACCAGCACACGCGGCTCTGCGTATGACCCGTTACCCGGCATCGCAGCGCCCACGTGCTGGGTGCCCGACATCACGCCTGGCGCAGGCCCCAGGTCTGATGGGACACGGCCCACAGGCACCACGGCCAGACACCCCGAGCGACCGTCCGGCACGCTGCGATGCGGCGGCAATTGCGTGCACGACTGCGCCAACACTTGAGCAGGCACACACAACAGCAAGCAAATCCAGCCCGCCAGGATCGCCATCAAGGGTCGCATGCCACCTCGCGCCATGCCGGGATTCTCCCGCCAGCTCCGGCCGTGAAACAAGTCCCGCTCAAGGTCAAGGCGTGGCGGCCACGCGTTCAGTTCGCTAGCCAGGGGCCGCTGGACTCCATGGGGCCCGTCGCAGGCCTCCTGACCATCGTGATGGCGTCGAAGGGACAACGCCAGGCACAGTGGTGGCAACCGGTGCAGCCGGCAGGGTCCGCCAGTTGCGCGCGCTTGTCCCACCCGCTGCGCTCCAGCACCAGCACATGGGGCACACACGCGGCGATGCAGCGCCCACACCCCGTGCAGCGCTGGGGGTCTATCTGGGGCAGGTGCCTCGGCAAGGCCGGTCCGATCTTTCAGAATTCGATGCGCAGGCGGTCCTGCCGCACCTTCAGGTCCTTCACCGCCCAACCCACAAAGCCCGGGGCGGTGTAGACCACCGTGCCATCCACCCAGCGCGGCAGCCCCAGGTTCAGGGCTTGCAGCAAGGCCTGCGGCAGCGGCCTGCCGTCGCCCAGCGACAGGCTGCGTATCTGCACCCCATCCAGGGTGACGTTGGCGGGCTCCTTGTTCCAGCGCAGTCGAGACTCGGCGCAGAAAGCACCCGCCAGCCGCGAGGTGGCATGGGCCCAACGGCCGCACAGCACCGCCACCGCCCGCTCGCCTTCCAGTTGCAGTTCGGGCTCGAAAAGTCCCACACTGCTGAGAGCCATGCCGTGGACCCTCACGGCACCGGGGCTCCGCTCTCCGCCGCACCCAGGCTCAGCGACATCAGCGCGCAATGCCGCAGGGCAGCACGCGCCCGCAAACGGCAATCACGGCCGGGCTCCAACACCAGGCGACAGTGGTACTCCAGGCTGTCCACATTCCCCGTCATCCGGGAGGTCATCGAACGGCTCCACCTCAGTGCACCGTCAACCTCCAGGCTCAAGCCCAGCTCGGGCTGCCTGGCGCCCACCGGCACAGCCACCCGCAACTGCACGTCCACGTCAAAAGTGCGCGTGCGGTCCAGGGCGCCGGGAATGGTGAGCACCGCCACATCGGCGTCGGTCGTGCGGGTGGACCACGATTCAGGTTCGGCAGGCGCCAGACGCTTGGGCATGGTCTGCATTGTCCTGAACCCGTCGGTTCCAGGTTCCCGTCCATGAACAGGTGGGTATCTGAAGCTAGCATGGCCGTCATCGCCACCTGCCAGCACACCCCCTCATGCCCACCCACTTCTACCGCCCTTCAGAGGGCCACGGCCTGCCGCACGACCCGTTCAACGCCATCATCGCGCCGCGCCCCATCGGCTGGATCTCCTCGCTCACACCCGACGGCGTGGCCAACCTGGCGCCCTACAGCTTCTTCAACGCCTTCAACTACGTGCCGCCCATCATCGGCTTCTGCAGCCAGGGCAGAAAAGATTCGCTGGCCAACGTGGAGGCCACGGGCGAGTTCGTCTGGAACCTCGTCACCGAGCCGCTGGCCCAGGCCATGAACCTGAGTTGCTCGGCACTGCCCCCCGACGAGAGCGAGTTCGCGCTGGCCGGCCTCACGCCACTGGCCTGCCGGGAAGTGAGAGTGCCGCGCGTGGCCGAGAGCCCGGTGGCGATGGAGTGCCGCCTCTCGCAGATCATCCAGCTCACCACCGCCAGCGGCAACGCCGTCAACGCCTGGCTCGTGATGGGGGAAGTGGTGGGCGTGCACATCGACGCCTCGCTGCTTGAAGACGGCGTGTACCAGACGGCCCGCGCCCGCCCGGTGGTGCGCGGAGGTGGCCCCGGAGACTACTTCACCATCACCCCGCAGGCGCAGTTCATCATGCCGCGCCCGCAGAACTGGGCCGAGTTGCACCGGCAGCAGGGCTGAGCAAGCCGCGCCCGCAGGCGCAGGCCGCCGGGCGAACGGGGCGGACAATGGGCCCAAGCACTGAGAGACACCATGGCAACGCAGTTCACGAATCCCGCAGGCCTGTCACAAGGCAACTACTCCCATGTCGCCACCGTCACCGGTGGCAGGCTGGTGTTCGTATCGGGACAGGTGGCCTTCGACGAACAGGGCCTTGTGGTCGGTCAGACCATGACCGAGCAGGCCGAGCAGGTCTTCCACAACCTGAAGGTGGCGCTGGCGGCCGCTGGCGCCACGCTCGAGCATGTGGTCAAGATGAACATCTACATGCGCGACCTGACGGCCTCGCGTCTGCAGGCCTTTCGCGCCGTCCGGGCGATACACCTGGGCCAGCACCAGCCCGCGAGCACGCTGGTGGCCACGCCGGCGCTGGTGCACGAGGACCTGATGCTGGAGGTCGAGGTGGTGGCCGCCGTGGATTGACGATGGATGGCTTCGGCGTCGTCCTCCTCGCGGTGGCATTCGCGCCGTGACTGCGAGTTTCGATGGCAGCCCCCAGCGCCTTCGCCCCCTTCCAGGCACCAAGCCGCCGTGAACTGCTGCGTCTGACAGCGGCTCAGGCCTTGGCACTGGCCACGCCGCTGGCACACGCGCAGGCGGCCGTTGGCCGCAGCCCCACTGGCTGGCGCATCCCAGGCGGCCATGAGCCCGGCACACGCATCTGGTTGGGCTTTGGAGGCGGGCATGAAGCCTTGACCTTGACGCTCATTCGCACCTTGCAATCGGCACAGGTACACGTGGGGATCTGGGTGGCGAACGCTCAGGACCAGGCGGTGGCTTTGGAAAGCTTGCGGGCCGCCGGGATCGTGCCTGGCGCCTTGCGCTGGGCGCAAACGCCCGGGGTGTTCTTCTTTCTTCGCGATGCCACCGTTTTGGCTCAAGGCCCCAAGGGCGAGGTGGGCGCCGTGAACTTTCGCTGGAGCCACTACGGCACCGCGGGCTGGTGCGCCCGGCGCCATGCGGGCGACGCAAGGGCAGTGGCCAGTTGCACACCGAAGCTTGACGCCTTGCGCGAGGGCTTGGATGCGGCGATGGGGCGCGAGCTCCGCCGCCCATCCAGCAATGCCGGCGGCGCGGCTCGTGCCGGCCGCACTTTTGACAGCGACATCGCGCTGGAGGGCGGTGCCTTGGAAAGCAACGGCGAAGGCACCCTGATCGCCAACGAAGCTTGTCTGCGCCAACGCAACCCCGGCCGCAGCCGCGCCCAGCTCGAGAATTCACTCAGGCGCTTGCCCGGCGTGCGCCACGTTGTCTGGGTGGCTGAGGGCTTGGCTGAAGATCCACAGATGCGCGCCAGCATCACCGCCCAACACGTGGGTTGGGGCACCGGCGGTCACACCGACGAGTTTGTCCGTTTTGCCGACGCCCGCACCGTGCTGCTCGCGTGGCCGGAAGACGAGGATGCCCAACAGCATCCGGTCGCCCACTTGACACGCCAGCGCATGGAAAAGAACCTCGCGCTGCTGCAAGCCTCCCGCAACGCCAAAGGCGAGCGCCTGAAGCTCATCAAGATCCCGATGCCGCGCCCCATCCAGCGCGAAGTGGTGTTACGCGACGACGCGGACACCAGCTGGAGCGAACAATGGCGTACGGCTGATTTCCCGCCCGGTGAAGGGCGTAAGGCTGGAGATGTGCTGCTGCAGATGGCGGTAGCCAGCTACCTGAACTTCGTCATCGCGCCCGGTTTGGTGTTGTTGCCCGATTACCTGCCCCACGGCACACCACCCGAGCGACAAGCGCGCGTCGAAAAGCTGTTCGCAGATGCCTTCCCGGGCAAGCGGATCGTGTTCCTCGACGCGATCGGTTTGAACTGGTATGGCGGCGGTCTGCATTGCGCCACCTTGAACGAGCCCTGACGGTCTGAATTCCGTCTCGGGTTGACCGAACTCCAGAACCACTTGCCAGGGATTCCCGGGGGCAGCGCAGTGCCACTGTACAAATTTGACACAAGGCACCCCAGAAAGAAAAAAGCCACTTAGCGTTTATCGCACTAAGTGACTGATTTCAAAGAGAAATTTTGGTGGGCCCTGTAGGATTCGAACCTACGACCAACGGATTAAGAGTCCGCTGCTCTACCAACTGAGCTAAGAGCCCTCGTGCGCCACCTGCAGCCGAAGCCGGGAGGTGGTGGGTTGTGCAGGATTCGAACCTGCGACCAACGGATTAAAAGTCCGCTGCTCTACCGACTGAGCTAACAACCCGTCCGCAGAGCCCGTGACTATAGCACCTCTTTTCCAGGCGCCGCCTTGCACGCCAGGGCCTGCTCGATCAGTACCGATGCGGCCACCATGCCGAAGGTGGCGGTGACCGTGACCGTGGAGCCATAGCCATGGCAGGAGAGATCGCCCGCCACCTCGCAGGCTTCCTCGGATGTCTGGGCGGGTTGCAGCACGGGCTCGCGTGAGAACACCGCGCTCACACCCATCGGCCCGTGGCGGGCCGCACCATGCTCCTTGCGCAGGCGCTGCCGCAGGCTGGCCAGCAGGGGGTCGTGCGTGACCGTCGACAGGTCCTCCACCTGCACGCGCTGCGGCATGCGCTTGCCGCCGGCCGCCCCGACCGTGACAAAGGGCAGGTCCAGCCTGAGGGCCCAGCCGGCCAGCACGCCCTTGGCGCGTACCTGGTCGCAGGCGTCGACCAGGCCGTCCAGAGGGAGCGGCCGACCATCTGTTGCACCAGGCAACAGCGCCGGCCAGTTGTCGGGGGCCACGAAGTCTTCCACGATGGAGACATCGCAACCCGGGTGGATGTCGGCGATGCGCTCGGCCAGCGCCTGCGCCTTGGCCTGCCCCAGCGTACGTCCCAGGGCCTGCACCTGGCGGTTGACGTTGGATTCCGAGACGTGGTCGAGGTCGATGAGCGTCAGGCCCGCGACACCGCAGCGCGCCAGGGCTTCGGCCGTCCAGGAGCCCACCCCGCCAAGGCCCACCACCGCCAGACGCAGCCCGCGCATGCGCTGGTAAGCCGCGTCGCCGTGCAGGCGCCGCAGGCCACCGAAGCGGCGCTCCAGGTCGGGGCGGTCCGGTTCGGCCGGGATCACAGGCTGCGTTCGAGCTGCCAGACCTGGTACTTCAGGCCCACCACGGCGCCGGCCACGATCCCGGCAAAGGCGAGGAAACTGCCCAGGGCCAGGGTGGACACGCCCGACAGCCCCTGCCCCACGGTGCAACCCATGGCGGTGACGCCACCCACGCCCATCAGCACCGCGCCCACCAGGTGGTGCGCGGTGTCCTGTGTGCCGGCAAAGCCCTCCCAGCGGAAGCTGCGCGTGGCCAGCGCGCTGGCCAGCGCGCCCACGATCACGCCCAGGGTGGACACCACGGCAATGGTGAGCACCTTGCTCTTGTCGCTGAAGAGGATGAGCCAGTCGACGGTGTAGGCGATGGGCGCCACGAAGGTGAGTGACTCCATGCGCTGCGAGTTCGTGGCCAGGAAGGCCTCCTCCAGCGTCTGCGGGTGCTCCGGCAGATGGCCCAGCCGGCCCGAGACCCACCACACCCCCACCACCACCAAGCCGATGCCGAAGCCCGCCACCAGCACGTCCGCGCTTCGACCCTGCGGGCTGGACAGAGACCAGGCCACCAATCCGCCGCCCAGCAGCAGGCCCAGCGCCAGCGCAACCGCCTTCTTGTCCGCTCCGAAGCCACCGGCCAGCAGGGAGGGCAGATCCTGCCCCGTGGGCAGCGTGACCGCGACGGTGTCCACCGTGGCCACACGCGCCACCCCCACGATGCCGCGCATCGTGGCGTAGGCGGCGATGGCCAAGACGGCGAATACCACCACCGCCTTCAGGCTGCCGCCACCGATGCGCACCAGCGTCTTGCTGCCGCATCCTGAGGCCAGCACCATGCCCACCCCGAACAGCGCCCCACCCAGCAGGTTGGACAGCCAGATCAGGCGGCTGCCCGCGTAGAAGCTCTTGCCCGCCTCCACCCAACCCAGGTAGACCATGGTGTTGAAGCCCAGCATCGCCACGCCGATGGCCAGGGCCCACATGCGCATGCGACTCCAGTCACCGATGTTGACGATGTCGGCCACCGCACCCATGGTGCAGAAGTGGGTGCGCTGGGCAATGGCGCCGAAGACGGCGGCCAAGAAGAAAGCGGCCCAGAGAACCTGGGCCGCGAGACCGGGAAGATCAGACTCCTGCATAGCCGGGATTCTAGGAGCGCCCCTCCCGGCCAGCAGGGTGTCAGGTCACTTCAGCGTGGCCAGGCGCTCCTTGCCAGCCTGCGCCGCCTCGGACTGCGGGTAGGCCTTGAGCAACTCGTCCAGGGTCTTGCGGGCACCGGGCCGGTCTTTCATCTCGGCCTGGCTGTTCGCCAGGGCCAGCAGGGCCTCAGGCGCCCGGGGGTGCCGGGGGGAGGCCGTGACAAACGCGCGGAAGGCGGCCACGGCTTCCTTGTAGTCGCGCTTGCCGTACAGGGCGTTGGCCGACCAGAATCGTGCCGCCTCGGCGTAACCGCTGCCCGGATGGCGCCTGAGAAATGCGGTGAAGGCGGTGATGGCCTTGTCGAACTCGCCCGTGCGCATCAGGGCCAGGGCTTCGTCGTAGCCGCGCTTCTCGTCGGGCGTGGCCATGAAGTCCTGTCCATCCAACGACACCTTCAGGGGTTCGAGACGGGTGATGCGGTCGTCGGCTGCTTGCGCCAGATCGCGCTGGCGCTTCTGCACATCGGCCACATCCCGAGCCAGTTGCTCCTGGCTGCCCCGCAGGCGCGCGATCTCGGCCTTCAAGCCTTCGATCTGGCCGTTGAGATCCAGGATGTTGCGCTTGAGCGCCTGCACCAGTTCCTCGAAGGCCGCAGCCTGCTGGGCCATCTGCTGGGTGCTCTGCTGTGTCAACTGCGCCGCCTGGCGCGCCAGGGCCTGCGCCTGGGCCTGCTGCGCCTCGGCATCGCGTGCCTTGGAGGCCTCGTCCACGGCCGTGAGTCGGCCGCGCAACTCGAGGATGGCCTTACGCGCCTCATCGTCCCCGAACAGGCTGGCATGAGCGGCGCCGGCGCTCGCGAGCAGGCTCACGGCCAACGCCAGGGTCGACAAGCCCGCGCCAAGGCGAACCCGGAAACCGAGGAAAGGGTCACTCGCGCACCAGGGGCTCACGGGCGGTCCTTCAATTCAGCGCGGCGGTTCTTGGCCCAGGCGGCCTCGTCGCTGCCTTGCGCCGCGGGACGCTCCTCGCCGAAGCTCACCGCCTCCAGTTGCCCATCACCCGCGCCCAGCAGCGTGAGGGAGCGCACCACGGCCTCGGCGCGCTTCTGGCCCAGGGCCAGGTTGTACTCGCGACCGCCGCGCTCGTCGGTGTGCCCTTCCACCACCATCTTGCGGCTGCGGTTGGCATTGAGCACCCTCGCGTGGGCCTCCACTACCAGGCGGCCGTCGTCACGCACCACAAAGCTGTCGAAATCGAAATACACGGTGCGGCCGACACCCGGGGGCAACCCGTCCACGCCCCTGCCGCCCATCTGCCCGGCCTGCACCGTGGCCACCTGGGACTGCGGTGCCGCCGGCGCGGTGGTGGCGGAACCAGCGGCCGGCGCCACAGCAGCACCACCCTGCCCACCCGCAGCCTGTGCCGCTGAGCCCGGGCTCACGGGAGTGGGCGTCCTGGATTCGACCGGTGGCTCGTCAAGCTTGACAGAAGAACCACAGGCCGCCAGCAAGGTGGCCAGCACGAGGCTGGCAGAAGTCAGGAAAAGTCTTCTCATGGGGTTCTCTCCATTCAAGGCCCCGTGCGGGGCGGTGGACTGCGCAAGGGATTCAAGACCATCAAGCAAAACAGCGGCTTGAGCATGGGCACGCGCGACGGACCGATCATCGCCCGAACGGCCCCCAGGCCGGCTCGCGCATGTCGGCGCCGCTGGACAGCAGGCGCGTCTTGATCTTGCCGTCCAGCGTGGTGGTCATCAGCACGTCGCGCCCCTGTGCGCGTGTGGCGAAGACGATCAGCCGTCCGTTGGGCGCGAAACTCGGGCTTTCGTCGTCCACCGTGTCAGACAGCGTCTGCACGATGCCGTTGGACAGGTCCAGCGTGGTCAGGCGGAAGGCCGAACCGTTGCGGTTGACGTAGGCCAGGGTGCGGCCGTCCGGGCTGAGCGCGGGGCTGATGTTGTAACCACCGGTGAAGGTGACGCGCTCGGCGTTGCCACCGGAGGACGAGACGCGGTAGATCTGCGGGCCGCCGCCACGGTCGCTCACAAAGTACACCTGCCGGCCATCGGGCGAAAACACGGGCTCGGTGTCGATAGCCGGGCTGGTGGTCAGACGGCGCGGGGTGCCGCCTGCGCGCGGGAGGATGTAGACCTGCGCCGGCGCGTCACGCGACAAGGTCACCGCCAGCTCGCTGCCGTCGGGCGACCAGGCCGGCGCGCTGTTGCTGCCCTTGAAGTTGGCCACCATGGTGCGTTTGCCGGTGGCCACATCCTGCACCCAGACCACCGCCTTCTGGCTCTCGAAGCTGACGTAGGCGATGTCGCGGCCGTTGGGCGACCACGCGGGCGAGATGATGGGTTCGCTGCTACGCAAGGCCACCTGCCCGCCATCGCCATCGGCATCGGTGATGTGCAGCGAGAACTGGCGGCCGCTGCGCGCGACATAGGCGATGCGCGTGGCGAACACGCCCTTGTCACCCGTCAGGGCCTCGAAGACCTCGTCGGCAATGCGATGGGCCGCCAACCGCAGATCGGCCGCGGGCACCGTGACGGCTCGGGCCAGCGCCTCCGTCCCTTTCACCGCATCCCACAGCCGGTAGCGCACGTCGAAGGTGCCGTCGGCCAGGCGGTTGATGGAGCCCGCCAGCAAGGCGTCTGCGCCCTGGGCGCGCACCTCGGCCTGGGGCAGACGGCTGCGCTCATCCAGCCCGGACGGCGCATCCAGCGAGCGGAAGGCACCACTGCGCTCCAGGTTGGCCCGGACGACTGACGACAGCGACACCATGCCGGGCGCTTCGCCCCGAAAAGGCCCGAGCGCCACCGGGATCTGGGTGGCACCCACCCCGGAGATCTCGACACGGAACTGGGCCGCGGCCGGCAGCACGAGGCTGGCACCGAGGGCGGCCATCAAACGACGTCTGGACCACATGCGCCGGATTCTAGGAGGAGCCCCGTGATAATCCGTCGCATGCCTTCGGTGCTGCAACGATTCGCCCGCGTGGGACCCTACTTCCGCAGCGGGAAAGCAGCCATTGCCGCCGCGGGGCTGGCCGCGTTGGTGGGAGCAGCAACCGAACCGCTGATCCCCGCCTTGATGCAGCCTTTGCTGGACAAGGGCTTTGCGGGTCAGAGCCTGCCGCTGTGGGTGATTCCGCTGGTGATCGTGGGGCTGTTCGCGGTGCGAGGCGTGGCCGGCTTCGTCGCCCAGTACGGGCTGACCTGGGCCGCCAACCGCGCCGTGCAGCAGATGCGCCAGGCGATGTTCGAACACCTGATGCGGGCCGAGCCGGGGCTGTTCTCCCGCCACAGTTCCAGCCAGCTCACCAACACCCTGGTGTACGAGGTGCAACAAGGGGCCACGCTGCTGGTGGGCTCGCTGCTCACGCTGGTGCGGGACTCTCTGACGCTGGCCGCCTTGCTGATCTACCTGCTGTGGCTGAACTGGCAACTCACGCTGTTCGTCTCCATCCTGTTCCCCGCCGTGGCCTTCGTCATGCGCACCTTGGGGCGACGCCTGCACAAGCTGACCGTGGCGGGCCAGGGCGCCACAGACGAACTGGCCTACACCGTGGAGGAGAACGTGCTGGCCTGGCGCATCGTGCGGCTACACGATGCAGCCCAGAGTCAGGCCCAGCGCTTCGCCAGTCGCAGCAGCCAGCTGCGCCTGCTGGTGATGAAGGCCGCTGTCGCCTCGGGGACGATGACGCCGATCACCCAGATCATGGCGGCCATCGCACTGTCCTGCGTGATCACCGCTGCGGTGTGGCAAAGCAGCGCCACCGGTGCCACCGTAGGCGGCTTCGTCGCCTTCATCACGGCGATGCTGATGCTGGTGTCGCCCATCAAGCACCTGTCGGACGTGATGGCACCCATCACCCGCGGGCTGGCGGCCATCGAGCGCGGGCTGGACCTTATCGAACAGACCCCGACCGAGCAGGGCGGCACACACGCCGTGGAGCGGGCGCGCGGCGAGATCGAGCTGCGCGATGTGGGCCTGCGCTACCGCGAAGACCAGGAAGGCGCGCTGCAGGGGGTGAGCCTGCACATCGCGCCCGGGCAGACCGTGGCCCTGGTCGGCCCCTCGGGCGCCGGCAAGAGCTCGCTCGTCAACCTGCTGCCACGCTTCATCGCCCCCACCGAAGGACAGGTGCTGCTGGACGGGGTGCCGCTGGCGCAATGGGACGTGCGCGCACTACGCCGCCAGTTCGCCTTCGTCAGCCAGGACGTGGTGCTGTTCAACGACAGCGTGGCCGCCAACGTCGCGCTGGGTGCCGAGGTGGACCCGGCGCGTGTGCGAAAGGCGCTGGAAGGCGCGCACCTGGCCGAGTTCGTGGACGGCCTGCCGCAGGGCATGAACACCAGCATCGGCCACAACGGCGGCCAGCTGTCCGGGGGGCAACGCCAGCGGCTGGCCATCGCCCGGGCGCTTTACAAGGACGCGCCAGTGCTGATCCTGGACGAGGCCACCTCGGCCCTGGACAGCGAAAGCGAACGGGCGGTGCAGGCGGCGCTGGAGCACCTGATGCGCAACCGCACCACCATCGTCATTGCCCACCGCCTGTCCACGATCGAACATGCCCACCGCGTGGTGGCCATGGACGCGGGCCGCGTGGTGGAGCAAGGCCCCCCAACCGCCCTTCTGGCCGCCGGCGGCCTGTACGCGCGGCTGCACGCCATGCAGTTCAGGACCTGACAGTCACCCACCGCCCCTACGGCCCCTGACAGCGCCCGAAAGAACCCGACCCGAGCCCCCGCATGAACACGACCACCCACCCCATCTCCCGCTACCCCGTGCCCGCACTGGAGAACCTGCCCGAGGACATCCGCGCGCGTATCCTGGAGGTGCAGGCCAAGGCCGGCTTCGTGCCCAACGTCTTCCTGGCGCTGGCGCATCGGCCAGCCGAATGGCGCGCCTTCGTGGCCTACCACGACGCGCTGATGCTCAAGGAGGGCGGCCACCTCAGCAAGGGCGACCGCGAGATGATCGTCGTGGCCACCTCCGCCGCCAACGAGTGCCAGTACTGCGTGGTGGCACACGGCGCCATCCTGCGCGTGTACGAGAAGAAGCCCCTGGTGGCCGACCAGGTGGCCATCAACTGGCGCAAGGCCGACATCACCCCGCGCCAGCGCGCCATGCTCGCCTTCGCCCTGAAGGTGTGCCAGCACTCGCACGAGGTGGACGAAGCCGACTTTGCCGCCCTGCGCGAGCACGGCTTCGATGACGAGGACGCCTGGGACATCGCCGCCATCACCGCCTTCTTCGGTATGAGCAACCGCCTGGCCAACGCTACCGGCATGAAGCCCAACGACGAGTTCTACCTGATGGGACGTGTGCCGCGGGCGAAGTAAAGGGTGGGGGTGGTGCGCCCGGCTGAGTCGGGTCGGCAGGTCTGCAGCGACAGCGGTCGATAAAGTGATCCAGCCAAACGACGGTTGTCGGCCAGGAGCAGCCACTCGCCAGTGGCAGCTTTGGGGTAGGCTGTTGGCGCCGATCGGGATTTGAGCTAGGTTACGCGCTTGCGCCGATCATGCGGTGAGCCAGTCCAAACGGAGCAAGCCCAGCGCGAATGCGGGTTGGCGTCGATCGGCGTAGCTCAAGAGCTCTTCGGCGCGACGGCTCATTTCGGCATCGGCGACAACAGTCCACGAGTGTCTGCTCCAGGGTAAGCTGGGTTTGTTCGCCGGACGCGACAATCGTTTTCCAGTTCAGATCCGAGGCGCAAGCATGAGCACTAAATCCACGGTCGACTCCGACGAGGTCGAAGGTTGGTTCGAAGAGGAATCGAGCGAGTCGCCCATCCCCGTCGACGGGCGGGCGCTGGATCCTGCGGAGAAGTATGCACGCAGCCAACTGCGGGTGGTGCGCGAGACTAAGGACTACCAGCTCGACTACCTCAAGCATGCGCTGCAGCCCGGCAAAGAGCTGATCGATACGGCGCCCGGCTACCAACGAAGGCTGCGGTGGACGAACAAGAAGCGATCTTTGCTGATCGAATCGTTTCTGTTGAACATTCCCGTGCCGCCAGTCTTCTTGTTCGAGCACGACTACAACGAATACGAGGTCATCGACGGACGTCAGCGCATCGAGACCATCCGCGCGTTTCTGTCCAACGATTTCCCCTTGTCCAGTCTCGAATACTGGCCCGAGCTCGAGCGCAAACGGTTCAACGACTTGCCGGGTGTGCTGCAAAAGGGCCTGCTGCGACGAAGCCTGCCCGCCGTGGTTCTACTCGCCGAGACGCGTGGCATCGGCGCCGATGACATCGACGTGCGACGCGTGCTGTTCGATCGACTCAATACGGGCGGCATCAGGCTGAATCCCCAGGAATTACGCAATGCGTTGTATCCCGGCGAATTCAATGCGCTGCTGATCCGCTTGGCGCGCTCGGCGCCGTTCACCACGACTTGGGGCGTTCCTGCGTACAAAGCGGGGGAAGAGGATGAGCCTTCGGAGGATCTCCTCAAAAACGCGTTGTTTTCTTCCTTGGCCGACGCGGAGTTGGTGCTCCGGTTTTTCGCGCTGCGTGACGCGATCGTCAGCAGCAAGACCGGTTCGCTACGTCGCATCCTCGACCGCTATATGGCCGAGATGCTCAAAATCTCCTCGAGCCAGGAGGCGGACATGGGGCGCCAATTTCTCGAGACTTTGTCTCGTCTGGTGGCCTTGTTCGACGGCGAGCCGTTCAGGCTACCCAAGACGAAACGCCCCAGTCGCCCTTTGTACGATGCGCTGATGATCGCGTTGAGCTTGAATCCGACGCTCGATATCGAGGCGCATCGAACGGAGATCAAAGTTGCCCTCGACAAGGCGCTCGAATCGGGCACAACCTACGACGTTCTCGTGGGCCGCGGCAACACGATCGAAGCGGTGCGACAACGCGTCGCGCTGGCCGCCGCAATTCTGAAGGCTTGACCCGAGATGAGTGCACTCGATCCGGTACTCGCGGACTTCAAGGCCGACGTCGAGCGCGCCGAGCACTTGCTCTCGCTGGTCAAGACGTTCCGGGAATTCGGCGCTAGCACGCCGCCGGTCACGGCCGCGGGGCAACCCGATGCCTGGCCGGCGGCCAAGTCGCTTCACGAGGCCTCA
>Ga0315900_10003579_pt1 | contig 22589 bp, 10 predicted proteins | sample LakEriMetagenome_FD_203521 | JGI IMG/M metagenome (GOLD analysis project Ga0315900, IMG submission 203521) | Freshwater fungal communities from buoy surface, Lake Erie, Ohio, United States - Buoy 12 MA114 | ecosystem: Environmental > Aquatic > Freshwater > Lake > Lake biofilm | place: USA: Lake... | reverse complement strand
GGCGATTTCTGGTGGAGGAGCTATGATGACCTTACCTTGAAAGCTTTCGCTAAGCAGTTGGAATACAAATATGCCTTCTCTGAGCGTGCTATCAAAATTGGTCCTCAAGGCGAATACTACACTACCGGTGGTCTGCGTTGGTCTATCATCAACAACGGTGGTTCTTACTTGTCTCTGACTGCTGAACTGACTCAGAGCGTATTCAACGACTTCCTAGAGCAAATGGTACGTGTATCTGCTGAAGGTGGACGTAAACTCGTAGCTCTTATGGGTTCTGCTGCTTTGGCTCGTCTTCAGACTATCCTCGGTGACTACATCAAGTATGCTGGTAATGCCAACACCTTTGGTGGTACTTCAGTTACCGGTCTGAACGTTATGAAGTATGCTTACGCTGGCATCGAGATTGAATTTGTTCGTTGGGCTCTGCTTGATGACGAAATGTTCCGTGGTGAACTTTCTGCTATCAACGGAAAACCTAAGATGAGCAACTCTATCTACTTCATCGACATGACTCCTATCCCTGCTGCTGATGGTTCTGGAACTATTGCTGCTCTTCAGAAATACCACTTCAACAATGACGAGTTGATCGCCAACTACGTTCCCGGTATGATTGGTCTTGAGAACAGTGATCCTTCAACTATTAAAGCTGCTCTGAGCGGTGGACAGATGGTATCTCTTGGTACTAGCGATGTTGACGGTGTTGACTTCCACATTCTTTCTGACTGTGGTCTTTACTGTGTTGCAGACAAAATGGGTCTGATTGAATTCGCTATCTAATTAATAAAAGGAGAACTAAAAAATGTCACAAACTTTTGAATATTACTGTTTCCCTTCAGTTGCTGCTGGTGCTACTGCTACCACTGACGCTGTTAACAAAGGTGGTTATCTGAACTTCAGCGGAGCTAATACTCTTGCTATTACTCCTGCTGCTCTGAGAAACTTCCCTATCTACCTGTTAGGCGTTAAGAATGGTACTTACAGAGCATTTGCTGCTGAAGTATTGCGTGTTGTTGTCGTTACTCCTACTGCTGTAAATAATACCGACTATCGTGTAGTATTGAGCGCAGAAAAAGGACAAACCTTTGACAACAATTTACCTCAAGAAATTCAGGCTGTGTTCCAGTATACTTCTACTGCTACCGCTACTCGTTTGGCCATTGTTAACGCTTTCGTAGCTGCTATCAATGCTCATCCTTTTTGGACCACTCGTGTAGTTGCTACTCAAACTGGTGGTGCAGGTACTGAGACTCTTACCGTTACTGCTAAAGCTGGCTTCCCAATCTTTGCTTTGGGTGTTGGTGCTAACCTGAGTGCTTCTGTAACTACCGCTGGTTCACCCCAGATCGGTGCTACCGGTGCTCAGCTTTTGGCTACTGGCTACTTCAACAGCACTGTTGGTCTGCCTGTTGCTGGTACTAACTACAGCACATTAGTTTTCGAAACTTACAGCGGAACTGAAGCTGTTGGTAGCGGAACTGGTGACACTGAGAAGAGCATCATCTACATCGTAGACGGTGGTAACAACGCTAACTTGATTACTGCTTTGTCAGCTCTGCTGGTTAAGTAATTAGCCTTTTCTTAAAGAAGGGGGAGAATAAAATCTCCCTCTTTTTTTGTTTATCCCATTAAAATAATTTATATTTGTAAAAAGATATTATGAGAATTAAAGCAAACATTATTCCTCAGCGTACTCGTGGTAGCATTACCATCGTAGGTTCGTACCGTGACAAAAAAACTGACAAAGAGAAATTTCTTTTGTCTAATGGAAAAAAAGTAGTAACTGCGTTAGAAGAAAAGGATCGGGTATTTCAACACACTTTTGAAAGTGGGTATCCTCTGACTTTTAATTTCAATGATGACGATTTTCAAGACTCAGCAGTTATTGAGTTTTGGAAGAATCATCCTTTGATTAAAACCGATGGTTATGAAAATCCAAACTTTGTAGCCGAACAATTTGTTTTCGAAATCAAAGAAGAAAAAGTTCGTGTTGATTACGAAGCATTATTGTCAAAGTTAAAAGCAGTTCACATCATCTCTTCTATGACAGAAAGAGAAAGAAGGGACCTAACCTTTGCTTTGGGCTCAGATCCACGTAGCATGAGCACAAAAGAAGTTTATTTGCATCTTGTAGGACTTACATTGAATGGAATAGCAATCGCTAAGAGAGAGAGCGTATTTGTATTCAATCAAATCCGGGGTGTTGAAAGGGTTGCTACTATCTATGCAAACAAAGCTATTCAACTTGGTATTGTTAAGAAAGAAGGCGTTATTTTCAAGGTCGGAGGCCGAAACCTTGGCGGTAGCGTAGACGCTGTTATTTCTGCAATCATTGCTGACAATGAATTGTTTGAGAATTACATCAAACCGGAAGTTGATCGTGTTGAAAAAGATGAACTGGCTCAGATGGAAACCATAACTGAATTGGAAATTCCCAAAGAGCTGGAGAACTTGATTCCGGCAATTACCGCAACTGAAAAGAAAAAAGTTCCTAAAAACAACTAATTTCTGAATTATTTTGTATTTTTATAAGTGGGGCAAAAAACCCCACTTTTTTCTTTATTGATTTTTATGTATCTTTGAATAAATGACTGGTGCACAATTTTGGTCATATCTACAGCAAAAAATTGACAAGGCATATTCGGCTTACTTAGATAACGCCAAAGCTAATGCCTTGATTAAGGAGGCAATGGCTCGTCTTGTTGATAGATATTGGCATAATCTCTCTTTTGAGATTGAGGCCGATGAGCTTGTTGGTTTTCAGTTGAAAGACAAAACCTTTACTCCTGTTGGTGGTGTTTATATTTTGAACGCTAACGCTACAACGCCTACACCACCGGTAAACGAAATACCTTTCTATATGCACATGATGCGTGTACTTGGTAGGTTCGAACAGAATTTGACTGTAACCGCTAGCGGAAATACTCTAACGAGTGTAAATCATCCACTCAGAAAAGGATCTACTGTGCGTTTGGGTCTCACAACCTATACAGTGACAAAGGTAGACGGAGATACTTTCCAGGCAAAAGATTCTCTCGGTAACTTTGCAACTACTGCTGGAACATATGTATATTTTTATGACAGAGATATAAGGCAGATGTCTTCTACACGCAAGGGTGGTTCTTTTCATAAAGCTACTATTGTTACTCCTCGTTATGAGTTTATCAATAATGGAACAAGTCAAAACAGAATGTTAAAGGTAACACCTACAGCTACTTCTATTACTGTGGATTATATCCGCACTCCTCCACATACTATTGATGTTGGAAATACAACTGTTCTTCTGACTGATTTTTATTCACAGAAGTTTTTATATTATTTGATGGATGAATGCGCTCTTTCCTTTGCTGCTTCTACACGTGATTATCAAGCTAAGCAATCGGCCTCACAAGATATTATTAACAACCCATGATTTACCTAGGCGAAATAGTAGACGAGATAAAAAGCGATTTGTTAAGTGGTATGACTTACAATGAGACTCGTTTTGACGATGAATATATTGAAGTTAAGATTCATGCTGCCAGAGCTCATTTGATTGCTGCATATCTCAAGAAAATGGGCAAATTTATCAATGATGCTTGGGTTCAGACTCTCGATATTTCTTTTGAAGATAGAGATAAGAACTGTGAGTTTGTAACATTTGAGTGCCCTAATGTAATTAGCACTGATGGAATGAATGATGGTTTTGTATACGTTGGTCATGCCAATGGTCTGAAGCCATTCACAAGGATCAGGAAAGGCTTTACCACTTTGACTCGCCATTCTATATTCTTGAGAAAGAAAGATATTCTGTGGGATTTCAAACACTTGGATCAGAATCGTTTGGTGTTGCAGTTCTATAACAACTCAAAATTGGAGTATATTATGGTTCGTGCGATGTTCAACAATCCCACAACTATTCCGAATTTCAATAAAGATACCGACCACTATCCGGTGGATGAGAACTTGAAACACGATATTGTACAAATGGTAACTCAAGATCTGTTTAGAAAAACTACTCGTCCACCTGAGCCTGGTATTACCAATATTCCTAAATAATGAAGATAGAAGATATTATAGCAGCAGCAGCAGAAGAATTAAATTGTTCGTATGAGAACAATGCGCTGTGGTTTGAAGTTCTTATCAACCAAGCCATTCGGTCTCATAAAACAATGAACAAGTATATTCATAAGACCGCAAACTTGGTGGTAACTGATTCAAAAGCAACTTTACCGAGTAATTGGTTTAGAATAACTCATGTTTCTTTGTGTAATACAACTCAAATCTTTTGTCTAGATACTGATTATTGTATTCAAGGAGACACAATAGTTTTCAATACTGCTGTTCATGTTCCGGATGGAACAAAAATTGTTGTTCATTATTACGGATTAAATACTGACAAAGACGATAATATAATTATACCTGATGATTGGGAGCGTATGCTCGTTGCTTATATCGGTTGGAAATATACTCGTAGGTATATCAACGATTTCGGTATGGGAGTAATGCAGAACTATCAAAGGGAATACCAAACACAAAAACTCGCTAACGTATAATGCAGGTAAGAGTAACACCTTCAGGAAATTTAGATAAAGATACCGAATTGGTTTATGTGAACCAAGGTAACTATGTTGATGCCAATGATATTCGCCATCGTCACACTGGTGATCAGAACTTTGGCGGTATTATGTCTGTATTGGGAAATAAGAATGTAATTATTGCAACAGATGATTTAGGTAATAGTGTTGATTATATTCCTGGTTACACAGCCAAGTCAAAGATATATCGGGTTTATTTTGATTTGAATCCTCTTTTGGATGGTGCTGTAACAGCAAATGTTGGAAATATTACTTTAACGGATTCTAGCGGTAATGCTTATACTGCAAACGGAGCATCTTTAAACATACTAGTTCCTGCTGCATATGCTACTGCTTTGCAAGCAATATTAGATGCCTTAGGATCCAATGCAGGCTATCCTACACCTTTTGTATACGGACCGCTTTCGGTTTTTGCAACCCCAAATGTTTATTATTTCAATGTATCTACTCCTGATGATACTGAATTTGTGTTCACCGTAAACAATACAACAGCAAAAATATGTGAATTCAAACTCGCACAAGAATATGTAGCTACACCTGGTAGTTTTAGTGTTGTTGGTTCTCAGCAACTAGATGATGAATTTACATTTATATGGTTAGCAGGATCTGTCGCCACTACTATATCTGAAGTAAGCGAAATAGGTGTTCTCATAAAAGCTGGTGGTTTTTCAAGCGGAAAATATATATATCGAAGACTAATTAGAAGTAAACAACTAGGGCTATCGAAAGATCGAAGAGTAGAAGCAGAAATTGAAAGAGTTGGGTCTCAGGTAAATTTCTATTGGACCGATGGTAATAATAAGCCAAGAGCGATGTATTTGAAATATAACAATATAACGGTTTTGGATGGATTTATGTTTTACAATGGTGGAAAATACGAATTAGAAACAATTGATGAAGAAACATCTTTCTTTTATCGTAATCCATCTGCATATATTGATGAACTGCAAGTTATCGAAGGAGAAGGACAAGTATTAGCCGGAAACAAAAGATATACAGGACGTTTTCTTACAGAAGATTTAGTAGCAACAGATTTTCTATATCCAACAGGAATAGTTAACATTTATTCTGAAAATAAAAGTAATCCTTGGAGAATAGCAGGAGATTCTGTTGGAACAATAACAGATAAATCAGTTGAAATGATTGTCAAAAATTTTCAACCTGGCATTTATAAATATTTTGAGCTTGTTGGAATAGAATATGAGGGAGATGTTTTTTCCGCAAAAATAATTCAGCGTTTTAATATTAATAACCAAGATACAGAATTAAAAGTAGTTCATAATAATACCGGTCAAGAAAATATACCTCTTTCCATAAATGAACTAGTCGCAATTACATCTAAATATCTAACCGTAAAAACGATGAAGATATTTGATAATAGAATGACTATGAGCAACTTGACTGAACAAATCGATTATGATTTAACTGATTGGGCTTCTCTGATAACACATTCTGTTACACAAAAATATATAACTGGTATAGGAAATGTAGGCGTTCAAACGAGAAATTCTAATCCGGCATATCAGTTTGGAGAATATCAAGATCCGCAAAATGTTTTGAATAATACCGGATATATGATAAACGATACGTATCGTTTTGGTATTCAGGTTCAGTGGAAAAACACAGGTAAGTGGAGTGCTCCTTATTGGGTTGATGATATTCGCATAGACGATTTAGATTATAATATTGATTTAGCTTCTTCGAGAAGAGATATTAGAAACAGAATTATAGGTGGTGTTGATTTAATAAACAATAGAATTCTTATCAATAACCATGGTTATGAAGATGGTGATGAAATACGTTTTACTATAACAGCAGGACTTGCTGGTTTATCTTCGAATGCTACATATTTTGTTATTAATTCAACTGCCAATAATTTTCAAGTTACAAGTGATTATTATGGCACAAAGGCGATTGTTGCTTTAGTAAGTGTAGGTACAGGAACTGTGCGTTTGGCAAAAATAGATCCTAATCTGACAAATCCAACAGCTACAATAACAAAAGTATATTATCCAAAATTTCACAATATAAATTTAGATTATCTCGTAGATACCGATGGTAGCGGATTAGGAGACACTCCTATTCGTGATTTAATTGTAGGTTATCGTTTTGTTCGTGCAGAAAGAATACCGGAAGTAATTGCAACTGGGTATTTTTTCGTTGGAAGAAATTTGGCCAAGCCTCCATATTATACACCATCTGGTATAGAAAATTTATGGAGTGCCGGACGAGTTCCAATATTTCCTACACAAAGACTTTTCTTTTATTCGCCTGATTTTTATTTTGGAAAAGGTTATCAATATAGTTCAGCAGATTTATTAAAAATTTTGTTGCCTTTTAATACACCAAATGAAATACAATTGCGTGGTTCAGCTCAAGGAAGCAATCCATCTTCTTATAGCGATACATCAGGATATTTTGGTAATCATATTGCTGTTCCATATAACTATGTTAATTATTCATTGATTTCTCACATCAGCTTAGATACAGGAAACGAAGGGGCTATGGATGGAGAAAGCTATTCATTAGAAGATGCTAGTGGTTCTTATCAAGCTGCTGAAGTTTTTAAATTGACAGTTCCTGTTGCAGGCTTACCTTTTCCTTATAGTGGTAATCAAATAGGAAATTATTACGGACAAATATTTAGAGATTTAGGTGCAAATAAAAAATATCCTGTAAACAAAGAGCAGACTGTTTATCAATCTGTTGGTCATGTTACTTATTTAACTGCTGGACAAAATGGCATAATTAATAACATAAAAATTTTTGGTGGAGATGTATTCACACAAAAATCTCATATGTTATTGAGAATGAACACATGGAATAATCCTTTGTCGGGCTATGGTATTGGATTTTCTTTTTATTCGCAAAACTCATTGAATACACAAATGTTCAATGTTTTAGATCACGACAATACTTTCAGCGGTCCCGGAAATGTCTTTCCGCAAATGACAGATAAAACAAACGGTGGAACATATAATAATGGTTCATGGGCATCTGGAGTTATATATTGGTGCGAACAGTGGCCAGAAGTATCTAATCAACAAGAATACAATAATGGGTATACACCTAAAGATGGAACAATAATAGAATTGGGCTATGATCCAAATAGTACATATGATGGTTCTTTACCAACAAGAATAAGTTGGTCTGCTAAAAAAGTACTTGGTTCTTTGAAAGATAATTATCGTGCTTTTCAACCTTTAGACGTAGCTGATTTAGATTTAACATTGGGGCCTATTACCCACCACGATATAATCGATAATAACTTTTATACTTGGCAACCATTCTCTTTCCAAAGACAATACTTCCGGGATGCAACTTATTCTAACGCTTCAGCTGGTAGTGATGTAGTTGTAGGTAGCGGTAGCATATTAAGTAATCGTGGTCAGCAAATAAGCTCACTCGGTCTATTTGGAAAATGGCAATTTGTTAAAGGTAAGACAAATACCGGAAAAGATACTGCGTATTGGTACAATGAGCAAAACAAAAAGTTGATGCGTTTTGGTCAGGATGGTGTAAGAGTTATAAGCGATAGAGGTTTTGTTAGCTTCTTGAATAATAATACACAATGGGTCATAGGTAAATATCATCCCCTCACAGGAGAAGGCATACACGGAGTATGGAATGATAAATACTCAGAAGCTATCTTTACATTTAAAGGTTATAACGATAATATTTTTAATTGGGAACCTACAGTTTTCGATGAGGGTGATTATGTTTATGGATCTCCAATGACTTATCATTCATCAGGACTTCCCTTTGCGTATAAATGTAAAGTAGCACATACAGGTGATCCTACGAATAGACCAGAAAGTGGAGCCAATTGGACTACCTATTGGACTAAGATTGTTCCTGGTACTGATTCATATGTGACAAATTGTTTTACCTTGGTGTACGATGAACTTAAAAATGGATTTGTTTCTTTCCATTCTTATTGGCCCAATATTTTCTTGAGGTATAATAATATTTACTACTCACCAAATCCGTTGGATCAGAAGTATTTGTGGTTGCATGATGTAGGCCCTGAGTCCGATTACTATGGTTCTTTTGTGGCTCCTAATATCACAGCAGTAATGAACTATGATGCCGATTTGATTAAAAACTTTGAAGCTATCTTAGTTAACTCAGATAAAATGCCTTTCAATACAGATTTTACTACTAAGAATCATAAATCCAATTTGGATGAGACCGAATTTGAATTGAGAGAAGATTTGTGGTATAGTCCTATAAAGAACGATACTACTTTAACTTTGGTCAATAATGCAGACACTAGTCGTTTGTGGGGTTATTGGTTGAAAGTAAAAATGAGCCTTGAATCTAGTGGTGGACAGAAGATTAAAAACTTTATAATTAAGTTCCGTCCGAGTCCACGTTTGTATAATCAGTAAAAAAAGTATAAATTTGTAGTATGGCACTAAATCCAATGATTATTTCCATGATTGCTCAAGGAGTCCAAGCTGGGTACGGCTTGTATCGTGGAATAAAGGCACAGCAAGGTTTGAGAGCACTCCAAAAACAAAGGATGCCTAGTTTAATGGAAGCCATGGGTCCTTTACAGGAAAGCCGTAGACTTTATGAACAACAATATCGTCAAGGCTTGACTCCTGCAACAAGAAATTTAGCACAGCAACAATTTGCTGCTGGGCAGGCTGCATTAAGAAGAGCTGCTACTGATTTGTCTGGAGGTCAATTGTCTTCTGCTTTATCTAGAATGAATGCTGCTCAAACTGGTCAGTTTGCACTCGGTCTTGGGGCTCAGAACGAAGCAGCTCAAAGAGCAGGTATGGCAGGCATGGTAAATATGAATCAAGCTATATCCGGATTACAGAGAGCAGATGCTGCACAGCGTTTACAACAGCGTTTGCAGATGGAGCAAGCGTATGGTCAAGCTATGCAACAAGGCTTCCAAGATGTACTTGGTGCTGCCGGAGGATTTGCTAAGTCACAAATGGCAGCAAGTGAAGCAGAAAAAACTAGACAGATGTGGAAAGATATATATGGCAATAAAACTGCGCCAACTACTACTACTCCCAATAATGCATTTAACCCTAATGCTCCTGTTCTTAATTTTGCATCTGGTCCTGCTTTACCTGAACGAACTATACAACCTAATTTAAATGGTCCAGTAACAATTGTTGGCGGTGCTTCAACAGCAAGTCCTTTCTCATCAGAATATGCAATGCCGGAAGGAATAGCTCCTAATTTAAATGGTCCAGTAACAATTTTACCAACTCCTAGTTATGAAACTTTTATGGGCGGGCCATTTGACCCTTACAGATCCTATGGAGGATTCGAAGGATATGATTTAGGTTTACCACCTCTAAGAACAAGATACTCTACACCAAAAACTCGTTTCGAATAAAATATGGCAGAACAACCATCATTAGGTGGAGCGATTGCTCTACAAGGCAGAAATAGAATAGCTGAAGAACTTGGTACTTTACAATATCAAGCAGCGCAGAAACAAGCTGCTGCCGGTAATAAATTATTTTTAGAAGCTAAAAAAGCTGCCGATAAGCAACAAGAACAAATAAGTGATTTATTCATGCAAAGTGCAAAGTTGCATCCTAAAGTACTTAAGGATGTTGACACTCTTTTGAATGAAACAGTGAACAAAATAGCTGAGGCCAAAAGTTCTGATAATCCTTTTGCTACTAATAAATATGCACAGATAGAAAGAGATGTAAGAGGACGCATGATGGAACTGAGAAGTTTTTCTGACCAATTAAATCAATTCGATAATCAAGTAAAATACTTAAATACAAATACCAAGTATTATGGTGATGCTTTGCAGCCATTTATGGAGGCATATAGAAAAGCAAATACCCTTGAGGATCTTAAGAAATTCGCTGCTTCAAATCCAAATGCTTTAGATTATAACCTTCGTCTTGATCCCAATGGTATTCCTGAGTTAGTTGAACAAGCAGCAATTCCAATTCAACAAGATTTGCAAAATCGTGCCAAGGCTTTAGGAGATGTTGTTCAGTATAAGAGCATGGTTTCAGTACCCGGTATAAAAGGTGCAAAAGAGCTACAGACAATGTGGGGTAGACCTCTTTACATAGAAGATGCTAAGCAAGCAATGAAAGATAACCCCGGTATGTATAAAACAAGACCTCGTTCTTTAGAAGATGAGGTGGATGGTTATATGACTTTATATGGAGATGATTTAATTGCACAAGCTAGTACCAAGTTTAATATGGGTATTGTAAGAGGACCTCAAGGTTATACAGATGCAGATAGACAAAGAGTTAAAAATAATTTGATTCTGTTTATGGCTCCTTATGCTAATCCGGAACTCAAGGACAAAATTGTTGTAGAAAAAGGAGGCTTTAATATTAGTGTTGGAGCACCCGGAAAAACTACACCTGATGCAATTACAAAAGAATACGAAACCCTTAACTTACAAACTCCAAAAGGAGCAATAGATGAAGTACCTGCTACTGAGGCCCAAAGAAGAATACCTCGTAACTTGTCTTCGTATGCTCGTATGGATGTAGGTGTAGGAAAAGCATATGTTCAGGCCTCAGATGAAGTACGTGATCAATTTGGAAACAAGTTAACTGGCAATGTTGTTGATGCAACAATTACATCTATTCGTTTACATCCGTATAAGATTATAAAAGGAACTAATGGACAAGATGTAAAAGTACTTGCTAGAGCAGACGAAGCAAGTAAGATTGCTGGTGTTGCTCCATTTGTGCAATTTAGTACAACTGGAGGAATATATTATACGCCTCTTGTGAAATATGCCAATAAAAATGTATTTGCCGGAGATAAATATGATGCATCTACTTGGACCCCGATCTTTGCTGATTTTTATAGCACAGCGGAAAAAATAAATAAAGGACTTCAAGGAAAAACTTGGAAAAATCAATCGGAATTTGATAAACTAGTATTACCTTTGTTAAAATAAAATAAATAATGGCTGAAAATTTAGATGACCTCTACAGCAATCTGTCTTCTGACGAAAGATTCAAAAGCTTATTTGACAATAAAGAAGAATTTGAACAGTATTTGGCAAGTGATCCAACTGCTGACAAAACGATGGAAGATATCTTTGATATCAAATCAGCTTCAGAATATCTAAAAAAAAAAGACCAAGCGAGCAGCCAAAACCTCGCAGAAGAAAGTTCTTCTTCTCCATCTCTTTCGGCTGGACCGATTCAGACTGAGACTGAAACTACAGAAGTGGTGGAACAACCCATCATGGGAGTTCCACAAGACAATAAAGCTGTAGAAGCTGTCACTACAACTACAGTTGCACCTGAGAAAGGCGCAGAAGTAGTTGAAACAACTACAACTATACCAGGATTAGAAGAAACAGTATCTTTATCTCCTTTTATAGAGCCGATAGGTTATGGTAAAGGTGCAGGCGTTGGGCCCCAGACAACAAAGCCTCCCGGAAAGAAACCTTCAGATATTATTGTAAGCACTGGTACAAAAGTATGGAACAAAGAAGGTAAGGGAATCCATCAGTATAAATACTTACCATTATATAACGAAATTGAAAAGTTATCTAAGACAATTTCAACTGATCCAAAAATTCTTGAAACCAAGTTAAATGAATTTGTATCTGCTTATAAAGAACTTAAGCCGGATGCAGAAATTAAATCTGACTTTGATTTTGTTATAAACCAAGCGAAAACAAATTTAGCCAAAAGAAATTTAACTCTTGATATAAGTGCTCAAGGAGCAAAAATAGCATTTAAAAAGCCGGAGGAAAAACCAATAACTTTTCTTCCTGTAAAAGAAGGTCCGTTTAAGCCTAAAACAATAGAACAGCAATTAGATGATTTAAACAAAGCTCCAAACACAACTGAAAAGGATTTGGGTGTTGTTGATTATCTAAATGCCTATGATCGTTTTACCAATCCTGCAAATTATCAGTTTTCTGAAATGTCTGCCGGAACAGATAAAATTTTTGGCGAGACAGAGGAGAATAGACGAAATGTGCTTCTTGGATTACCAACAGCAGAAAATGAATTTGAAACACCGGAGTTTTTGTCAACACGATTAGCCGATCAGGAAAAGAAAGTAGATAAAATTTTTCAAGGCGATGTTAACAATATAATAGCTAAAATTCAGTCAAATCTGCCTGAAAATTTCTTTGATGCTCCGGCAATTACAAAAGTAACCAGAAAGGTTATGGACCCGGAAACCAAGACATTTAAAGATATTACTGAAACTGTAAGAAACCCTAATCGTAAATTATTGTGGGGTGGTCCAGGAGATGATAAAGAAGGATTTTATATGCTTGATGAAGCCGGAAATGTCAAAGTCAATCCTATATTTTTAGATCAAGAAGTTGAAAAATATTTAAAATCCCCCAATGGCCCTGTAACACAAGCCCTGGTGAAAACTTTTAACAATAAAAGGGCAGCAGCTGGCTTAGATGAGTATACCAAAGATCAAATTATTAACATTATAAAACCTCGTGTTCTTCGTTTAGCCGGAATTTCTGCAACACAAAAGTTAGAGTCTGACCTTGTTGAAAGAAAGATGGCAGACAAAAAGTTTTTGAAAGACGATGTTATAAAGGTAAATACCCAAATTGATGCCGAGATTAAAGACTTAGGTAAAAATGCAGAGAAATTAATAAATGATTACAATATACACTTAGTTGCGAATACCAAAGAAAAAGCTACTAGTTTTGCCAAAGAAGCTGAGCAAAGTAATCAATTAGCTTACGATGCTTACAAATTAAAAATACAGAGCAATCCCATGATGAGTCCTGAACTCCAAAATATGGAGTATCAGAACTTTTTGAAAAAAGTGGATGAAAATGCTACAGCATATGAAGAACGTCTTAATGCTCTAAACAAAGAAGCTAATGCTGTTTTACAAAATTATAGAGCTAAAGTTCAACAAGATGGTGAAGCACAACTTAGTCAGATAAAAAAGAAATATGGTATTATATCTGATAAAGATGAAAATGGTAAATTGACCACTCTTGCTTATAGAAAATATAGAGAAGCTTATAAAAACGAGTTCGATAAATTGTCAAAAGAGGAGCAAGCAAATAGTGATGCTTTAGGATGGAGACTTGGTGATATTATTCAATCTACTACTTCTAGAATGTTTGGAAATGCTATACAATCTATTAATGCTGCCGTAGGATACGAAGATAATCCAATAGGTGATGTATTAAAGTTTATGGATTATTTTCAGATAAAAAATCAAGTAAATATAAAACCATTTAGTGAAGTTTTAGAAAAAGAAGGTTTTTTCAGTACGGAAACCTTTAAAAACATAGCACAGAATATTGTTCAGCAAGCCCCAAATTTAGTAACTAGTATTGCTGCTGGCGCACTATCAGGAAATCCTTATATAGCAGGAGGTATACTATTTGCCCAAGAAACGATAGATCAGGTAGCAGAAAATCATAGACTCGTATATGAAAGAACTGGATCTATTGAACAAGCACAAGATGCAGCAGCTGAGACGCTTAAAACGCAAATATTAATGTCTCCCTTATACACTATTTCTATGCTGCCTTTCACCAAAGGTTTCTTGAGTAAATATGCACCAGGACTAGGGTTGAAATCATTTGGTTTAAAGTTTGGCGTAAGTACGGGCTTAGAACAAATCGAAGAAACAGGTGTTGAAATGGGACAGCAATATTTGAGTTATAAAAATAGTACTCCAAATCCTGTTGATTTTGCTACTTGGGCTATGCAAAATGGTAAAAATGTTGCCATAGATGTTACTCCAACTATTTTCGTATTGGGTGGTACTTCTGCCGGATTAGAACAATATAGAGAAGTACAAACAGAACAAGCTAAAAATAGAGTTATGGCAACCTTGGGTAGATTAGGTATGGTTCAAAATGTTACTGATATTGCTCAAGTAATAGGTTCTAAATCAGTAATGATTATTCCTGAATACTTGTATCGTAAGAACTTAATTAGCGATGCAGAATTGAAGGACATGAGAACAGCATTCCAAGCGGTTGTCAATGAACTTCCAAACGCTCAGGAATTAGTCAAAGATCAGGACTCTCAAAAATATTATATTACTCTTGCTACTGAAAAATTAGATGTAGAAAGAAAAATAGCTGAAGCAAAAGATGAAAATTTCAAGAAGTTATTAGAAGAAAGAGTAAAGGCTATCGATAAAAAACTTGCAGATGTAGCAGCAGGAAAACCGCTGCAACTGACTAAAATTACATATAGTAATGGAAGTAGCATGGTTGTCGATAATACTCAAATGCAGTCTTTTATAAAAGATCCGAAATTTTTAGATGACATAACTGAGGAAGGAACAAAAGTTGAAAGTACAGATGGTAATATCAATAAAATTGTAGAAGAGACTAAAAAGCAAAAGGAAACACAAGCTAAAGAAGCAACCGATAAAGGAGCAAAACAGCTTGCTGCTGTTGAAACTACAGCAAGAGAAACTGGAGCCACTATTGAAGAACAAGAGAAACTTAATGCAATCGCAGAAAAAGCACGCCAAAGTGGTCAAGAAAATGTCGATACTATTTTAGGTGAAGCATCCACACTGCAACGTGCCTTGAATGAAATTGCTCCCGGTGCTAAAATAGTATTCTTGAACAATAATGATTATGTTGCTGCTATGCAACAAGTAGGAGGTAAAGCTAGCAGTGCCGGTAATTTTTCATATAGAAAAAATGAAGATGGTACTTATAGTGTTGAGGTACAAATAAACTTAGATAAGGCTACAACAACTACCTTGGCGCACGAAGTTGGCCATGGTATTCTGCTTAGGGCTTTGGGCTCAGATCCTAAACTGTTCAATGATATGCGTACCAGATTGAAAAAAACAATCCAAGGTACAATTAGGAATGAGAGTTTGAGACAAATAGAAGCCTTGGTTGACAAATATAATAACAACGAAAAAGGAGAAGAGTTCTTGGTTGAATTAGCTGCTACTTTAAAGCAGAACGAGAAGCAGATGGAAATTGCTACTTTGGAGAAGATTGCCAAAGTAATAGCAGACTTTGTTGCTTTTGTAACCGGGGGTCAAGTACAAATATTTGATGAGATAAAAACTCGTGCTGATTATGTAGACTTTGTAAACGGCATGGTAGAAACTCTACGTACTGGACAAATTGCTCAAGGCGTACAGAAGAAAATTCAAGCTACCGAGACCCAACCGGCTGCTGAAGTTACTGCTACAGAAGAAGTAGTTGCTCCGGCAGAAACTGCTCCTGAAGAAGGTGGAGTACCAACAGAAACTCAAGTCGAGCAAGAAATAAAACCAACAGAATTAAGTTCTAAATCGCAGACAATAGAAGCATTCAATGGCGTATTAGAAAAGTTAGGAATAAATATTGGAACTACTACTAAAGCTGGAAAACCAAAAGTGACAAACTATGACATTGCAGCAGCAATGAATAAGTATTATGAAAAAGTACACAAAAAGTTTGATATAACAGATTTTTCAGATGAAGTAGTGAATGTTGTTTCTGATTATGCCAAAGATGAAATAATATTCGCCTTGACTGAATTTGGCTCTAATTCTGGTAAGGGATGGTATACAGAAGATTACGGAAAAGCTTTAGATATTTTGTCTCAACTAGATGAAGAAATTACAAAGAATCCTGCTATTAAAGAAGTAGCAACAGCGATTATAGCCGTTGCATCTAATTCTACTGATGTATATACTAATTTAACACGAGTTATATATGGTATAGAGGAATTTAGAAAAACCGGAAAAGTTCCCAATAATGTAGGAACTGGAAAAGGAGCTAGTGCAATTGCTGCTGGAGTTGATAGATATAATAATCTCTTAACAAAATTCAATGGCGATTCGGTAAAACTTGCTGAATTCTTACAACAAATAGATACAATTTCAAATCTACAAGAAAAATTATTAACTCAACTTGGTGTTAAAAGTTATGCCGAAGCAAAAAAATTAAATTTAGCTACTGATCCAGAGTGGAATAGTTCTGAAGTATTACCAATGTCTGTTTTGATATTTGGACCAAAAATAGGAGCATTCTATTCTAATTTATCTGGATTAGATGGTACACCAACAATTGACAGATGGTGTATCAGAACAATTTATAGATATAGGGGAGATATGAGGTCTAAAGTTTCTGAAAAAGAAATGGAAGATTTTAAAAGAGACAATAAAATAGAAGGTGTTTCATATTCCGATGCTATATCATTAGCTCAAGAACACGCAAAATTATTCAATGCAATATTAACTGGAAAAGGAGAATTTAAAAACTTGCCGAAAGAAAAACGCAATGAATTATTGAAGCCTTATAGAAAAGGAAGTCAAATATGGGCAAAAGCAGAAGGTGTTGTAAATGAGATAACAGAAGGTATTGAATCAGGTGTTGAAAATAAAGCTAAATATGCTAAAGATTTTAGAAGCTTTACTAAAAAAGCTTTCGAAGAAGCAAGAGATAAAGTATTTACAGAAACCGGAGAAAAATTATCAGTATCTGATGTTCAAGCTATTCTTTGGATATATGAAAAGAATTTGTTTGGACACTTAGGTGTAAAACAAAAAGAAGATTCTACATATTCTGCTGCGTCTAATACATTAGTTAATAAAGTAAATTCAAATCAGCTTTCACTTGAAAAACTTAAAGCCGGTGATTTATCTGTACTGACAACACCAGATATTCAAGTTGATGGATCAATGGGTGATATATATGGTACAACTACAGAAGAATTTAAACAAGGAATTGACAATGTTAGCAATAGAAATAATGAGAATGTTCTAATAGGAGCACAACCTAAGCAAGAAATTGCTGAAACTAAAACTGCTGATGTTATTGAAAGAGCTAAAAATATTGACAATTTTATGTCCAAATCTCAAGCAGTTCGCTCTGAGAAGTCTAGTGGTACAACTCAAGTTGCTACAACTACTGGTTCTTATGTAAAGGCTGCTAATTTGATTGCGGATATAAAAGGAGATGTATTGGATTATGGTGCAGGTTTGGGGCTCGGAACAGATGCTATGTCTAATACATTAGGTCGGAAAGTAGATTCATTCGAGCCGAATCCTGAAAGATGGCAAGGAAAAGAAATTGCAACATTTACAAGTTCTGATCAAATTAATAAAAAGTACGATGCCATTGTCTCTCTAAATGTATTGAATGTAGTTCCAAAAGATATACGTGATGCTATTGTTATAGACATATTTGATAAATTAAAGCCGGGTGGAAAAGCAGTTATTAGTACAAGAGGTTGGGTTGGTGATGTTAATGGTGCTAAAAATGCTACTCCGGGTCCGGAAGAAAAGAGTTTGATTATTACTCGTAGACAAGGTGGAGAAACTGTAGAAGTATTCCAAAAAGGCTTTGATGCAAATGAATTGGTAGATTACGTTCAAGGTCTTTTAGGCGATCAAGCAACAGTAGTTAAAAATAATACCTTTGGAAAAAGTGGTGTTATCATTACCAAAAATGTTGAAACTGCTCCACAATTCAAGAGCAAATCACAGTTAGACTTTACCCAGATCAGGCCAGAGTATGATGCAATAATAAACCAAACCAATGGAGATAAAGTTGCTGCTTACACCGGGCTAGTTGAAAAAGGTTATACTCCTAGAAGAATTAAAGAAGCAATCGGCCTATATGATTTTGATGAGACTGCATTAAAGCAAGCACAATCAAATATCGCTATCAATACCATGGATAAGGTCGGCACAGCATTTTCAGATCGTCAGGAATTGATTAAACAAGAAATCAATAATAATCTTGGAAATGTTGAGGCCATATATGGTGATTTGATTGATCAGGGTTATAGCAATCTTGAAATATTTACTGCTGCTAGAGATATGGATTTCTTGTCGCCTCAAGACTTAATTGATATTTTCGGAGCTGATTATAGGCAGACAGTACAAAATGCTCTGAATAGAAGCACTGAGTATCCGGCAGATTTCTTAGATGAATTAGAGGCTGAGGCCCAAAACTTAAAAGTAACACAGAAGGCAACAGAAGTAGCAGACATTGTTCGTAATACCGGTATTGGTCTTGTAGATAGTGCTGTTGCTATCGAGTTTTTCTTAGATTACTTGAAATCAAACGGCTTTGATCAGATTGCAATCGCTTTGAGCGAGGGTGTTAAACAATTTGCAAATGACAGAGGTATGTTAGAAAAAGCAGCTGATTGGACTCAATCTCTTGCTAATGGCCAATTTGGTGATAAACTATATACTCCTGAAGCAATAAGTCACGCATTCAATATATCTTCGGAATTGTTTAGTCAAGCTGGTCGTATCCTACAGCTAGCACGTTTCTTCAATGAGACCAATCAACTGGGCATGATTGAAAAACAATTAGCTAGAGCTGGTGTGGCTCTTACTGAAAATCAAAGAAAAACATTAGAGGCTTTAATTAATGATTTCAAAGCTGCTCAGAAAGATAATAAAGCCAAGCGTGAAGCACTAGAAAAAGATTGGAGTGATCAGGCATACGAAGCGTTTTGGGACTCAGAAAAAGCAGTCGGTATAGCGACTATAAAAATAGCACAATTCTTAGAAGCAAGGAAGCCTATATTTTGGAATGAGCGAGTAACATCCGGATCTGCAAGAGCTTTGTTGAATATTAGTACTACAATATTGAGTTTTGTAGCAAACATAGAAAACAATATATGGAGTACTAATTTTGCTGCCAGATCAATACAGAAACTCAGAGATTTCTTTGGAAGTGGAATAAAAGGAAATACCTTGAGTATATCTAATTGGCAGATGGCTAGAAAACTTACATCAGACCGTATGTGGTTTGATATGAACAGAAACGCCAAGTACGGTGTATTGGATACCAATAGAGGTTTAAATAGATACTACGATAACTTGGCTCAAGTTAACTTCTTCAAAGACGCTCAGTGGGCATATAACTTCGTAAAAGCCTTTGTTAATAAAACCACAGGTAAAGACTTGAGTTCAATGACACCTGAAGAACAAGCCGATGCTTTTGATTTAACCTTGACAAAACTCAAGGATGGAACTATTGAACTCAGAGATGGTAAGACTTATACTTTGGCTCGTAGTTTGGCATGGACATTAGGTACAGGACCAGTTTTAGCAGGTGTTCGTGCTAATCCATGGTTATTACTCAATACCGGAGGCCCAATCGCTGCGGAAATTACTGGTCGTGCCATGGCTTATGGTGGTGATATTGCCTTCGGTTACATGGCTGCACAAAGAGCAATGATTGACTACTTCCAAAACATTCAAGGTACTAGATTTCAAAACGGTGTTTTTGATTCAATGTTGACAGATGCCAATGGAAATTTAGATCAGAATGCACTCCGGGCAATGAGTCAAATTCTTTATGCTGATGCTGAGTTATATGCTCGCTTTGAAACAGAAGGTCTGAAGAGAACTTTATTGGCAAATAATATGATTTCCGGTGCTATATCTTTAGGCAGAGGCTCTCTCCGCAAAAAGATACGTGGATTGTACCAAGAAAATCGTGTAGAAATAGGCGGTCCTACCTTCGGTAGCGAAATAAAAAGACAATTTTCTGCAAAGGGTCTCAGAAAGAATACTTTGCAATTGTTAGATGTAGGATTATTTACTCTTATGCCTTTCACAAAAGTTCCTGTGAACTTCTTAGGCTCAGCAATTATGAAGGTTGTTCCCGGTGCAGCTTTTGCTAAGTACATTGTTTCTGAAGGTATTTATCAATACAAATGGAATCAATTTAACAAAGAATATCCAATCGGTGTTAAATTGAAGAGTGAAAAGAGTAAAAGAGACTACGAAAAAGCAAAGATTGACTTGTTCTTTGCAAAAAGACAGGCCACTTATGACGCTGCACAAACAGTAACAAGTGTAGCAATATATGGTTTTGCAATGTCTGCTGTAAAAGCAGGAGCAATTCTTATCGGTGGAGACGATCCGGAAAAAGAAAAAGCACTCAAGAAATACGGTCTCAGAGGTGGTTTATATAATGCTACTATACATTGGGAATACATGAGGGCTGGTATGCCATCTAATTTCTTAGCTCGTAGGGGTGGATATAAGGAAACAGATGTTATTCTTAATACAAGAAATGCTGGATTCTTAGGTTATGCACTTAATACATGGGGAAGTGTGTATAATAAACAGAGGGAACAAGAAAACGATAATGTTATGCAAATATTCAACGAGCAAAAAAATGCTTTAACTCTAATGTTGTCAACTTCTTTGAGTTCTGGTATTGAAGATTTGCCTATGTTCTCAGGTTTAGCTCGTCTTGGTCAAGTTGCTACTGATTTAAAGAATCCTGATTCTAGTAAGCAAGCTTGGGAGAACTTTGCTTCCGGCACATTAAGTACTTCTATGGCTGTTTTCTTCCCATCTTTCTTCTCATTTATGTCTAAAGGTAACGCAGAATTTGTTCAGAGTGCCAACGATATTGTAACTAGAGCAGAAAAACCTGATTGGCCAGCTTTTTGGGGTCCGATTGGTTTGCGTGTAGTTCAGAAATTAAATCGCAATATTTCGTTTAATGAGGAAACTCGCAATGAATTTTACGATGCTGCAATCGGACCATTTGGTGAAGATTTAGGCTACAAAGTTACCTTGGCTGAGCCTGGAACTGCGGGAGCGTATTTCCAAGCAATTTTCGATCCTATCGCATTTAGAAGTTTTTCTTCTCCAGTAAAACAACAGCAGAAAGAAATACAGAAGTATAGAGAGTCTATGGAAGTACATAGCGGTATGGTTAACTTGGCTTTAATCTATCAGCAGATGACTGGAAGAGATTATGAGTGGACTGCAACTGGTAAAACTAGCGGTATGTTTGGCATAATTTCAAACCCAATGAAAAATAATTTCACTTACATAAAAGAAATGACTTTGGGTGGAGATGATGCTCCTAATGTGTACAAAGGATTTGATTATCAATTACCAAATGATTTGTATCGTCAAGAATTGAAAAAGAGGGGAGATTATTTCCAAAGTGCTTTTGCAAAATATGGTCAGCAATTCAAAGATGTTTTGATAGATGTTCAAACCAATGTTGAAAAAGGAGATATAGAAACTGCAAAATCTAAAATAGTAAATATATTCAATCAATATCAAGATGAAATGATAAAGGCAAAGAATGAGTATATGTTAATGTACAGAAATTCAAGAGAAAAAGATTATCTCATTGAAATGCAGAAGCGCAATCTATTTACTCCTGAAGAGATACAAAAAATGATTAATATAGGATTGGCTAATACAGATGGGTTGATTCTATAAGAAAAATTGTGTAACTTTGAATTATGGCACTGGATATTAAATTAAGTATTATCAACAATAAGAATCAAATTATTGTTTCAGATACTACGGGGGACTATAATGCGATTACAAATCCTACAGGATGGGGTGCTCCTAACCCTGCTCATACTAACGTAGATGTAACTTCAGTTCGTTTAACTGTTACTAATCCTAGCGGAACTATCTTTGCAGATAATCTTCCACCTAATAGTTTATACAATACTACTTTTTGGACCTCTACTAGCAGAGCTTACGAAATCACAGTAGATACTACCAATATTTTCACCACCAATCCGGTAATTGCCGATGGTATTTGGAAATTTGTTGTTGTATTTACAATCCTCGGAACCCCAACTACTGTAACTAAATATGCTCTCCGTGATAATGTTCTAAAGTGTCAGCTCGGTCAACTTGCTTTGGGCGATATGGATACAAATAGTTTTGAAGAAGCTAAGTTAATGTACGACAAAATGGTACAAGCTTTCGAATGCGGTGAGTATGTTTTAGCACAGCAGTTATATCAGGACATCAATGATTTCCTCACCGATTGTGATACTATGATTAGAGACTGTGGTTGTTAATGAATTACGCTACTATATATAGTTACATTGGTACTTACTTAGCAGTAAGAAAAGCTATCGTTGCAAATGAGGCCGAGATTCAAGCTGATATGAAATATGATCGCCCATGTTGCCAAAAGGAATGGTCTCAGAAAAAAGGACTATTCTTATTGTGGACATTGGAGAATATAGATTGCTATAATGATACTACAACCGACAAAGTTATTTCTGTGGCAAATAGGTGGGCTAGAAACTGTGGTAATTGTTCTGTTACCCA
>Ga0315900_10003577_pt1 | contig 22589 bp, 21 predicted proteins | sample LakEriMetagenome_FD_203521 | JGI IMG/M metagenome (GOLD analysis project Ga0315900, IMG submission 203521) | Freshwater fungal communities from buoy surface, Lake Erie, Ohio, United States - Buoy 12 MA114 | ecosystem: Environmental > Aquatic > Freshwater > Lake > Lake biofilm | place: USA: Lake... | reverse complement strand
CCGATGCCGGAGGTCTCGACGACGATCAGGTCGAAGCCCGCGACCTTGCAGGCGGCGATCACGTCGGGCAGCGCGCGGCTGACCTCGCTGCCGGCCTCGCGGGTGGCGAGCGAGCGCATGAACACGTTCGGGTGGTTGATGGCGTTCATGCGGATGCGATCGCCGAGCAGCGCGCCGCCGCTCTTGCGCCGGGTGGGGTCCACCGACAGGATGGCCAGGCGCAGCCGGTCGTCCTGGTCGAGGCGGATGCGCCGCACGAGTTCGTCGGTGAGCGAGCTCTTGCCGGCGCCACCGGTACCGGTGATGCCCAGCGCCGGCGTGCGCAGGGTGTCGGCGCGGCGGTGCAGCTCCTGGCGCAGGGCTGCGAAGCCGGCGTCATCGAGGCCCTCGGGCGGCGTGCCGTTCTCGAGCGCGGTGATCAGCTGCGCGAGTGCGCGGCGCGGCGCGGCGAGCGCTGCCGCATCGGTGTCCGCAGGCGCGATGATGGCGTCGAGGGAGGCGGGCGCGAGCTGCGCGAGATTGCGGTCGCAGCGCCGGATCATGTCGCCGATCATGCCGGCCAGCCCCAGGCGCTGGCCGTCCTCGGGCGAGTAGATGCGCGCCACGCCGTAGTCCTGCAGTTCGCGGATCTCGGCCGGCACGATCACGCCGCCGCCGCCGCCGAAGACCTGCACGTGGCCGGCGCCTGCCTCGCGCAGCAGGTCGATCATGTACTTGAAGTACTCGACGTGGCCGCCCTGGTAGGAGCTGACCGCGATGCCGTGGGCGTCTTCCTGCAGCGCGCAGTCGACGATCTCGCGCACCGAGCGGTTGTGGCCGAGGTGCACCACCTCGCAGCCCATGCTCTGCAGGATGCGCCGCATGATGTTGATCGAGGCATCGTGGCCGTCGAAGAGCGAGGCGGCGGTGACGAAGCGCACCTTGTTGGCGGCGCGGTAGTCGGCGAGGCTCTTCGCCTCGGAGAGATCGGTCATCGGGAGGCTCCGGCGTTGGCTTGCCCCGCCGATTATCGGTGATTTCGGGGCTCGCGCTATCCTAGCGGGCTTGACGAAACCCGGGCTGCGGGCCCGACCAGAGCAGGCCTGCGGGCCCGCGCAGCGGAGAAAGAGGCATGAGCATCCAGACGATCGGCATCATCGGCGCCGGCACCATGGGCAACGGCATCGCGCAGGTCTGCGCGGTGGCGGGTCTGCAGGCGGTGGTCCAGGACGTGAACGCGGCGGCGCTCACCCGCGCGCTCGCCACGGTGTCGGGTTCGCTCGACCGCTCGGTGCGCAAGGGCGTGCTCAGCGAGGACGGCAAGGCGCAGGTGATGGCGCGCATCCGCACCACCACCGAGGCGCGCGACCTCGCCGAGGCCGACCTGGTCATCGAGGCCGCCACCGAGAACGAGCCGGTCAAGGTCAAGATCCTGCAGGCGATCGACGGCATCCTGCGCCCGGGCGCGATCATCGCCACCAACACCTCGTCGATCTCGATCACGCGGCTGGCGGCGGCCACCAGCCGCCCCGAGCGTTTCGTCGGCATGCACTTCTTCAACCCGGTGCCGGTGATGGCGCTGGTCGAGATCATCAGCGGCCTGCGCACCTCCGAGGCCGCGGTCGAGGAGGTGGCGGCGCTGGCACGCGCGCTCGGCAAGACCCCGATCGGCGTGAAGAACAGCGCCGGTTTCGCGGTCAACCGCATCCTGTGCCCGATGCTCAACGAGGCGGTGTTCGCGCTGCAGGAAGGCCTTGCGAGCGCCGAGGAGATCGACGCCGGCATGCGCCTGGGCTGCAACCATCCGATCGGCCCGCTGGCGCTTTGCGACATGGTCGGTCTCGACGTGCTGCTCGCGGTGATGGAGGTGCTGTATGGCACCTTCAACGACCCGAAGTACCGTCCGGCCCCGCTGCTGCGCGAGATGGTCGATGCCGGCCTGCTCGGCCGCAAGTCGGGCCGCGGCTTCTACAGCTACGACAAGTAGGTCGTCCGCGACCGGCCGACCCGCGCGCCGTCCGCCCTCGCGCGGATGCCGGCCGGGTCAGCCTGCGGTAAGTCTCGCGTGCTTTCATGGCGGATGGTGCGCAGCGGCGCATCGGTCCGCACTCCGGAGTCCTCTCGATGAATCAGGCCAGCAGCGACGTCGAACAGGTGCGCGAACTCGGGAACCTCACGTTCCCGGTGCTCGCCTGGCGGCACGCCGCCGCCCGCCCGCAGGCCAGCGCCATGCGCGAGAAGCGCCTGGGCATCTGGCAGTCGCTCGACTGGCGCGAGCTCAAGGTGCAGGCCGAGGCGCTGGCCGCCGGGCTGGCCGGGCTCGGGCTGGCGCGCGGGGCGCATGTGGCGCTGGTGGGCGAAAACCGGCCGCGTCTGTATGTGGCGATGCTCGCGGTGCAGTCGCTGGGCGCGATCCCGGTGCCGCTCTATCAGGATGCCGCCGCCGCCGAGATGGCCTATGTCTGCGGCAACGCCGACATCGCCTTCGCGATCGTCGAGGATCAGGAGCAGGTCGACAAGATGCTCGAGGTGCGAGAACGCCACCCGGCGCTCGCGCACATCGTCTACGACGACCCCCGCGGCCTGCGCAACTACCGTCAGGCCGAGCTGATGCCCTTCGAGGCGCTGCTCGAGCGTGGTCGCGAACTGCTGCGCAGCCACCCGGGCATGGTCCAGGCCGAGATCGACAAGGGCTCGCCCGACGATCCGGCGGCGATGTTCTACACCTCGGGCACCACCGGCATGCCCAAGGGCGTGGTCCACAGCCATCGGGCGCTGATCGCGATGTCCACGGTCGCCTCGCGCATGGAAGGCCTCGGGCCGGGCGAGGAGGTACTTGCCTACCTGCCGATGGCCTGGCTGGGCCAGAACATCTTTTCCTACGCGCAGTGGCTGGTGAACGGCTTCACCGTCAACTGCCCCGAGTCGCAGGCCACCGTCGCGGCCGACATGCGCGAGATCGGTCCGAGCTACTACTTCGCGCCACCGCGCGTGCTCGAGGCGCTGCTCACGCAGGTCACGATCCGCATGGAAGACGCGGCCGCCCCCAAGCGGCGCCTGTACCGCTGGTTCATGGACCACGCCCGCCGCGTGGGGCCGCGCATCCTCGATGGCGACGCCGGCGTCGGTCTCTCGGACCGGCTGCTCTATCGCCTCGGCCGGCTGCTGGTCTACGGGCCGCTGCGCAATGCGCTGGGCATGAGCCGCGTGCGCGTGGCCTACACCGCGGGCGAGGCGATCGGACCCGACCTCTTCGCCTTCTACCGTTCGCTCGGCATCAATCTCAAGCAGCTCTACGGCTCGACCGAGACCGCGGTCTTCGTGTGCGTGCAGCCCAATGGCCAGGTGCGCGCCGACACCGTCGGTCCGCCGGTGCCCGGGGTCGAGCTGCGGGTCAGCGATGCCGGCGAGCTGCTGGTGCGCAGCCCCGGACTGCTGCTCGAGTACCACCGCAATCCCGAGGCCACCGCCGAGGTGAAGGATGCCGAGGGCTGGTTCCACACCGGCGATGCCGGCTATCTCGATGCCGACGGCCACCTGCGCATCATCGATCGCGCGAAGGATGTCGGCAAGCTTGCGGGCGGCCAGCTCTTCGCGCCGAAGTTCGTCGAGAACAAGCTCAAGTTCTTCCCCTTCGTCAAGGAGGCCGTGGCCTTCGGCGACGGGCGCGATCGCGTGGTCGTCTTCATCAACATCGACTTCGAGGCCTGCGGCAGCTGGGCCGAGCGGCGAAACATCGGCTATGCCGGCTACGTCGATCTCGCCTCCCGGGCCGAGGTCTACGAGCTGATCCGGGAGTGCGTCGAGAAGGTCAATGCCGACCTCGCCACCGACCCGGTGATGGGCGCCTCGCAGATCGCGCGCTTCCTCGTGCTGCCCAAGGAGCTCGACGCCGACGACGAGGAGCTCACCCGCACGCGCAAGGTGCGCCGGCGCTTCATCGCCCAGAAATACCAGTTGCTCGTCGAAGCGCTCTACGAGGGGCGCGCCGAGCAGTTCATCGAGACGCAGGTGCGCTTCGAGGACGGCCGCACCGGCTCGGTGTCGGCCACCCTGAAGCTCGCCGACGCGCGGGTGTTCCCGGTGGCGGCCGAACTGCCGCGTGCCGCCTGACCGCGCCGACCGGAGAGCGATCATGAATGGCAGGAAGATCGGCGAGGTCGTGCTCGACCTGAAGAACATCTCGCTGTCCTTCGGCGGCGTGAAGGCGCTGACCGACATCTCCTTCGACGTCCGAGAGCACGAGATCCGCGCGATCATCGGCCCCAACGGCGCGGGCAAGAGCTCGATGCTCAACGTGATCAACGGCGTCTACACGCCGCAGCAGGGCGAGATCGTGTTCCGCGGCCGGCACTTCCACCGCATGAGCTCGCGCCAGGTCGCCGAGATGGGCGTGGCCCGCACCTTCCAGAGCCTCGCGCTCTTCAAGGGCATGAGCGTGCTCGACAACATCATGGCGGGGCGCAACCTGCGCATGAAGTCGGGCATCCTCGCGCAGATGCTGCGCGTGGGCCCCGCCCAGCGCGAGGAGATCGCGCATCGCGAGCACGTCGAGCGCATCATCGAGTTCCTGCAGATCCAGGACCACCGCAAGACCCCGGTGGGCCGCCTGCCCTACGGCCTGCAGAAGCGGGTCGACCTCGGCCGTGCGCTGGCGATGGAGCCCAGCCTGCTGCTGCTCGACGAGCCAATGGCCGGCATGAACCTCGAGGAGAAGCAGGACATGAGCCGCTTCATCCTCGATGTCAACGACGAGTTCGGCACCACCATCGTGCTGATCGAGCACGACATGGGCGTCGTGATGGACATCTCCGATCGTGTGGTGGTGCTCGACTATGGTCGCAAGATCGGCGATGGCACCCCCGATGCGGTCCGCAACAACCCGGACGTCATCTCGGCGTACCTCGGCGTGGCGCACTGAGCCGCCCCCACCCACAGGCCAGGCACAGCGATGAACCTCGGATTCTTCCTCGAAGTAGCCCTCGGCGGGCTGATGGCCGGCGTGCTCTACGCGCTGGTGGCCCTCGGCTTCGTGCTGATCTTCAAGGCCTCGGGCGTGTTCAATTTCGCGCAGGGCGCGATGGTGCTGTTCGCGGCGCTGTCGATGGCGCGCCTGTCGGAGTGGATCCCCGAGTGGTTCGGCTTCGACAACCGCTGGCTGGCCAACGGCATCGCCTTCGCGCTGTCGGTGCTCATCATGATCGGTGTGGCCTGGGCGATCGAGCGGGTGGTGCTGCGCAAGCTGGTCAACCAGGAGGGTGTGGTGCTGCTGATGGCCACGCTCGGGGTCACCTACTTCCTCGACGGGCTCGGCCAGACCGTCTGGGGCTCCGACATCTACAAGATCGACCTCGGCATCGCCAAGGAACCGATGCTGGTCCTCGAGGGCGTCTTCCAGGGCGGGGTGATGGTCAGCCGCGACGACATCGTCGCCGCGGTGATGGCCACCGTGCTGGTGCTGGTGCTCGCGCTCTTCTTCCAGAAGACCGCGACCGGCCGGGCGCTGCGCGCGGTCGCCGACGACCACCAGGCTGCGCAGTCGATCGGCATCCCGCTCAACCGCATCTGGGTCATCGTCTGGTCGGTCGCCGGTTTCACCGCGCTGGTCGCCGGCATGGTCTGGGGCAGCAAGCTCGGCGTGCAGTTCTCGCTCGCCATCCTCGCGCTGAAGGCGCTGCCGGTGGTGATCCTCGGCGGCTTCACCTCGGTGCCCGGCGCGATCGTCGGCGGCCTGATCATCGGCCTGGGCGAGAAGATCTCCGAGGTCTACCTCGGCCCGATCATCGGCGGTGGCATCGAGAACTGGTTCGCCTATGTGCTCGCGCTCGGCTTCCTGCTGGTGCGCCCGCAGGGACTGTTCGGCGAGAAGATCATCGACCGCGTCTAGCGGCCTGCCGGCACGATACCCGACCGAGTCCCCCCACCATGCTCTACCGCGAAAACGGCCAGTTCAAGACCTCCTACCCGGCCGATCAGCAGATCTTCCCGATCCGCCAGGACCGGGTGGTCATCGGCCTGCTGCTTGCCTTCGCCTTCGTCGGCGTGCCGATGCTCGGCAGCGAGTATCTGTTCAAGGCCATCCTGATCCCCTTCCTGATCCTGGCGCTGGCCGCCATCGGCCTGAACCTGCTGGTGGGCTACTGCGGCCAGATCTCGCTCGGCTCGGGTGCCTTCATGGCGGTGGGCGCCTACTCGGCCTACAACCTCACGGTGCGCATCCCGGAGCTCAACCTGATCATCGCCTTCATTCTCTCGGGCCTGATCGCGATGGTGGCCGGGGTGCTCTTCGGCGTGCCCAGCCTGCGCATCAAGGGTCTGTACCTGGCGGTCGCCACGCTCGCGGCGCAGTTCTTTTCCGACTGGCTCTTCACCCGGGTCAAGTGGCTCAGCAACGACTCCACCTCGGGCTCGGTGCAGGTGCCCACGCTCGAGCTCTTCGGTATGCTGATCGACACGCCCGAGCGCAAGTACCTGTTCGTGCTCGCGATCGTCTGCGTGTTCGCGCTGATGGCCAAGAACCTGGTGCGCGGTCACCTCGGCCGCTCCTGGATGGCGATCCGCGACATGGACGTCGCCGCGGCCGTGATCGGCATCCGGCCGATGCATGCCAAGCTCACCGCGTTCGCGCTGAGTTCCTTCTTCATCGGGGTGTCGGGCGCGCTCTGGGGTTTCGTGCACCTGGGGTCCTGGGAGGCGCTGGCCTTCGATGTCAACCGCTCGCTGAACCTGCTGTTCATGATCATCATCGGCGGCCTCGGCTCCATTCTCGGCAGCTTCCTCGGGGCGGCCTTCATCGTGATCCTGCCCATCATGCTCAACCAGATTCCGGCCTGGCTGGGCATCCCGATGTCGGCGGCGCTGACCTCGCACCTCGAGTTCATGATCTTCGGCGCGCTGATCGTCTTCTTCCTGATCGTCGAACCGCACGGGCTGGCCCGCCTGTGGTCGATCGGCAAGGAGAAGCTGCGCCTGTGGCCCTTTCCGCACTGATGCCTTTCCCGTTCCCAGGTTTTCCAGACGGCCGACCGATGCCGTCGCTACACGCCGGGTCCGACCAGGCGACCCCACCCAGGAGGAGTTCGACATGACCAAGACGATTCGCTACAGCCTGCTCGCCGCGGCGCTCGCCGCCGCCGGCGTGCTCGGCGTCCAGACCCACGCGCTGGCGCAGGCCAAGAAGGCCGAGGCCTCGATGCCCAAGGAGCAGTTCATTCCGGTGCTGTCCTACCGCACCGGCGCCTACGCGCCCAACGGCATCCCCTTCGCCAACGGCTTCATCGACTACCTGAAGCTGATCAATGCCCGTGACGGCGGCATCAACGGCGTGAAGATCACCTACGAGGAGTGCGAGACCGGCTACGCGACCGACCGCGGCGTCGAGTGCTACGAGCGGCTCAAGGGCAAGGGCCCCACCGGCGCCTCGGCCTTCCACCCGCTGTCGACCGGTATCACCTTCGCGCTGACCGACAAGACCTTCAACGACAAGATCCCGCTGATCACCGGCGGCTACGGTCTGTCGGCCTCGGCCGAGGGCCGGGTCTTCAAGTGGAACTTCATCCTCGGTGGCAGCTACTGGGTGGCGGCCGACATCGTGCTGCAGCACATCGGTGGCCGCGAAGGCGGGATGGACAAGCTCAAGGGCAAGAAGATCGCCTACGTCTACCACGACTCGCCCTACGGCAAGGAAGCGATTCCCCTGCTGGTCGAGCGCTCGAAGATGCACGGCTTCGAGCTGCTGCAGTTGCCGGTGACCCACCCGGGCGTCGAGCAGAAAGCCACCTGGCTGCAGATCCGCCAGCAGCGCCCCGACTACGTGGTCCTCTGGGGCTGGGGCGTGATGAACGGCACCGCGGTCAAGGAGGCGGTGGCCACCGGCTATCCGCGCGAGAAGATGTACGGCGGCTGGTATGCGGGCGCCGAGCCCGATGTGCGGCCGGCCGGCGATGCCGGCAAGGGCTACACCGCGGTCACCTCGCTGTCGCCCTCGGGCCGCGGCAAGGTCCACGAGGACATCCTGAAGGTGCTGCACGGCAAGAACCAGGGCACCGGCCCCGCCGACGAGGTCGGCGAGGTGCTCTACAACCGCGGCATCGTCCACGCGATGCTCACGGTCGAGGGCATCCGCCGCGCGCAGGAGAAGTACGGCAAGAAGCCGCTGACCGGCGAGCAGGTGCGCTGGGGTCTCGAGAATCTCGCGATCGACGACCGCAAGATCAAGGCGATGGGCTTCGAGGGCTTCATGCTGCCGCTGTCCACCTCCTGCGCCGATCACATGGGCATCTCGAAGGCGATGATCCATCAGTGGGACGGCAAGAAGTGGATCACCGAGAAGAAGGTCTACGAGGCCGACATGAGCATCATCAAGCCGATGATCGACCAGGCCGCCAAGAAGTACGCCTCCGAGAAGAAGCTCGAGTACCGCGACTGCGCGAAGGACGCGAGCTGATGCACGGGCGTGCGGGCGCTCGCCCGCACGCCGCTGCCGCCGCGGGCCGCTCGCATGCCCGCGGCCTGCTCGCCGCAACCCCCCAGCCCGCCAGGACGCCATCGTGACCACCGCTGCGCTGCTCGCCGTCAACGGCATCGAAGTCATCTACAACCATGTGATCCTGGTGCTCAAGGGCGTGTCGCTGAGCGTGCCCGAGGGCCGGATCGTGTCGCTGCTCGGGGGTAACGGCGCGGGCAAGACCACCACGCTGCGCGCGGTCTCCAACCTGCTCAAGGGCGAGCGCGGCGAGGTCACCAAGGGCAGCGTCGAGTACCGCGGCGAGCGCATCGACCGCCTCACGCCCTCCGACCTGGTGCGTCGTGGCGTGATCCAGGTGATGGAGGGCCGTCACTGCTTCGGCCATCTCAGCGTCGAGGAAAATCTCCTCACCGGCGCCTACACCCGCGGGCTGTCGCGCGGCGCGCTCGAGGCCGAGCTCGAGCGGGTCTACCACTACTTCCCGCGGCTCAAGCAGCGCCGCGGTTCGCAGGCAGGCTACACCTCGGGCGGCGAGCAGCAGATGACCGCGGTGGGCCGCGCACTGATGGCCAAGCCCAACATGATCCTGCTCGACGAGCCCTCGATGGGGCTGGCGCCGCAGATCGTCGCCGAAATCTTCGGCATCGTCCGCGATCTCAACCAGAAGGAAGGCGTCAGCTTCCTGATCGCCGAGCAGAACACCAACGTCGCGCTGAAATATTCCGACCACGGCTACATCCTGGAGAGCGGCCGCATCGTGATGGATGGTCCGGCGGCCGACCTCGCGTCCAACGAGGACGTGCGCGAGTTCTACCTCGGCGTGTCCAAGGAGGGCCGCACCTCGTTTCGCGACGTGAAGGCCTACCGCCGGCGCAAGCGCTGGCTCTGAGTGCCGGGCGCGGTCCGGCAGACGCCCCTGGCCGCGCGCGCGGTCGTCCCGATTTTCCGGCGAGCTCCCGCATGAACGACTCTCCCCATTACGACGATCTCGAGACCCGCGCGCCCGAGGCCCGCGAGGGCGCGCTGATGGCCCGCCTGCCCGGCCTCATCGGGCATGCGATGCGCGATGCGCCGGGCTGGGCGCGCCGTCTGGCGGGCGTCGATGCCCGCGCGATCGCCTCGCGCAAGGCGCTGGCCACGCTGCCGGTGCTGCGCAAGTCCGAACTCAAGGACCTGCAGCAGGCCGAGCCGCCCTTCGGCGGCCTGACCACCGTGCCGCCAGGTCGCATGGGCCACCTCTACCTGTCGCCCGGTCCGATCTTCGATCCCGAGGGTGCCCGTCCCGATCCCTGGCGCGCCGCCCGCGCGCTGTGGGCCGCCGGCATGCGTCCGGGGCACATCGTGCAGAACTGCTTCGGCTATCACCTGACGCCCGGCGCCTGGATGGTCGATCTGGCGGCCCGCCATGTCGGCTGCGCCGTGATCCCGGCGGGCACCGGCCAGGTCGAGCAGCAGCTCGAGGTGATCCGCGCGCTGCGCCCCGACGCCTACGTCGGGACGCCCTCGTTCCTGCGCATCATCGTCGAGAAGGCCCGCGAGAGCGGCGCCGACATCGGCAACCTGAAGCGTGCGCTGGTCGGCGCCGAGGCGCTGCCGCCCTCGCTGCGCGCCTGGTTCCAGGCGCAGGGCGTGGGCACGGTGCTGCAGTGGTACGGCACCGCCGATGTCGGCCTGATCGCCTACGAGACCGAGGCACTCGAGGGCATGATCCTCGACGAGGATCTGATCCTCGAGATCGTGCGCCCCGGCACCGGCGAACCCTTGCCCGACGGCGAGGTCGGCGAGGTCGTGGTCACGAGTTTCAACCCCGAGTACCCGATGATCCGCTTCGGCACCGGCGATCTTTCGGCCGTGCTGCCCGGCCGCTCGCCGTGCGGGCGTACCAACGTGCGGATCCGCGGCTGGCTCGGGCGCGCCGACCAGACCACCAAGGTGCGCGGCATGTTCGTGCATCCCGGTCAGGTGGCCGAAATCGCACGACGCCATCCCGAGCTCGGCCGGGTGCGGCTGGTGGTCAGCGGCGAGATGGCGCAGGATCTCATGACCCTGAAGGCCGAGTGCGCCGGAGCCCCCGAGGGACTCGCTGCGCAGGTGGCCGAGAGCCTGCGCGAGCTCACCAAGCTGCGTGGCGAGGTGGTTTTCGTCGCACCCGGCAGCCTGCCCAACGACGGCAAGCTGATCGAGGACGCGCGCAGCTACGCCTGAGGACGATGCCGGCCGACGTGCTGCCGATCCTCGTCGAGGGCGACCCGCGGCTTGCCGCGGTGGCCGCGGCGGTGGTCTTCCCGGATCCCGCGCTGCCGGCCGTGCTGTGCCAGCTGCATGCCACGCTCGCCGACTTCCGCGCGCGCGCCGGCTTCGGGCGGGCGATGGCCGCGCCGCAGGTGGGCATTGGTCTGCGCATCGTCGTGATGAACCTCGGCGCCACGCCCTTCGCGCTGATCAACCCGCGGATCACCCGGGCGAGCGCCGAGTTTGTCGAGCTCTGGGATGACTGCCTGAGCGTGCCCGGGCAGCTCGTGCGCGTTCGCCGTCACCGCAGCGTCGATCTGGTCTATCACGACGAGGCCGGACGCGAGCGTCACTGGCGCGACCTGCCGCCCGATCTCGCCGAGCTGGTGCAGCATGAGCTCGACCATCTCGACGGCGTGCTGATGAGCGCCCGCGCCCACGGGTCCGACGCGGTGCGTCCGATGGCCGAGCGCGCAGCGCTGGTCGATGCCGCACGGCCGACGCACCGGCTGTCGCCGGCGCGCATCGCGGCGGCAGCGGCCGACATTCCGACGGGCTTTCGCGACACGCCGCAGTATGTCTGCGAGCCGCTGGCCGAGTCGCTGGGTTGCCGGCTCACGCTCAAGCTGGAGTTCCTGAACCCGATCCGCAGCTTCAAGGCCCGTGGCGCGAGCGTGCTGCTCGCCGACCTCGTGCGCACCGGCGAGCGCGGCCCGATCGTCTGCGCGAGCGCCGGCAACTGGGGCCAGGCGGTGGCGTGGGCGGGGCGTGCCCTCGGCCTGCCGGTGACGGTCTTCGCGGCGCACGGCGCCAACCCGCTGAAGGTGGCGCGGATGCGCGCGCTCGGTGCCGACGTGCGCCACGCGGGTGCCGACTTCGACGCGGCGAAGGATGCCGCGAAGGCCTGGGCTGCAGCCGGCGGCGGCCGCATGATCGAGGATGGCCGCGAGCCGCAGACCGCCGAGGGGCACGGCACGATCGCGGTCGAGCTGCTGGCGCGCGGCGATGCCTTCGACGCGGTGCTGGTGCCGCTGGGCAACGGCGCGCTGCTCGCGGGCATCGCGCGCTGGTTCCGGGCGGCCTCGCCCTGCACCCGGGTGATCGGCGTGTGCGCGCAGGGCGCGCCGTCGATGGCGCTGAGCTGGCGTGCCAGGCGGCCGGTGGCCACTGACCGCGCCGACACGATCGCCGACGGCATTGCGGTGCGCGTGCCGATTCCCGAGGCGGTTGCCGACCTCGACGGCCTGGTCGACGAGATCGTGATGGTTGCGGACGCAGACATCGTCGCCGCGATGCGGCTTGCGCTCGAGCACGCGGGGCTGTTGCTCGAGCCCTCCGGTGCGGTCGGGCTGGCCGGTGTGCTCGCGTTGCGCGAGCAGCTCGCCGGCGCCAGCGTGGCCACCGTGCTGTGCGGCAGCAACCTCGCGCCGGCCGACCGCGGGCTGCTGCTCGGCGGTGACGCGGCGCCTCAGGCGGCGTCGAGCGTCGGGTAGTCGGTATAGCCGACCGCGCTCTGGCCGTAGTAGGTCTGCGGGTTGGCGGGCGCGAGCGGCGCGTCGCGGCGCAGCCGCTCGGGCAGGTCCGGGTTGCTGATGAAGGGCACGCCGAAGGCGACCGCGTCGGCCGCGCCGCCGGTCAGTGCATCGAGCGCCATCTGCCGGGTGTAGCGGTTGTTGGCCACGTAGGCGCCGCGGAAGCGTCTGCGCGCGAGCGCGAAGTCGAAGCCCTCGAGGTTGCGCGTGCTGCCGGTCTGGCCCTCGACGAAATCGATGAAGGCGATGCCGCGCTCGCTCAGTGCATCGACCAGCGTGCCGTAGGTGGCCTGCGGGTTGCTGTCCTGGCCACAGTTGTTCGCGTTGGTCACCGGCGACAGGCGGATGCCGACCCGGTCCTTGCCGAACACGCCGATGCAGGCGTCGATGATCGACAGCGTCAGGCGAAGCCGGTTGGCGATGCTGCCGCCCCAGTCGTCGGTGCGCAGGTTGGTCGAGTCGCGCATGAACTGCTCGAGCAGATAGCCGTTGCCGCCGTGCAGCTCGACGCCGTCGAAACCGGCACGCTGCGCGATCAGCGCCGCCTGCCGCCAGGTCTCGATCAGCGCCACGATCTCGTGCGCCTCGAGCGCGCGCGGCGCGACCCGGTCCTTCTTGCCGGCGGGTGTGCGCACGATGCCGCCGGGGTTGACCGCCGAGCACGACACCGGCAGCGCGCCGCCGGGCTGGAAGTCGGGATGCGAGATCGAGCCCACGTGCCACAGCTGCGCGACGATGCGACCGCCGGCGGCGTGCACCGCGTCGGTCACCAGCCGCCAGCCCGCTTCCTGCGCCGGGCTGTACATCCCCGGGGTGTCGACATAGCCCTTGCCCTGCGGGCAGACCTGGGTAGCCTCGCTGATGATCAGCCCGGCGCTGGCGCGCTGCGCGTAGTAGGTGGCGTTCAGCGCGTGCGGCACGTCGCCGTCGGGCAGCGCGTGGCAGCGGGTGAGCGGCGACATGAAGACCCGGTTGGCGCAGTCGATCGCGCCGACGCGCACCGGGGAGAAAAGGGTAGGGACGGTCATCGTCGGAGGTCCGGAAGAGGGCAACGGAGCCACGAACGATAGCAGCGCGCGTCGGCGCGGCCGGGGCCGCACGTTCCGGGGCGTATCATCCGCGACCATGTCCTGGCTTTCCTGGCTCATCGCCTACCTGGCGATCGGCGCCCTCATCGGCTTTCTGGCCGGCCTGCTGGGCATCGGCGGCGGCCTCACGCTGGTGCCGGTGCTGTCGGCGATCTTCGCCGCGCAGGCGCTCACCACCGACCATATCGTGCACATGGCGCTGGCCACCGCGATGGCCTCGGTGGTCTTCACCTCGAGCTCGAGCGTGCTCGCCCACCACCGGCTGGGCTCGGTCGACTGGGCCATCGTGCGCCGCATCGCGCCGGCCATGGTCGCCGGCAGCTTCATCGCCACCCTGGTTGCCGGCTGGCTGCCGCAGCGGGTGCTCGCGATCGGTTTCGCGCTGGTGGTCTACGGCGGTGCCACGCAGATGCTGCTCGGGCGCAAACCGGCGGGCGGCGCCGGGCTGCCGCGCGCGCCGGCGCTGGCCGCCATCGGCGTGGTGGTCGGCGTCATCTGCGGGCTCGCCTCGGCCGGCGGCGCCTTCCTGACCGTGCCGCTGATGCTGTCGTGGGGCGTGGTGCTGTCACGCGCGATCGGTACCGCGGCCGCGATCGGCGTGCCGGTGGCGGTGGTCGGCATGGTCGGCCATGTGATCGCCGGCTGGAACGTGCCCGGCCTGCCGCCCTGGAGCCTGGGCTTCATCCACCTGCCGGCGCTCGCGGCGGTGGTCGCCGCCAGCGTGCTGACCGCGCCCTTCGGCGCGCGCCTGGCGCACCGGATGCCGGTGGCGCTGCTCAAGCGGATCTTCGCGGTGCTGCTCTATGCGCTCGCCACGAAGATGATCGTCGCCTACGCCTGAGCCGCGCGCGCGCCCGGCGGGCTCAGGCCGGTGGACTGCGGTCGGCCTCGCCCGACTCGTACTGCATCATCACCACATCGAGCCAGCGGCCGAACTTCCAGCCCACCGCCCGCAGCGAGCCGGCCATCCGGAAGCCGCAGGCCGCGTGCAGCGCGATCGAGCCGGTGTTGGCGCTGTCGCCGATCACCGCGAGCACCTGCCGGCAGCCGCGCTGCGTGCAGCGCGCGAGCAGCGCCTCGAGCAGGCGCCGGCCCACGCCGCGGCCGATCGCCTCGGGTGCGACGTAGATCGAGTCCTCGACCGTGAAGCGAAAGGCCGGCCGCGTCCGGAACCAGTTGACGTAGGCATAGCCGAGCACCGCGCCCTCGCGCTCGGCCACCAGCCACGCGAAGCCGTTGCCGATCACGTCGGCGCGCCGCCGGCGCATCTCGTCGAGGGAGGGCGGCTCGAGTTCGAAGGTGCCTGTGCCGTGCAGCACATGGTGCGCGTAGATGGCCTGGATGCGCGGCAGGTCGTCGTCGCGGCTGTCGCGCACGGTGATCGGCGACGCGCCCTGGCGGGAGGCGGTATCGTTCATGGCTCGGCGGGCGCGGGCCCGCGATCTTTCAGGACACGGGGGAGCATACGATGGATCTCGAACTCGGCGGCAAGGTGGTGGTGATCACGGGCGGCAGCAAGGGCATCGGCCTGGCCTGCGCGGAGGGCTTTCTCGCCGAGGGCGCGCGCGTGGCGATCGTGTCGCGCGATGCCGGCAATCTTGCGCGCGGTCGCGAGGCGCTGGTGCGCGCGGTGCCGGCGGCGGCCGACGCGGGCCGCCTGATGAGCGTGGCCGCCGAGATGGCCGACCCGGCCGCGGTCGCCGCGATGGTCACGGAGGTCGAGGCCGGGCTGGGCCCGATCGACGTGCTGGTCACGTCGGCCGGCGCCGCAAAACGCACGCCGCCCGACGAACTCGAGCCCGCGGTCTGGCGCGCCGCGATGGACGCGAAGTACTTCAGCTACGTGTTCCCGATCGACGCGATCGTCAAGCGCATGGCTGCGCGCGGCAGCGGCACCATCGTCAACGTGATCGGCGCCGGCGGCAAGGTCGCCAGCCCGGTGCACATGCCGGGCGGCGCGGCCAACGCCGCGCTGATGCTGGTCACCGCCGGCATGGCCAGCGCCTACGCCGGCCGCGGTATCCGCGTGAATGCGGTCAATCCCGGGCTTACGCTGACCGAGCGGCTCAAGGAAGGCATGCAGGCCGACGCGCGCATGCAGGGCATCAGCCCGGACGAGGCGCTCAGCCGCGCCAAGGCGAAGCTGCCGCTCGGGCGCATCGCCACGCCCGAGGAGATCGCCCACGCGGTGCTGTTTCTCGCGTCGTCGAAGGCGAGCTACGTGTCGGGCGCGATCCTGTCGATGGACGGCGCGGTCAACCCGATCGTGGTCTGAGCGCCGACGGGGTGCGGGCCGCACCCCGTCCTGCTCGCCGGATCAGGCCGGCGTGCCGTCGAGCAGCGGGTAGTCGATGTAGCCCTCGGGGCCGCGGCTGTAGAAGGTGGCGCGATCGTAGGGCGTGAAGGCCGCGCCCTCGCGGATGCGCCGCGGCAGGTCGGGGTTCGAGATGAAGAAGCGGCCGAAGGCGATCGCATCGGCTTCGCCGCGGCCGACCATCTCGGCGGCGCCGTCGGCGCGGAAGTTGCCCGCGGCGATCAGCACACCGCGCCATGCCGGACGGAAGAGCTTGGCCGCCGAGGGCACGTTCTGGTGGTCGACTTCCCCCTGGCCGGCGCCGCTGGCGCGTGGCTCGATCAGGTGCAGGTAGGCCAGACCCATGCGGTCGAGCTCGCCGATCAGGTGGCTGTAGAGCGGCATCGGATCGTCCTCGCCGCTGTCGTTGGCCACGCCGAAGGGCGACAGCCGGATGCCGACCCGGTCGGCGCCCCAGACCTTCGCGACCGCCTCGGTGACCGCCAGGCTGAGCCGGCAGCGGTTGGCGATCGAGCCGCCCCAGGCGTCGGTGCGCTGGTTGGTGCGCGACTGCAGGAACTGCTCGAGCAGGTAGCCATTGGCCGAGTGGATCTCGACCCCGTCGAAGCCCGCCGCCATCGCGTTGCGCGCGGCCTGCGCGTAGGACTCGATCAGCGCCGGGATCTCGTCGGTCTCCAGCGCCCGCGGCACCGGAAAGGGCTCGCGGGTGAACTGCGCGGTGGTGCACATCCCCTTGGCGGCGACCGCCGAGGGCGCCACCGGCAGGCCGCCACCGGGCTGATGCGAGGGATGCGACAGGCGCCCCATGTGCCAAAGCTGCAGGAAGACCTTGCCGCCGCGGGCGTGGATCGCCTCGGTGATGCCGCGCCAGCCGGCGATCTGGGTCTCGGTGTGGATGCCGGGCGTGGTCGGCGCGCCCTTGCCCTGCTGCGAGACCTGCGAGGCCTCGGCGATGATCAACCCGCCCTCGCTGGCGCGCTGGCCGTAGTAGCGGGCATTGATCGGCACCGGCGCGTTGGTGGCCGGGTCGGCGCGCATCCGCGTGAGCGGGGCCATCACGACCCGGTGCGACAGGCGCATCGGGCCGACCTGCAGCGGCTGGAACAGGACCTCGGTGTTCATGGTTCAGGCTTTCCTTTCGGCCCGGCGCACCAGGGCCAGTTGGCGGGCTTGCGCGACCAGGCGGCCGCGGCTGTCCCACAGCGCGGCGTCTTCGATGAGCCGCCCCTCGCGCAGGTCGTGGGTCTGGAAGCGGCCGAGCATCCAGCCGGGCGCGGGGCGCGCGCGCAGCTGCACGGTGAGCTCGACCGTGGGCACCCAGCCGACGTCGCCGAGCAGGCCGACCACCGACGGGGGAAAGGTGTCGACGAAGAGCAGGCAGGCAAGCGGATCGGGCTCGCGTCCGTCGCGAAAACGGATCCAGCCACTGATCTGCGCGCGTCCGGCGCCGCCGACCCGGAACTCGGCGGGATCGAGGCGGATGTCGAGCCGCTTCAGGATCGCGAGGTCCAGGCCCTGGACCTCGCCGGTGCGCGGCGTGCAGGCCTCGGGGCCGGGCACCGCGGGCATCGGCAGCGCGAGCGCGGGCTCGGGCTCGGTACCGTCACCGGCGCCGAGGCCAGCGTCGGCCGTGGCCCCGGCCGCCTCGCCCATGCGACCCATCGCGGCCAGCACCTCCACGCGCGCCGTGCCTTCCTGAACCAGGCTCGCGCGCACGGTGCTCAGCGTGCGGCCGGTGCGCAGCACCTGGACGTCGATGCGGCACTCGGCCCCCGGCATGCCCGGACGCAGGTAGTGGACGGTGACGCTCAGCGGATCGGGATGCTGCGGACAGGCCTGGCGGATCGCCGAGACCGCGAGCGTGAGCAGGTAGCCGCCGTTGGGGTTCTCGCCGATGTTCCAGCTCGGATGCACCCGCCCCGTCCAGACCGAGCCGCCGGCCGGGTCGGTGCGGGTCTCGTCGTCGAACAGGCCGTGCTCAGGCATCGAGGCTCGGGTCGATCAGGTACTTGGTGCCGGTCGCCTGGCGGCTGTACTCGGCGATCGCCTCCAGGCTGAGCGCCTGACGCAGCGAGACCGTGCGGGTGTAGCGGCTGGCGAAGGTGGTGTGCAGCTCGTCGATCACGCGCTGGCGCAGTTTCTGGGCGGCCTCGAAGCCGATCTTCTGCAGGAAGGGCGTGAGCAGCCAGCCGCCGACCGCCCAGGCCATGCCGACGTTGCGGTTGATCTCGGTGGGGCCGCGGTCGAGGCCGCCGTAGATGTAGACCTGCTTGAGCACGCTCGAGCCGTAGCGGTTGTACTCGGTGGCGGTGCGCGCGATCGCCGCCTCCATGCTGGTGATGATCTGGCTGGCCAGGCGGCCGCCGCCGATGGCGTCGAAGCCGATGGTCGCGCCGGTGGCCGCGATCGCGTCGGTCAGGCGGTCGGGGAAGTCGGCGTCGGCCGAGTTCACGACATGGACCGCGCCCTGCGAGCGCAGCAGCTCGGCCTGCTCGGGCTTGCGCACGATGCTGACCAGGCCCACGCCGTCCTTCAGGCAGATGCGGTTGAGCATCTGGCCGAGGTTGGAGGCGGCCGCGGTGTGGACCAGCGCCTTGTGGCCCTCGCGGCGCATGGTCTCGACCATGCCCAGCGAGGTCAGCGGGTTGACGAAGCACGAGGCGCCGGCTGCCGGCGGCGTGCCGGCGGGCAGCGGCAGGCACTGCTGGGCCTTCAGCGCGCGGTACTGCGCGTACATCGCGCCACCGAGAATGGCCACGGTGCGCCCGAGGAGCGCCTGCGCCGCGGGCGAGTCGCCGGCGGCCACCACCACGCCCGCGCCCTCGTTGCCCACCGGCATCGACTGGTCGAGGCGAGCGGCCATCGCCTTGATCAGCTTCGGCGGCACGGTCGCGGTGATGACCGGGCGCGCCGCGCTGCCGCCGGCCTTCGCGGTGCTCATGTCGGCGGTGCCGAAGAGCAGGCCGAGGTCGGAGGGATTCATCGGCGTGGCCTGCATCTTCACCAGCACCTCGTCGGGGCCGGGCTGCGGCACCGGCACCTCGGCCAGCGAGAGCTCGAGTTCGCCGCTGGCACGGATCATCGAGCGCAGCTGCAGCATGGTGGCGGGAATCGGATGGGTCATCGGGAAGTCTCCGTTGTTGGGTCGGTGTCGAGCAGGTCGCCATCGACGAGGATGAGCTGGCCCTGCGCCAGCAGCTCCTCGGCGCTGCGGCGAAGGGCGGTGTCGGTATCGAGGCCGAGCTGCGCGGCGGCGCCGCCGATCGTGCGCGAGCCGCGCAGTGTGGCGAGGGCCAGCGCGAGCGGCATCCGCTGGCGGTCGAGCAGCAGGAACTTGAGCATGACCTTGATCGCATTGCGCGGGCTGCGGCGCGGATCGGACACGAAGGCCTGCAGGCGGCTGCGCGCCCGCGCGACGGCGCCCGGCACATCGGCGATCAGCGGTCCGTGGCCGGGCAGCGCGACATCGACATCCAGCGCCGCGATCGCATCGAGCACGGCACCCTGCTCGGCGAAGCCCGACGCGCCGGTGAGCTCGGGGAAGATCACGCCGAAACCGTTGTCCCAGAGCGCGTCGGCCGAGATCAGCAGGCGTGCCTGCGGGCAGTGCAGCACCAGCGAGTCGGGATCATGACCGGGAGCGGCGATCGCCCGCCAGTCGAGCCCGCCCATCCGGATCGCGTCGCCTGGCGCCAGACCCGCGTCGGCGCCGAAGCGATCGCACGACTGGCCGAAGTCGCGGAAGGTGAGGATGTCCTCGTCCCAGCGGCGCACCGCCTCGAGCATCGAGGCCGGCACGAGGGTGCGCGCGCCGCTGGCGCGCGCGAGTGCCGCGTTGCCGCCGCAGTGGTCGGAGTGCAGGTGGGTGTTGACGATGCGCCGCAGCCGGCGCATCGGCAGCCCCTCGGCGGCCAGCAGCCGCTCGACCAGCGCCACGGTGAGATCGCGATGGCGCTGGTAGCCGGTGTCGACGACCGTCGCTTCGCGATCGTCGCCCTCGCCGTCGAAGAAGACGTAGAGATTGCTCGAGAGCCAGTCGCGCTGCACGAAGCGCATCGAGGCGGGCAGCGCGACGCTCACGGCAGCGGCGCCCGGATCTGGCGGTAGTAGGCGTCGATGCGCCGGAAAGCCTCGATGACCGCCGGATCGCCGCCGTGGATCGCGCGGATCGGGCCCCGGCCGGTGCTGAGCAGCAGCCTCGGCTGCAGCGGCAGCCGCACCAGGCGAGCCGCGGCGATCTGATGCCAGTCGAACTGCTTGCGGAACACCCAGTCCTGGCGGATGCCCTGCGCGTCGATGGTGGTGTGGCCGGTGAGGATGAACCAGGCGCTGACCACAAGCAGGCCGCCGCCGGCCAGGAGCAGGGCGAGCACCTGCAGCTGATGCTGGGGCTGCTGGGCGATCAGCAGCGCGCCCCACACGAACAGGCCGAGCACCGTGCTGGCGGTGCTCCAGCGCGCCCATGCGGTGTAGGCGCGTCCGCGCACCGGCTCGGCGAACAGGCGCGCGATCGCGGCCGCGGTCTCGTTGACCGGGGGGCTCATGGGCGGTGCGCTCACGGGCGGGGGGCCGCGGGGTCGGCGCGTCGCCGTTCGAGCGCGGTCATGACCGTGTCGCGCTGCGCCTGGGGCAGCGTGCCCCAGCTGGCGATCTCGTCGATCGTGCGCAGGCAGCCCACGCACCAGCCGGTGGCCGGGTCGATCCGGCATACCGAGATGCAGGGGCTGGCGATCGCGCGCCGGCCGGCGCGCGTGGGCGAGGTGGGGGTGGGCATGGCGGTGATGCGAAAGACCGACGCCGGCGCGAGGTGGCAATGGGGGCAGCGCGGCCTCGAGCGCGATGGGCGCAGGCTCAGGCCAGGGCCTTCTCCTCGCGGGCGAGCTTCTTCGCATGCCAGGCATTGCCGGCCCGCGACATCGACTTGCGGCCGAGGAAGGCGCTGATCCACTGGCCGGCCTCGACCATGCCATCGAAATCGATGCCGGTCTCGATGCCCAGCGCGTCGAGCAGGTAGAGCACGTCCTCGGTGGCGACGTTGCCGGTGGCGCCCTTGGCATAGGGGCAGCCGCCCAGACCGGCGATCGAGGCATCGAAGCGGCTCACGCCGACCTGCAGGCTGGCGTAGACATTGGCCACCGCCTGTCCGTAGGTGTCGTGGAAGTGGCCGGAGATCTGCGCCAGCGGGTACTCGCGGGCGGCGGCCTCCATCACGCGCCTGACCTGCTCGGCGTTGGCCACCCCGATGGTGTCGGCGATGCCGATCTCGTCGCAGCCGATGTCGCGGAAACGCTTGACGACGTCGACCACCGAGGGGATGGGCACCTCGCCCTGGTAGGGGCAGCCGAAGGCGACCGAGACCGCGGCGCGAACGCGGATGCCCGCGGCCTGCGCGGCGCGCGCCACCGGCGTGAAGCGCTCGAGGCTCTCGTCGATCGAGCAGTTGATGTTGCGGTGGGAGAAGGCCTCGGTGGCCGAGCCGAAGATCACGACCTCGTCGGCCTTCGCGGCGAGCGCGCCTTCGAAACCCTTGAGGTTGGGCGTGAGCACCGACACGATGACCCCGGCCGGCCGGCTGATGCGGGCCATCACCTCGGGCGCGTCGGCCATCTGCGGCACCCACTTCGGCGACACGAAGGAGGTGGCCTCGAGATTGCGCACGCCCGCGGCGAGCAGGCGCTCGCACAGGCCGACCTTGATGTCGGCGGGCACCGGCTGCTTCTCGTTCTGCAGGCCGTCGCGCGGGCCGACTTCGGTGATGTGGACGCGTTTCGGAAGGCTCATGGGGGCACTCCAGGATGACTTCGGGCGGAGGGTTGGGCGAGGGCGCTCGCGATTCAGTAGCCGCGCTGCCGGTCGACCAGGCCGGCCAGCGGCTCGCCGCGCAGCAGGCGACCGATGCGATCGGCGATCTGGTCGGCGCCCGGCTCGAGCAGGGTCTGGGCAGCGACATGCGGCGTCAGGCGGATTCTAGGGTGTTCCCAGAAAGCGTGCCCCGCGGGCAGCGGTTCGGTGCCGAAAACATCGAGCGTGGCACCCGCCAGCCGGCCGGCGTCGAGCGCGGCCAGCAGGGCTGCCTCGTCGATCAGCGCGCCGCGGGCGACGTTGAGCACCCAGGCGCCGGCGGGCAGCGCCGCCAGCGCTCGCGCATCGATCAGTCCGCGGGTGTCGGGGGTGAGCGGTGCCATCAGCACCAGCAGTTCGGTGTCGGCCAGAAAGGGCGCCCAGCCTTCCGGGCCGTGCCAGCAGCGCACCCCGGGCAGCGCGCGTGCGCCGCGGCTGTAGCCGCGAACCGCGAAGCCCAGTGCCGCCAGCCGCGTGGCCACCGCGCCGCCGAGTGCTCCCAGGCCGACGATCCCCACCCGCAGGTCGCCTGCCGCGCGTGCCGGCAGTTCGCGCCAGCAGCGCGCCCGCTGCTGGGCCTCGTAGGCGTCGACGCGCAGCAGCCGGCGCAGCGCCTCGTGCAGCACGTACCCGAACATCGGGTCGGCCATGCCGGCATCTTCGAGGCGCACGATCGGCAGTGCGGGCGGCAGCCCCGGCAAGGCGAGCAGCTGGTCGACACCGGCACCGAGCGCGAAGAAGGCGGCGAGATCGGGGTGGGCCGTGAAGAAGGCGGCAGGTGGCCGCCAGCCGACGCCGAGGTGCAGGCGCGACGCCGGCCGGGCGCTCGCGTGGCTGTCCTCCGGTGCGTCGGCGTCGTTGAGATCGTCGGGGGAGGGCGACCAGACCCGCACCCGTGCCAGCGGCAGGCGGGCGGCGAGTGCGTCGCGCCAGGCCCGGCCGTCGGCAGGGTCGGGATGGACGATGCTGATGCGCAGGTCCGCGGCATCCATGGTTCAGTCGTCGAGCGCCGCGTAGACCATCGTGCGAAACAGCATGCGCAGCTCGTCGCGCTGCATCGGCGCCTGCACCATCATGCAGGCGAAGAGCTCGCGTGCCGGGTCGACCCAGAAGGTGGTGCCCGCGATGCCACCCCA
>Ga0315900_10003575_pt1 | contig 22593 bp, 19 predicted proteins | sample LakEriMetagenome_FD_203521 | JGI IMG/M metagenome (GOLD analysis project Ga0315900, IMG submission 203521) | Freshwater fungal communities from buoy surface, Lake Erie, Ohio, United States - Buoy 12 MA114 | ecosystem: Environmental > Aquatic > Freshwater > Lake > Lake biofilm | place: USA: Lake... | reverse complement strand
TCGCCGACAGAACGAAGGTGCCCGCGCCGATGCGGCGATGGCAGCGGATGCCGTTCACAACATCCTGCTCGGCATTCAGGCGGAGGTGGCCGTGAACTACTTTAAACTTCGCACGCTCGACAACGAGATGCGCATCGTGCGTGAGGCTGTCGGCTGGCGAAACGAGGCGCTGAAAATCGCCAGCGCACGCGTGCAGGCCGGTGCGGGCAGTGAATTGGAACAGGCACAGGCTGAAACGGAGGTGGCGACTGCGGAGGCGGAGATTTCGGCGCTTCAGGCGCAGCGTGACCAGCTCGAAAACGTTCTCGCCATCCTCATCGGCACCAGCGCCTCGGGTTTCAACGTCTCCGCAGGCAATGGCGTGCTCAGCTCACCTCCCAGCATCCCCACCGGCATGCCGAGCGATCTTTTGGAGCGCCGTCCAGACATCTCGCAGGCCGAGCGTGCGCTCGAAGCGGCCACCGCCCGCATCGGCGTGGCGAAGGCGCAGTTTTTCCCGAGCATCAAGCTGATGGGCCGCGGCGGCTTCCAAAGCGGTGATATCGACATCCTGTTCGAGCCCACTTCGCTCATGTGGAGCCTCGGGCCGAGCATCAGCGTGCCGCTTTTTTCCGGGAACAAGAACCGCTGGAACCTCACGAAGTCCAAGGCCGTGCATGACGAGGCGCTCGCGAACTACCGCCAGACCTTCCTCGGTGCTCTCGCCGATGTGGAGTCGAGTTTGTCCGCCATTCGCAACCTTGGCAGCCAGGCCGATGCGCAGGGAAGGGCACGCACCAGCGCCGAAAAGGCCGCCCAGCTTGCCAAAACGCGCTATGAAGCTGGCACCAGCCCTTATTTGGATGTGATCGAGGCCAATCGCACCACTTTGACCACGCAGCGGGCCACGGCGCAGATCGCCGGTCAGCGACTGATCGCCACCGTGGGCCTCATCAAGGCCATCGGCGGCGGTTGGGATCAAAGAATGCCCACTCCCCTGCCTGCGACAACGCCTGATCCGGAAGCAAAAAACCTCGATCAGGACAAGCCGGGCTTCTTCTCGAAGGTGAAGGGGTGGTTCAAGCGCGACTAAGCCGCGAGCTTCCGATACAGCTTCCCGATGGCCTCCTCGTTGCGACAGGCAATGGCGGCCTGTGCGAGAATGCTGGCGACATCGATGCGGGAGATTTTGAGGCCGCTCATGACTTGGTCCCATGAGGCGTTGCGCATCTTCGCGACCGTTTGGATACCGAGGAGCAAAGGCAAGGCGGTGGCGTAGCGGAGTTTGCCGTGGGTGACGTGCTGGACATAGCGTAGGCCAGATTCGAGATGCTCGGTGCAGGTTTGCAACCACTTGCGCCACTCGGTTTGAATCTCGTCAGGCTTGCAGGGCAGGTAGCTGCGGCCGTCGCGGGTGTCTTCACCGATGTCGCGGAGGATGTTGATGAGTTGCAGGCCTTTGCCCATGCGTGCGCCCCATTCCTGCATCTGGGCGACGCTGACGGCGGGATCGAGTGAGCTTGGAAGCTCGCTGGCGCAGAGCTGGGTCCAGAATTCGCCGACGCAACCGGCGACGAGCCAGGTGTAGTCATCGAGCTCTTCTGCGGAGGCGAGTGAGCGAAGCTGTCCGTCTGATGGGAAACGGCGGATGTCGAGCATCTGGCCGTCGATGATGTGCTCCAGCACGTTTTGAATCGCGGCGAGCGGCGTGGGCTGCATCGTGCGCAGCCAAGCGATGCCGTCGGCGAATTTCTCCATCAGTCGGCGCTCGGCGTCGTCTTCCTGCTTCGGGCAAAACTGCTCGCGCAGCGTGCTGGCGAGCGATTCGACGGCGGAATCGCCGCGAACGAGCGCACGGTAGCGTTCGAGACAGTCGAGGCGCACTTCGGCACTTACACTCGCAGTGTCAGCGATGGTGTCAGCGGTGCGGGCAAGGAGATAAGCGAGGGAAATGGGTTCACGCAGCTCTTTGGGCAACGCTTTTAGCGTGAGGTAGAACGAGCGCGACACGGCGGCCAGCAACTGGCCGCCGAGTTCGCGTTCGTGATGGGTTTCGTCGGACATCCGGGTGCTAGATGCTGGATGCTAGATGCTTGAGCAAGCAATCTCTGCTAGCATCAAGAATCCAACATCCAGTTTCTAGCAACCCGTGCACCACCTCTACGTCCACATCCCGTTCTGCCACCGCATCTGCCCGTATTGCAGCTTTCATAAGCACACGCCGGGCGGGACGGACATGACTGCGTTTGTAAATGCACTGCTGAAGGAGATGGAAAAGCAGCCGTTGAGGCCGAAAACGATCTTTTTCGGCGGCGGGACACCGACGATGCTGAGCGACACACACATGGAGCGGCTGCTGCGCGGCATGCGCGAGCGTGTGGATGTGTCGGATGTCGTCGAGTTCACGATGGAGGCGAACCCTCGCAATATCACGGCTTCAAAAGCGGCGATGATGCGCGATCTGGGCGTGACGCGGGTTTCTCTCGGCGTGCAGGCTTGGGATGAAGCCACGCTGAAGACGCTGGGGCGCGATCATTCGCCAACGGAGGCTGAGGAGACATGGGGCGTGCTGTGCGACGCGCAATTTCCGAGTTTGAACCTCGATCTGATGTTTTCGATCCCAGGCCAGAGCCTCGACGCGTGGCGAAACACGTTGGAATACACGCTGGCGTCGCGACCGGATCACATTTCCGCGTACAACCTGAACTACGAGGAGGACACGGACTTTTTCCGCCGGCTGAAAACGGGCGAGTTTCGCCTGGATGAGGATCGTGACGCGGATTACTTCAACCTGGCCATCGACATGATCGAGTCGGGCGGATTTGAGCATTACGAGATCTCAAACTATGCGCGGCCGGGTTATCGAAGCGTTCACAACGAGGCCTACTGGCTCGGTGAGGATTATCTGGGCATCGGGCCTGGCGCGTTTTCGACCGTGGACGGCAAGCGATGGCACAATGTGAAGGACACGCCGCGCTACATGGAGATGACGCTGGCGGGTGAGGACACAGCGACGGACATCGAGGAACTCACGCCGGAAAACCGCCGCACGGAGCGTTTCGGACTCGAGTTGCGCACCGCACGCGGCCTGCCGCTGGATTTGATCACCGCGGAGTCACGCAAGATGCTGGAAACGCTGCGTGAGCAGGGATTGCTGGATTTCGACGAGCAATTCGTGCGGCTGACACGTTCGGGAAAACCGCTCGTCGATCCGATCGCTGTGGCGCTGATGGGGTGATCAGCGCGGGATGGCTCCTGCCTTCAGAGCGGCGGTGGCTCCGAAGCCGATCATGCCGATGATGATCACAAGGTACAAGCACATCATGACGATGATCATGATGCCAAGGAACTTCCAAAAGCGGCGTTGCTCCGCCAGCGCGGCGTCCAGGTCGGCCACCGAGCGGGTTGCGCCGAGGGAGCCGATGCGGTTGGCGAAGGACCAGAGCTTCACCGCAGGGTAAATGTACATGAAAGCCAGGACGCCATACATGACGGCGATGAAGACCATTTCCATGCCGCCGAAGGGGCTGGCCGAGTTCTTCTGCGCCAGGCCAAATGCCATCATCGATCCGATGCCGATGGCGCCGAGGATCATGAAACCGATGCCGATCCAGAGCATCACCGAAATGAAGCGCACCCAGGGCTTCGTCCCGGCGAGCTGGGCGATTGTCCCCGGGGAGACGGCATCCGCGCCACCACCGCTGGCGGCTCCGTAAAGGTTGGCGGCAGGGCTGGAGTAGGGATTGGCGGGATTTTCCATGAGGCGGATGATTTGAGGGTGAGGCTGGCTGCCGGGAATTGTCCGGCTTTGCAGCAGGCTACGAAAAAAATTCGGTGGTTGTCAAAATCAAACGCCACCGCTTCATTCCACGCCAATGGCAGCGGCACGCGCGGACACCTTGCAACCAGTCGAACTCGCGGACGGCGTGGAGATTCAGCTCCGCGTCGCAGGGCCGGCGGTGAGAAGCATGGCCTACACGATCGACCTGCTGGTGCGGCTGGGGATTTACCTCGGCGTGTGGATCGCGGCGCTGTTTCTGGTGCTGCCGGGCATCGGCATGGAGCTGACGGGCGGCCTGATGCTGCTGTTCATGTTTTTCATGGAGTGGTTTTACAATGTGATCTTCGAGGCGGGCGCCAAGGGCGCGACACCGGGGCAACGCTCGATGAAACTACGCGTGATGAGCATGACCGGCGGGCCGGTGACGCTGGCGCAGGCCGTGATGAGGAATTTTTTGCGCGTGGTGGACTTCATGCCCGGCCTCTACCTCACCGGCATCGTGTGCATGCTCTTCACGAAGCGTTTTCAACGTCTCGGCGACCTCGTGGCGAACACCGTGGTGACGTATGCCGATCCCCCGCCCTCCCCGACGCCAGCGGTCGAGATCCGCGCCGAGCGCCGTGCACCGGCGCAGGTGCTCACACGCGAGGAGCAATCGGCGCTGCTGCAGTTCATCGAACGTGCACCCCTCTGGGCGGATGAGAGACGCCTGGAGCTCTCCACGCTGGCAGAGCCTCTGACTCACGCTCCAGGCACCGAGGGACTGCGCCGTCTCTGCGGCATGGCCCTTTGGCTCCAGGAACCAGAGGACAAACGCGGCACGCCGCCGCCGCTGAAAGGAGCACCGCTGTTTCGATCATGACTCCGGCCCAGTTTGAAAAACACATCGAGCGGCGCTGGCAGAAGCTGGAGCAACTGCTCACGGAAGTGGAGCACGCGAAGCCGCGTGAGGATGTGGTGGAGCTGCCCGCGACTTTCCGGCAGGTGTGCCATGATTTGAGCGTGGCGCAGCACCGCATGAGCCCCCAGCGGCTCACACAAAAGCTAAACGCGCTGGCCATCCGCGGCTACCGCGTGCTAGAGCGCCGCAGTTCCGGTGGCTGGGAGGCCTTTGTGCGGCTTTTCCTCGTGGAGTTCCCGCAGGCGGTGCGCGCAGAGTGGAAGCTGTTCTGGTGGTGCACGGCGTTGTTTTATCTTCCGGCGATTTTGATCGCCGCCATCACGCCCGCGCATCCCGAATGGGCCATGTCTTTGCTCGGACCGGAGGGCATGGTGCAGATCGAGAGCATGTATGGCGAGGCCAGCAAGCCCTCCGATTATGTGCGCGAGAGCTTCGGTTCCGGCTTCGCGGCGTTCTGCTTCTACATTTGGAATAATGTGAGCATCGATTTCAAAACCTTCGCCGGAGGCATCCTCGGCGGCGTGGGATCGCTGTTCGTGCTGCTGTTCAACTCGATCTACCTCGGCTCCGTGTTCGGCTACGTTCACTACTCCGGCAATCCACTGACGCTCTACACGTGGGTGATCGCGCATGGCGCGCCAGAGCTGACAGGCGTCGTGATTTCCGCGATGGCCGGCCTGCGCGTGGGCCTGACCGTGCTGCGGCCGGGAAGATTGGAGCGCAGAGCGGCGCTGGTGCTCGCGGGGCGGAAGGCGCTGCCGCTGCTCATCGGCGCGGCCATTTTGACAAGCCTCGCGGCGGTGCTGGAGGGATTCTGGTCGCCCTCAGACTGGCCGCCTGTCATCAAATTCACCGCAGGCGGCATCTGCTGGCTGCTGGTGGCCGTGTTTTTAATGTTCAGCGGAAGGAGACAGGCGGATGCGACTTGAGGACATGACGGTGACGCTGCGTCCGCGACAGCCATGGGAGGCTGTCGATCTCGGCTGCGCGATGGTGCGGCGTGATTTCGGCCGCATCATGGCGCTCTGGGCCAGCACGGTCTTCCCGCTGTGGATCGTGGTGTGCGTGCTCATGCGCTCCGTACCAGTGTGGATTCCGCTGGTGGTGTGGTGGCTGAAGCCGCTCTACGACCGCGTGCCCTTGTTCTTCCTGAGCCGCGCGGCCTTCGGCGTGCGGCCCGGCTTTGTCGAGACGTGGAAGGAGTGGCCGCGTCTCTGGTTCATGAATTTTCTGCCCGCGCTGCTGTGGCGGCGGCTGTCGTTCATCCGCAGTTTCGCGTTGCCAGCGCAGATGCTGGAGGGTTTACGTGGAGCGGCGGCCAATCGTCGCGTCAAAACACTCGCGATGGACGGTGGCGGCTCAGGCTTCTCGCTTTCGTATGCGTTTTCAAAGATCGAGTTCGTCGCCTGGATCGGACTCATGTGGGGGACCTATGGCCTGCTGCCAGAATCGGCCACACCAGACTGGGACGGCCTCATGAGCGCGTTCGATGTCGAGAACACCATCCCGGATGCTTTCCTCTGGTGGGGAGCCATTTGTCACATGGTGGTCGTCACGCTGGTCGAGCCGTTTTATGTCGGCGCTGGCTTCGGCCTGTATCTGAACTGCCGCACGCGCATCGAAGGCTGGGACGTGGAACTGGCCTTCCGCCGCATGGCTACGCGTCTGACATCCGCTGCGGCGGCCATCGCGGTTTCGCTGTTTCTTTTCGCGGGCATGCAGACGCCGCTGCATGCGGCCGAGGGCGATGATCCTGCGAAGGTCATTGAAAAAGTGAAGGAGAGTCCCGACTTCGAGGTTCACAAGGTGAACTCCAAACGTTGGGTTCCAGATTTCGAGTTTGAGCCCGACGAGAAGGAGAAACCGCGCCTCGACTTCCTCGACGCCATCGGCGAAATCCTCTTCTGGGTGCTGATCACGGGCCTGGTGGTGTGGCTGGTCATTTACCTCGTGAACAACCGACATTTGTTCATCTCACGCGGCGCGAGCAAGGCGCCCGTCAAAGCGCCGAAGGTGATCATGGGCATGAACATCACGCGTGAGAGCCTGCCGGACGACATCGTGGCCGCCGCCCGTGCCGCGTGGGCCGCAGGTGACTTTAAGGAGGCGCTGAGCCTGCTCTATCGCGGTTCGTTGTCCTGGCTGGTGACGCGTCGCCAGGTGCCGATCACGGACAGCGACACGGAGGAGGACTGTGTCGTCCAGGTGCTGCGCTCTGGCGAAAAGGCCGAGGCGGATTACTTCAAGCAGCTCACCGGAGCCTGGGTGCAAGTGGCCTATGCCGTGCTGCCGGTGTCCGAGGCTGAAATGAACGCGTTGTGCGACCGGTGGCCGTTTGTGGAGAAAGGAGGCGCGGCATGAAGCTCTTTTTCCGCGGTTTGAACACGCTGGCCGCCACCATGCTTCTTTGTGGCTGCAGCGGGCACTGGGAGGACTACGAGAAGATCCTCGGCTATCGCGGCAAGGCGCGTGTGAATCCCTTCCTCGCTGCCGAACGCCTGCTCGACGAGCTGGGACATGACGCGCACGGCACAAAGACTCTCGCCAAGCTGCCCGCGAACGACGCAGTGATCCTCGTCTCTGGCGAAAGCGGCCTGCCGGAGGGCCGTGCAAAACAACTGCTCAACTGGACCTTCAACGGCGGCCATCTCATCTACTGCCTCGGCGGCACGCGGCCATACAACGACTTTGAATCGCAGTTCGGCTCATTCATCGCCTCCTTGTTGCTTGAGGAGGAAAAAGACCCGGTCTTGGAGCGGCTGGGCATCGGCGTGCAACGGCGTCTGCCTGAAGACGAGATCAGCGCACTGACCAGCGGCCTGTTTGCCCCGGAAAAAACGTCCAAGAAGGACGAAAAGAAAGACTCCGCGCCAGCGAACAAGGACGACGCGAAGAAAAAGAAGCAGAGCAAAGAAGAGAAGGAGGAGGAACTCGCCAAACGCCTCGAATCCGTCCTCGAAGTGGAATGGAACGGCCAAAAGTACTCGCTCAGCCTCGGCGGCCACCAGCATCTGATCCTCAAACGCAAGCTGCGCACTGGCGAGTTTTCCGCCGGATCCAAAAACGAGTCGCTTGCGCTACATTTGAAGCACGGCATGGGCAGCGTCACGGTGCTGGCGCATGCACGCCCTTTCCGCAACCGCTGGATCGGCGAGCGCGATCATGCGCGCTGGCTCGCCGCGCTTGTGGGGGAAGGTGGAACCAAAGAAGTGCTCTTCGTGGCCGCCACCTCAGGCAGTTTCCTCGGACTTCTCTGGCAGCATGGCTGGATGGCGGTCATCGCGCTGGCCCTGTGCCTTGTCTTCTGGCTGTGGCAGCAGATGCCGCGCTTCGGACCGCTGGCGGAGGCGGAACTCGACTCCACACGTCACTTCGCCAGCCACATCGGCGCGCTGGGAGAATTCTTCTGGCGCATGCGGCGCGGTGCGTTGCTCGTGAATGCGGCGCGTGATGCCGTGTGGGAGCGCGTGCGCGAACGCCACCGCTCGCTCGATGACGGCAGCCGCCAAATGAACGACGTGCTCGCGGAGGAAATCGCCCGCCGCACCGGCCTGCCAGTCAAACGTGTCACCGCAGCCTTCGACGTGCCCCCGCCTGACACCGGCCACAATTTCGTGGCCCTCATGCGCGATCTTCAGGCCATCCGGCGCGCACTTTAAACTCATCACCCATCACACCCATGAACCCGATCCCCACCGAACCATCCGCCGTGTATGCGCCGCCGCCCACCGGCTACTCACCGCCCGTCGTGCCGAAAAGCACCGCCATCTTCCAGCAAATCCGCGCCGCGGTGGGTCAGGTCTTCGTGGGACAGGAAGAGGTGCTTTCGCAAGTGCTCGCTGCATTACTCGCCGGAGGCCATGTGCTGCTGGAGGGAAAGCCGGGCCTGGGCAAGACGCATCTCGTGCTGGCCCTGGCCCACACTTTCGGTGGCAGTTTCCGGCGCATCCAGTTCACACCGGACTTGATGCCTTCAGACGTCTGCGGCCACACGCTGTTTGACATGCAAAGCGGCACCTTCCGCGTGCGTCGAGGCCCGGTCTTCGCCAATTTGCTGCTGGCAGATGAAATCAACCGCGCACCGGCCAAGACGCAGTCCGCGTTGCTCGAAGTGATGCAGGAGGCCCAGGTGACCATCGACGGCGAGAGCCACACACTCGCGCCGCCCTTCATGACCTTCGCCACGCAGAACCCCATCGAGCAGGAGGGCACCTATCCGCTCCCGGAGGCACAACTCGACCGTTTCCTGCTGAAGGTACTCATCGATTATCCGGACGCGCTGAACGAAACGTGGGTGGTGAAGGCCGTTTCCTCCCGCGCATCCGGTGGCGGGCTCTCCACGTCGAGTGTTCAGCAGGTGTGCGGGCCGGAGGACATCATCGCGGCTCAAGAAGAAGCTGCGGCGGTGCAGGCGGTCGAACAAGTCGTCGATTACGCGGTGAACATCGTGCGTGCCACACGCCAGCACAGCGCCATCTCCCTCGGGGCCGGCACACGCGGCGCGATCAGCCTCGTGCGCACGGCGAAAGCCTACGCACTGCTCGAAGGACGCATGTACATCACGCCGGCAGATGTGAAGCGTGCCGTGCTGCCCGTGCTGCGCCACCGGGTGCAGCTCGCGCCCGAGATCGCCATCAGCGGACAAGGCGTGGATGACATGCTACTGTCGCTCTTGAAGACCGTGGAGGCTCCGAGGGTGTGACAATGACGAAACCAGAATGAGGAATGACGAATGAAATCCGAATGCCGAATCTCATGATGCGATCTGCCGCCAGCTTCGTCATTCGCCATTCTAGTTTCGTCATTCCAGCACCGCTGGCCTCCTGATTCCTTTTTTCACCACCCACATGCGCCCCACTGCCCTGCTGCTCAAACTGCTCGTCGCCTGGCTCGTCCTGGCGGTGGCAGCCTGCGTGTGGGAAAAGTTTGCCGCTCTGTGGCAGATCACGGGCGGCGCTCTCCTGCTGGTGATGCTACTCGACGCGCTCAGCCTACCGCGTCGCGGCCGCGTGACCGGCACGCGCTCCGTGCTAGGCCGTTTTGCACTCGGAGTCACCTCGCGGGTCACGCTGAGCGTCACGCACGGTACGCGGCGCACGCTGGCGATCGAGGTGTTTGACGGCATTCCAACCGCTGCGGAGGCCGAGGGCTTGCCGCACCAGGTGCACGTGCCTGCGGGCGAGCATGCGGCGATCACTTATCAGGCGCGTTTTGTGCGCCGTGGCCAGCATGCTTTCACACCCGCTCATGTGCTGGCAAGTTCGCTGCTCGGACTGTGGCGAAACCTGCATTTCGTGGCCGGGGAGAGCCAAACACGCGCCTATCCGAACTACGAGCCCGTTGTGCGCTTCGCGATGCTAGCGATGGCGAACCGCGTGGAGACCATGGGCATCATCAAACGCCGCCGCATGGGTGCATCGCTCGATTTCCATCAACTGCGTGACTACCAGGATGGGGATGTACTCTCCCGCATCGACTGGAAGGCCACCTCACGCCGCTCCACGCTCGTGAGCCGTGATTTCGAAGAGACGCGCAATCAAACCATCCTGCTCGTGCCGGACTGTGGCCGCCGCATGCGTGCCCTCGACGGCGGGCTCAGTCAATTCGACCACTGCTTGAACGCGATGCTGCTCATCGCATTCATCGCATTACGCCAAGGCGATGAAGTAGGTGTGGTGGGCTTCGGTGGTGTGCAGCGCTGGCTGCCGCCGGTCAAAGGCGCGCACAGCATGCCGAAGATTCTGAACCATCTCTACAACTACGAGACCAGCGCCGAGCCGAGCGATTTCATCGAGGCCGCTGAACGCGTGATGACGCTGCAACGTCGCCGTGCTCTCGTCATCATGCTCACCAACCTGCGCAGCGAGGATGGCGCGACCCTGGCCGCCGCAGCCAGCGCCATGCAGCGCCGCCATCTCGTGCTCGCGGCCACATTACGCGAACAGGAGCTGGAAAACCGCGCCGAGGCACCCATCGACCATCTGCACGACGCGCTGCAATACGGTGCGCTGACGCATTACTTCGGCGAGCGCCGCCAGTTGCTGGAATCCCTGCGCGCACGCCGCGTACTCACGGTCGATGAATCCGCGCAGATGCTCCCGGTGGCGCTGGCGAACAAGTATCTCGACGTGAAAGCAGGCGGGCTGCTGTGAGACTGTGGCGCTGAACGCCACTTGTGGCGTCATTTGCGACGATGCAGGCACAGTGAAGGGTGCTGTTCCCCATGCCCTTGTCCTCTCATTTGCTGTTTCCATCGTATCCAAAGGAAGATCAGTTGCGACACCAGCATGAGATCGAAGTGGCCGTCCAACGTGTCGTGAGAAGCGGCCACTACATCCTGGGCGACGAAGTGGGCGCGTTTGAGGCCGAGTTTGCCGATTATTTGGGCGTGCGGCATGTCATCGCGCTGGCCAGTGGCACTGATGCCATTGAGGTGATGCTGCGTGCGCATGACATCGGCCCCGGTGACAAGGTGGTGGTGCCTTGCTTCGCACCATCGGCTGTTGCAGCCGGAATCCATCGCAGCGGCGCGGCACTGCTCCTAGCGGATGTGGAGGCTGACATGTTCACCATCTGCCCCGAGGCGCTGGAGAGCGTGTTGAGCACTTCAGAAGGCCATGGAGTTAAGGCGGTGCTGGCGGTGCATCTTTACGGGCAACCCGTGGCATGGGAGCGCCTGCAAAAAATAGCGGCAGATCACGGCGTGCTGCTGCTGGAGGACTGTGCGCAATCCCACGGGGCGCTCTGGCGGGACCGGCCGACTGGCACGCTAGGCCGGGCGGCGGCCTTCAGTTTTTATCCGACCAAGAATCTCGCCGCATTGGGTGACGCTGGAGCAGTGGCGACCAATGATGATGAACTGGCCGGACGCCTGCGCCTGATTCGGCAATATGGATGGCGGGAACGTTATCTGAGCGATCAGGAGGGTGTGAACAGCCGGATGGATGAGATGCAGGCAGCGGTGTTGCGTGTGAAACTGCCCGCGCTGGACGAGAACGTCAGCCACCGGCGCCAGATCGCCACGCACTACGTCGTGCGGCTGGGTTCCTGCCACGCGCTGCGGATGCCGGTGACGCGGATGCACTGCGAGCATGCCTTCCATCAGTTTGTCGTGCGTTCCTCGCGCCGCGAGGCTCTGCTGCAGCATCTTCATTCGCGCAAGATTCCAGCGGCAGTACATTACCCTGCGGCGCTGCACCAACAGGCGGCTTTCCGCTGCGATCATGCATTTCCTGTGAGTGAAAAGCTGGCGGCGGAGGTGTTGAGCCTGCCGCTGCATCCGTGGCTGAAGGCCGAGGCCATTTCCACGGTGTGCGAGGCCTTGGAGGAGTTTGATCATGGATGACCGGGAACATGACCTGCTGCGACAGGTGGAGGACCGGCACTGGTGGCACCGTGTTCTGCGCCGTCAGGTGTTGCGAGCCCTGTGCGGGCTGCCGTCCGGCTCACGCGTGCTGGATGCTGGCTGTGGCACGGGCGGAATGCTTTGTCACTTGGCGCACTTTGACGCGCAGGGCGTCGATCTCTCGCCGCATGCTGTGAAACTCTGCCACGAGCGCGGATTGCGGGCTGTGTCGCATGCCTCAGTGCATGACCTCCCCTTCCCTGACGGCGTGTTCGACGCCGTACTGAGCCTTGATGTGCTTTATCATGCCGCTGTGGATGAAAGTCTCGCCCTGGAGGAAATGCGACGCGTTCTGAAGCCGGGCGGCCTGCTGCTGCTGAACCTGCCAGCCTTCGATTGTCTGCGAGGAGCACACGATCAGGCGATCTGTGGCGTAAGGCGCTACAAACCATGTCACGTGCGCCCTTTACTCGAATCTCATAGCCTTCACATCGAGATGATTCATCCCTGGAATGCCTGGCTCTTTCTGCCGCTGCTGTTGTGGCGCCATTGGAGCCGCGTGATGCCAGCAAAGAATCAACCCGGCAGCAGTTCCGACCTGCGGATGAATCTGGGCCGCTTGAACGACCTGCTGTTTCGAGCGGGTGCCATTGATGCGTGGTTCTGCCGCCAATTCGCGCTGCCGTTTGGCACTTCCATCTTCGCCGTCGCTCGCCGAATTCAACCAGGCGGCTTATCACGAGCATGAGCTCCCCCGTCCACAGTTTCGTCGTGCCACTGCACAACACCGGCGGCTGCCTTCCAGCACTGCTGGAGGCGTTCCGGAAAGAAAGGTTCGAGGATTCCTGGGAACTCGTGCTCGTGGATGACGGCAGCGCGGACGGCACCTTCACGCGCGCCAAGGAGTTAACCGCCACCTTCCCAGCACCGGTGACACTGGTGGAATTGTCGCGCAATTTTGGTGAGCACGCGGCTGTGCTCGAAGCCTGGCGGCATGCACGCGGCCAGTTCATCGTGAATCTTGATGATGATCTGCAGAATCCCGTCGCCGAGGCGGTGCGGCTGCTGCGACATCTGCGGGAATCTGGAGCTGAGGTGGTGTATTCGCAGTACGCAGACAAAAAACACCACTAGCTGCGCAACCTGGGCAGCCGTCTGACAAATCGCTGCGCCACCCTTCTTCTCGGCAAGCCTCGAAGTCTTTACCTCTCCAGTTTTCGTGCCGTGCACCGGGAACTGGCTCAGCGGATCATCAGCCACCGCAGCCCATATCCACACATCGACGGGCTGATCCTCGGCGCGACAAACCGAATCGCCACGCTGACAGTGGAGCACGCGGAGCGGCACGACGGCAAAAGCAGCTACACACCGCGCAAACTGGCGCGGCTGGCGCTGAGCCTGCTGTTTGATTTCAGCATCATGCCGCTGCGGATCACCAGCCTTCTCGGCCTGGTGCTCTGCGCCTTCGGGGTGGTCATTCTGGCGGAGGTTCTGGCAGAGATGCTCATTTTCGGAACACGGCAGGCGGGCTGGGGATCGCTGATGGGAGCGCTGGCAGTCTTTTCCGGAGCCCAGTTGCTCATGCTTGGAATCATGGGTGAGTATCTTGGCCGGGCTTTCATGACGGTTTCCGGCAAACCGCAAAGCTATGTGCGCCGAGTCATCAACCAACTTCCAGGAGCCGCATGATTCGTGAAGCCATCATCGAAACCTGTTCCGTGCGCGGCGTGCGTCTGCATGAGTTGCGTCATGTGCAGGATCACGACCGCGGCCACCTCGCTGTGGTGGATTTCGCGCAAGAACTACCGTTTCAGCCCCAGCGTTGCTTTTTCACCTACGCCATCCCAGATGACCAAACCCGTGGGGAGCATGCGCACCGCCTTTGCGGCCAGTTTCTCATCTGCACCCACGGAGAATGCCATCTGCGTGTGGATGACGGAGAAAATCGCGAGGAGTTCTGCCTGAACCGCCCGACGTTCGGTGTTCTCGTGCCGCCCATGATCTGGGCCACAACGCATCTGCACTCCCAAGATTCAGTGCTGATGGTGCTGGCCTCGCAGGCTTATGAACCGCAGGACTACATCCGTGACTACCAGGACTTCCTGCGCGAGGTGAAACGTGTTAATGAAAGGCTATGAAAGCAGTTTCATTGATATCCCCGCTCACTGAGGAGTCGAGCAAGGCTGTGGAGGACTTCCCCTCCAAGATCACCCGCTGGATGCGGGCGCGGCCGATGTGGGTGAGTTTGTTGCTTCCCGTGTTGCTGACCCTGCTCATGGGCTGGCTGGATGACATCACCGGCTGGGAGGTAAGTCTGTTCATCTTTTATGCCTTCCCGATCATCCTGGCGGTGTGGTGGTCGGGCGCAACAGCCGGTCTGATCATCTCGGCTTTGGCCGGCGTTGCCTGGTGGCTGGCCAATGAAACTGATCATCCCTACGAGACACAGCTCGGCTATGCATGGGCGCTGATGAACCGCGAATTCTATTTCTGCGTCGTCGTTTTCGCGGTCATGGCCGTGCGAAACCGGCAGGAGGCCGACGAGGCGCACATCCGCATGCTGGAAGAGCGCCGGCAGCTCGAACATGACATCGTGAGCGTCAGCGAGCACGAGCAGCAACGCATCGGCCAGGACTTGCATGACGGACTTTGCCAGCACCTCGCGGCCATCGGCTGCGCAGCACGTGTGCTGACAGAGGACCTGCAGGCAAAGAATGTCACCGAGGCGCGGGACGCGGCCATGATCGAAGATTCCATCCAGCAGGCGGTGCTGGAGGCACGAAACCTCGCACGGGGCATTTTTCCTGTGCATGTGGATCGCAGCGGACTCGCAGCAGCCTTGTCAGATCTCGCACGAATGACTGGCAGGCTCACCGGTGTCACCATCGAAGTCACGGAAGGCGTCGAATCTCATCTCGCAGACCCGGAGGCATCCATGCACCTCTATCGCATCGCCCAGGAGGCGGTGGCAAACGCCGTGCGTCATGGCAAAGCCACGCGCATCGCCATCAGCCTGGATCTCGCCGATGACATGCTCATCCTCAAGATCGATGACAACGGCTCCGGCATGACCCGTCACAAGGCCGGCAAAGCCGATGGCATGGGACTGCGAACCATGCGCTACAGGGCGCAGGCACTCGGCGCGCTGCTCGATTTCCAAGACGCTCCGGAGGGGGGCACACGTGTCCTTTGTCGTCTTCCTGTCCAACATTCAGCCTGAGCAGACCATGCCAAACAACGAAACCAAATCCGCGAACCGCTGCAAAGTCCTGCTCGTCGAGGATCATCCCATGTTCAGAGACCACCTCGTCCAGTTGATCAACCGCGACCTCGGCATGTCCGTATGCGGCGAGGCTGACAACATCCGCGACGCCATGCGGCTGGTGCATGAGACCAAGCCCGACATCGCCATCGTGGACATCACGCTGAGAGGCTCAAGCGGCCTCGAGCTCCTCAAAGACCTCAAGGCCCAGGACCTGGCGGTCAACGTGCTCGTGCTTTCCATGCATGACGAGGAGTTGTATGCCGAGCGTGCCCTGCGAGCCGGGGCAAAAGGCTACATCACCAAAAATGAGGCCTCCACGGAAGTGCTGAAAGCCATCCGCTGCGTGATGAAGGGTGAGGTTTACGCCAGCAAGCAGATGACGGCCAAACTTCTTGACCGTCTGACTCAAAGGCGCACCCCGCCTGAACTGGAAGGCCTGGAAACGCTGGCGGACCGCGAGCTGGAGGTCTTCCAGATGCTTGGCCGAGGCAGGAGCACACGAGAGATCGCCCAGACCCTCGGGCTCGGCGAATCCACAGTCGAGACCTACCGTGCCCGCATCAAGGAGAAGCTGCACCTGCGCAGCGCGGCGGAGCTTTATCTGCGCGCCGGCCAGTGGGTGCGAGATCACGGCTCCTGAGGCAAAGGGCAGCGTGTGGCGGTGGTCGCGACACTTTGTGTCCTTTGCCTGAAGACGCCGTTTCGGTGCAAAATGAGGTAAATCCATCAAAACCTCATGTCCAAGCGCACCAGCCGTTCATCCAAGAAACAACGCCAGCAGAAGACTGTCGTCACCTTGTCTGCTGTTGATGCCATCACATCCGCGCCGCCGTGTGATTCGGCAGCGACTCAGCCCCCTCCGCAAGAGAAGCGAATGCCCCATGTGCTTGTCGCCATAGCGCTCATGGCGTTGTGCGCGTCCTTGTATGTGTGGACGGCCGATTTCCCGATGGTCTTCGACGACCACACGTACCTGAAGGACAACGCACTCTTCAGAGACAGCACAAGCTTCAGCTACCCGACCCGCTTCACGGAATTCGTGCGACTCCCCTTGCTCGCCAATTCAGATCCGGACCTCTCCGTGAATTTTGTGCTGCGTCCTGTTGCCTACGCCACGTTTCATCTCAACTACCTGCTGGATCAATTCAACCCGCGCTGGTTCCGGGCAGTGAACATCCTGGTCCATGCGCTCAATTCACTCCTCATCTATGCGCTGCTGCGTGTGCTGCTGAAGAAGCGTGAGCCCGGACCTCGCTCCGCCCTGTTCATCCCTGCAGCGGCCGCCTTTTTGTTTGCGGCGCATCCCCTGGCCACCGAATCCGTCACCTACATCATCCAGCGCTTCACCTCGCTGAGCACGCTGTTTTTCCTGCTGACCCTCTGGTGTTATTTCAACTCCCTGGAGGCGACTTCAAGAAGAGGTGCCCCGCTTTGGACTGCTGCCTCGGTGCTCGCCGTGCTGGCCGGCATGCTGAGCAAGGAATGCACCTTCACAGCTCCGCTCATGTCTGTGCTTCTCGACTATCTCGTGCTCGGCACGCCCATGCTCGCCGCAGCCAGACGGGCGTGGCCGCTGCTAGTGTGCCTGCCTCTCATTCCCATCCAGGTCCTGATGGCCTCGGCAGCCCTGCATGGTGACTCCTTCAGCCTCGCAAATGCCTTCCACATCGTGAACTCACGCGATGCTCCTCTGAGCCACTGGCACTACCTGGTCACCCAAGTGACCGTCCTCGCCACCTACCTGCGCCGCATCTTCTGGCCCTCCGGCCTGAACATCGATCCCGAGTGGCCGCTGCATCGTTCCTTGTTCGAACAGTCCGTGATCCTTTGCGGACTCGTGCTTCTCTCCCTGCTCGCAGGTTCCTGGCTGTGGTGGCGCAGGCAGCGCGACGACAGTCGCTCGCGCTTGATGTTCGTGTTCGTGCTGTGGTTTTTCATCACGGTATCGACCTCCTCCGGCCTCGTGCCGCTGCCGGACCTCATGGCCGACCATCGTTCCTACCTGCCATCCATCGGCATTTTCGTGCTCATCGCATGCCTGCTCGATTGGGTTCGAAAAAGTTCATGGCGTCACGCGCAAATCCTGGCGTCCGGTCTTCTCACAGTCTGGGTGGCCGCGCTCGCATGGTCCACCTGCCTGCGCAACGAAGTGTGGCGCACCCGCGAAAGCCTCTGGGAGGATACCGTGGCGAAAAGTCCCAACAAATACCGCACTTGGGGCAATCTGGGCGCGGCCTACTCGGAGGGCGGCAAAGAGGAAAAGGCTGTCGAATGCTACAAGGCCGCGCTCAAGATCGAGCCTCGTTTCCAAAACGGTCTGCTGAATCTCTCCAACTCTCTGCTGCGGCTCAACAGGCCCAAGGAGTCCTTGGAGAACACGGTCAAAATGATTCAAATGGACAACACTGCAGGCAGCAAGCCCCCGGTTGCATTCACTCTGGGGCTAGGACTCGCCAGCGTGGGGCGCTATGATGAAGCAGTCTCTGTTTTCCGCGGCATCCTCGCTGTCATGCCTCACGATCTGCAGGCCCGGAAGGCCCTGGGCCTCGTGTATTACCAAGCAGGGCTGCCGCACCGTGCACTGGACCACTACCATGAGGCTGCGGCCATCCACCCCCACGACGAGCATCTGCAAATGCTCATCAAAGCCGCAGAAAATGCCCAGGTACAAAAAGGCGGAAGGTTCTGAAGTCCGCCGCACCGTTTCACACCTCAAACAGATGCAGCGGCGATGCGTTCGTCTTGTAGCTGCCATCCTTCGCCAGCGACTTGCCGTTGCCATTGCTGTCCCGGTTGGTTGACGTGACCACGAAATGCCTGCCATCGGGATGCAGTGCCAGGGCGTGACAGTTTGCCATCTTCTTGTTCTCGTGAAACGCCTCATTCTCCGCCGGATCGAGCAGAAAAAGCTGCCCACTACCCGGCGTGCCAGAACTCACCGCCATCAAGCAGCCAGAAGCATGCTGCACAAGATCGTGAACATAGCCTTCCTTGTTCGTGCCATGCGTGACAGTCTTCGTGAGTTTGCCCGTGGCCGTGTCGAAGAACAAAATCGTCGGAATGCTCTGCGGCGTGGCGCCATTTTGCGGCGTCGTTCCCGCCGCGAGCAAAGTTCTGCCGCCGTCGATGTGCAGCAGGACTCGCAAGCCGCCGAGATCCTGAATGCGATCCAGCTTGTAGAGGACCGAGGCATCAAACGAGCGCAGTTTCTTCTTCAAGGCCGCGTCCCAGGTCTCAATCCGCCCGCGCATGTCGCCAAACGTGATCTCATGGTTCATCGTCAGCGCATACACATCTTCGCCCACCTGGTATTCGGCCAACATCTTGCCATCAGCGGCATTCCACACGCGAACGAAGCCATCTTTGCCACAGGTCACGATTCGACCGCCATCGATTGAAGTCGCGATTTGCCGCAACCAGCCGTCGTGAGCTGTTTCGAGCCGCCAGACGACTTTCTCGCCTTCAAAACACGCCAACTGCCCCCAAGAGTCCGCCGCGAACAAACGCGGTTCCTTCGGATGAAACGCCAGCGCGGTCGTGTAACCGTGAAAACCAGCCAATGGGCCCAACGGCGTCAGATTCTTGCCATCAAAGGTCCAGCGCCGCACCACAGGCTCATATCCCACCGACGCGAGCAACGCGCCATCCGGGCTGAATCGAGCCGCGCTGATTTGACGCTCCGATTTGAACTCGGCGACCTGTTTCGGCTCCAGTTTCATGCCAGCGCCTCCTTGATCGCCATCATCTCATCATGCGCGATGGGTAGCGGCTGCCCGGCGTTATCGAACTCCACTTTGTGCGAGTCAATGCCGAGCGCCTGATACCAGGTGTGGAACGCCGCTCCGATGTCGTAGGGCCGCGATTTCACCTCCGTGCCCTTGTCATTCGTTTCTCCAATGACAGCACCATGTTTCACGCCGTGGCCCGCCATGGCGATGCTCCACGCCTCCGGCCAGTGGTCGCGACCCACATGGCCGTTGATGCGTGGCGTGCGGCCGAATTCACTCAAACAAAGCACGAGCGTCGTCGTGAGCAGCCCGCTGGCTTCCAGATCCTCCAGGATCGAGCTGAAGGCCTGGTCGAACTTCGGGATCATCGTGGTCTGCGAATTGAAGTGGTCCCCATGTGTGTCCCAGCCGTAACTCGTCACTTTCACGAAGCGCACACCCGCCTCCAGCATCTGCCGCGCCACGAGCATGTGCTGGCCGAAGTCGTGACGCCCATAGCGGTCGCGATCGCGCTCCGGCAGCTTGGATGTGTCAAAGATGTCCGCACGGGCCATCAACTTCTCCGCCATGTCGAAGACGGACGCGTTGGCCTCGACGACACGCTTGTCATGCTTCGCAGCGAAGCGTTTGTCGAGCATTGCACGCAGTTCATTGCGAGCCGCGTCCTGGTCGGCGCTCACCTCGGCATGGCGCAGGAGGTTTTCCGGCGGTTTGCCATCGCCGAAGGCCAGCGAGCCGTATTTCGGCCCGAGGAAGCCCGCGTCCTCCGCTTTGAAGCCACCGCTGCCCGGTTTGATCCATACATACGGCGGCAATCCGCTCGCGCCGGGCCCCAGCAGCTTCGCCACGCCCGCGCCGAAGTGCGGATACGGCACGCCGCGGTTTTTCGGATCACCGCGCTGAATGCGGTCCACGCCGGAGGAGTGCGCGTTGTCCTTCGTGGACATGCTGCGCACCACGCAGAGCTTGTGCGCCTGCTTCGCCAGCTTTGGCATCAACTCACTGAAGTGCACGCCAGGCACGCTGGTCTTGATGCTGCGGAAGGGCCCGCCGAACTCGGTGTTCGGTTTCGGGTCCCACGACTCAAGCTGCGACAAACCACCGTCCAGCCACACAAACAGCACCTGCAAATCCCGCTTCTTCATCGCCTCCGCGAAAAGCGGCGACGCCAGCATTCCCAACCCGCCGCCGAGGAAGGCTCGGCGGGAGAAGGTGTGATCGCGTGGCGTGCAGAGCATGGTGCCAATACGGCGTGGCAGCGGAATTCGTTCACCGGGCGGCCGCCTGGCGCAGCAATGCCGCACGATCGATGGACAAAATCGGGGGCGGCAGGTCGTTGCCGTCGATATCCTTGCCACCTGGGCGGCGGCTGACTGCGTAAAGGGCCTGCGGAGTCACGATCAGGCCGGTGAGGCTCGAGTCAGCGGGCAGATCAATGCAGCCGCGATAGCTGCGGGTCGGCTTGTGGACGGCCAGCAAATAGTTTTCACGTCTCTGCCCGGTCTGCGGGGGAACCGCTGGACGAAAATACTCCGCCGCGATCCACAACCACTCGCCATCGTGCTCCAGCATGGCGTAGTTGTGGCCGAGGAGATCGGCTGGCAGCGAAATCGACACCGGCGCGCTGCCATCGGGTGGAATGTGGGAGACGTTTTGATCGGCCATGACCCAGAGTCCCTCGGCATCGGCCTTGCCGCCGCTGTGGGAGGCTGGCGCGGATAAAACGGTCCATGTTTCCGACATCGTGTCATGGACGCGCAGGCTGAACGCGCGTCCGTTGACATCCGAGCGGCAGTACAAGTGCCTGCCATAGCCCGCGAGTCGCCTGACGGTTGTCATCTTCCAGTCCGTCGGGACAAGCCGCCAGCCGCGCTGCGCGTGATAAGCGGCGATGACCGGCTGGTCTGGCTGCTTTTCCCCGGAGACGAAAAATTCATCCCCCGCATAGGCACCGTGTGTGCCGTGGCTGAAAGGCACGCCGTCGGAGGCTTTGAAGGTGTGAAGGCGCTTCGTGGGAAGATGAATGCGGCTCATGCCACGATTCGGGTCGCTCATCCACAGCACGCCTGGTGCTTCGGCGAAAAAATCGACGCGAAACTGCTCTTTGAACGGCGATGGCTCGAGTGGCAGGAGTTTGGCCCCCGGTGGCACCCAGGCGGCGATCATGGTTTCGTTACCAAACTGGCGATGCGGCTGATACTGCAGATTCAGCAAAGCAAATGCACCGGCGGAGAAGGCGGCCTCGACACGATAGTTGCGCGAGTCTCCCCAGGGGCCGGTCAGCGGCAAAGGCTCGATCTTCACATCGAAGCGCGGTGATTTTGCCGTGGCAGGTTTGGCAGCCATCGGCGTCGGAGAAGCTGGGGGTGGGCTTTTGGCGCTCTCCATCAGCGGCAGGTTGTTTCCCGTCACACGGATGCCCGCCAGTGAAAGCGCGGCCAGCCCAGCATCGCGCTGACCAGCCTCGTCAAAATGGCGCAGCAGGTGATTCCGGATGTCGATCACATAGCCGGGATTCTCACCCGCCTTTTCCTTCCGCGCCTCCGCGAACGCGGCTTTCGCCACCTCCAGTCGTGCATCCAAAGGCAGATACAGGTCCACTTTGCCAATGAAGTAGTCCTCAAACGGCAGCGGCTGTTTCACATCGGGGTCGCCGACGAGCTTCATGAAGCGGCGTGTGCTCTCGACACTCATCTCCCGCAGCCAGCGTTGCCGCACGTCCGGCGGCAGGCCGTCCGGTATCGACGTGTTGTTGTTGGAGAGAAAACGAACGATCTCCGAAATGAGCCCGTGCCAGCAGCGCTTCGGATAGTCAGCTGCACCCTTGCCGGAGGCGAAGGGGAGCTTCCCTGCCAGTTCGAATTCATACGCCGGGAAGTCCTTGAAACCGAAACGCGCCACATGCGCATCCCAGTCCGCCTTTCGCTGCCAGAGACTCCAGAAATGATGCGGCGTGGCCGTCTCGCGCGAGGGGCTGAAGTACACCGCCTTGTTCCAGCGCTCGATAAGCCAGCGCGCAGCGATCTTGCCATCGTCCGGAGCGAAGAATCGCGCCGCGTCGAGCAGCTTCACGCTTTGTCGCCAGCGGTTCAGCGTCCAGGCGGGAATGACGCCACCGAGCGGCATGTTGCCCTGTCCTGCGATCCACTCCGTAGCGTGATCAAACAACACCTTGGCCGCTTTACGGCCGTCTGTGGCTTCAGCGGCAGGCAACGCGCTCAAAACCTCGTCTGCGAGCTTTTTCGCTGCGGTTTCGAGCTGTGGCACCGTGGTGTCGGCGCTGAACTTCTGACCGCCTGACAGCTCAAAGGTGATCTTCACCGGCATTTCGGCAAAGGGCGTGGTGAGAGGGCCCGTTTCCTCGATCCAGCCCCAGAGATAATGATCCGCCACTTTTTGCCAGGCATTGCCTTCGAGCTGTGCGAGACCGCTGACAGCGAGTTCTGCCTCCGAATGAGCGTCCGACGGTCCATGGAGATTCAAAATGCGCAGTTTCTTGCCACTCGCGGCGGCTTGGAACACCTCGATCAAGCGCGCAGCCTGCAGATCGAGACGTGAAGTGTGCTGGGTGCGGTTGCCGATGAACAGCGGTGC
>Ga0315900_10003574_pt1 | contig 22594 bp, 18 predicted proteins | sample LakEriMetagenome_FD_203521 | JGI IMG/M metagenome (GOLD analysis project Ga0315900, IMG submission 203521) | Freshwater fungal communities from buoy surface, Lake Erie, Ohio, United States - Buoy 12 MA114 | ecosystem: Environmental > Aquatic > Freshwater > Lake > Lake biofilm | place: USA: Lake... | reverse complement strand
TCTGCCCGAAGTGCCGCGAGGAGTATCCCACGCCGGGCGAGATTCTCGCGCGGCTGAAGACGACAGCCGAGAAGCTGCCCCACCTCCGCAAGCCCTCGGCCCATGGCTGCCGGCTGTGCCGCGGCACCGGCTACCTCGGCCGCACGGCCGTGTTCGAGCTCGCCTCGGGTTCGACCTTCCGGCAGGCAATCGCTGCCAAGGCCGTCCCGAAGATCCTCCGCCAAGCCGCCGCCAAGGACGGCATGCAGCCGATGCGGGAGGCGGGCATGGCGCTGGTGGTGGAGGGGGTCACGTCGCTGGAGGAGATGCAGCGGGTGTTTTCCGCGGCGGCCACGGCCCAGTCCGAGACGGCGGAGGCGCGGGCGAAATGATCCTCACGCTGATCCTGCTGGCGGTGTTCGTGACGGTCACGGCCGCGCTGTGGAAGGAGGGCATCTGGTCGTCCCTCGTGATGCTGCTCAACGTCCTTCTCGCGGCGACCGTGGCCACGGCCTGGTATGAGAAGCTCGTCGCGGTTCTCGAGCCGCGGCTGCCGAGCTTCACCTACCTGCTCGACTTCGTCGCCCTGTGGGGCCTGTTCTGCCTGCTGCTGCTCGGCCTTCGGGAGGCGACCGACCGGATCTCGCGGACGCGGGTCAAGCTGCGGCGGCCCGTCGAGCTCTTCGGCGGGCCGCTCGTCGCCGCCCTCGCCGGCTGGGTGATGACCTGCTTCACGGCGGCGACGCTCCACACCGCGCCCGTGCCACGCGCCGTCGTGCAGCCGACGCCCGAGGCGCGGATGTTCTTCGGCCTCGCCCCCGACCGGAAGTGGCTCGCGTGGGTCCGGGGCGCGACGCTCACCGGGCCGTTTGCGGTGCCGGGCTCGGCCTTCGACAAGGACGCCGACTTCATCATCCGCTACGCCGACCGCCGCCAGCGGCTCGAAGGCGAGCCCGGCCTGCGGGTGAACCGGTAACGAGGCTGCGATGGACGAGACCGGAGGCGACTACCGGCCGGTGAGCCGGCTGGCGGTGGCGGCGCTGGCGGCGGGCGTGCTGGCGGCTGCGGCGCTGGTGAGCCCGCTTGGCTGGGTGATTCCGCTCGTGGCGATCGGCCTGGCCGTCGCGGCGTTGGCCGACGTCAACCGGCCCGGTGCGCAGAAGGCGGGCGGCTGGGCGGCGGTCGCGGGTCTGGCGTTGGCCGTCGGCTTCGGCGGGCAGGCGGTGACGTCGGCGGTCGTGTCGCGCTGGCTGGTGGAGCGGCGGGCGGCCGCCGTGGCATGGCACTGGATCGACGCGGTTCGCGCGGGCCGGCTCGCCGACGCGATGAGCGTGTGTGCGCTGCGGGCGCTGCCTGGCGGCGCACCGCCTCCCCATGCGGCCGCGGCGGACCCGGCCGGCAAGGACCGGGAGGCCGCCTTTGCGGCACTGGCCGCGGTGCGTGGACTGGCGGCCTGCGGCCCGGAGCCGCCGCGGGTGACGGCGATCGAGCCGGCCGCCGAAACCGAGGGGGGCTGGGTCGTCGTCGCTTCGCTCGCCCCCTGCGGCCGGCCGGAGGTGGCGCTGCGGCTGGTGGTCGAGCCGGTCCGTGCGCAGCAACAGGGCGGGCCCGTCGAACGCTGGCTGGTGACCGGCTTCACGCTCGAGCGGTGACCGTCAGGCGTCGGTCGAGGAAAAGCACCGCACGGCGTCGATCGATGCGGCGCCGGCGGCGAGCATGACGAGGCGGTCGAAGCCCAACGCCGCGCCCACACCGGCGGGCATCGCCGCGCCGTGGGCGGCCAGCAGCCGTACGGGCGCAGGCAGCGCGGGCCGGCCGTCGGCCACGCGGGCGGCGTTGGCCGCGGTGATTCGCGCGGCGACGACCTCACGCCGCGTCTCCTCCTCCCAGCCGTTGGCCAGCTCCACGCCCCCCACAAACAGTTCGAACCGCCGGGCCGTGTTCCCCGTGTCGGGATCGAGGCGGGCGAAGGCCGCCTGCGACACCGGCCAGGCTTCGAGCAGCGTCGGCCGGCCATGGCCGAGCCGTGGCTGCACGACTTCCGCGAGCAGGATCTCGAACGCCCGGTCCCAGCGGTCGGCGGCCGCCGCCGCTTCCCAGGCCGCCGGCACCGCGATCCTGGCCCGGCCGATCGCGGCGCGCATCTCCTCGAGCGGCGCCACGAGCGGATCGACGCCCACGTGCGTGAGAAAGGCCTCGCGGCACGACACCCGTTCGATGCCCTGCGTGCCCAGCGCCGCCCCGCAGAGCCGCTCGAGCAGGTCCGCCGCGTCGGCGAGCGACGTCCCGGGTGCGTACCACTCCAAGAGCACGAACTCGAGGTCGTGCTGCGGGCCGCGCTCGCCGGCGCGGAACGACCGCGCGAACTGATAGATCGGCCCCGCGCCTGTCGCCAGCAGCCGCTTCATCAAAGCCTCGGGGCTGGCCTGGAGGAAGCGGGGCGGCTCGCCGGCGAGTGGCACCGTGATCGGATCGATGTGCGCCTCCGGCAGCACCTCGCGCGAGAGCACCGGTGTGTCGACCTCGACGAAGCCGAGCCCGTCGAACAACGCGCGGATCCGCGTCCGGACGGACGCCCGCAGTTCGAGGATCGGACGGGCCGTCATGCGGTGGCGGCGGCCTTCTTCTTGGCGAGCCGCTCCGCGACCTCGCGGTAGACGAGCACCGGGCAAGGGGCCCGCCGCACGATCGCCTCGGCGACGCTCCCCATCAGGAGCCGCGTCATGCCCGTGCGGCCGTGTGTGCCGAGGATGATCATCTCCGCGTTCTCGTCGGTCGCCATCCGCACGACCTCGCCGGCGGGATCGCCCATCGTGAGCCGGTGGGTGTAGGGCACCGAGGGATCGGAGGGCTTCACGTCCTCGAGCATCTTCAGGATCCGCTCGGAACTCGGCTCCGGCAGGCCGTAATAGAGCTCGCCGCCGCCGTAGGCCAGGGGCGGCTCCTCGACGTGGACGATCAATAGCCGGGCGTTCATCTGCCGGGCGAGGGATTCCGCGTGGACCAGCGCGGCGTCGCTGGCGGTGGAAAAATCGGTCGGAAAGAGAATTGTTTTTTGGGCCATGACGCAAACTCCTAGGATTCGAGCGATTCTACTCGAAGCAGTTGCCCGCTGGCTCGGAGGGGGCAAAAGTCGCCGCTACGCGGTCTTGCAGATTCTCGCTGTGGCCGAGGCGGCCACACGCTCGTCGAGCGTTCGCCGACCCCCTCGCCTCCCTTTCCAGGTACGCCGCGGGGGCGTTTGTCGGCTGCCGGAATCGCCCCACAGACTGTGGGATACGTCTGCCCGAGCAGGATGCGAGGAATGCCGGCCGTGGAAACCCTCGGCGTTTCCACCGGTCGGCCAAGTGGACAAAGGCCATGGAGGGCTTTGTCCACGGACAGCTAGTGGAGGCGCATGCCGGGCAACGCTCCGGCGTCGGGGGCGAGGAGGTAGACACCTGGGCCGCCGGCGCCGCTGGCCGCCACCACCATGCCCTCGCTCAAGCCGAACTTCATCTGCCGCGGCGCGAGGTTGGCCACGACCACGACCAGCCGGCCCACGAGGGTCTCCGGCTCGTGAAAACCCTTGATGCCCGCGAACACGGTCCGCGTCGCGTCGCCGCCGAGGCTGATGGTGAGCTTGAGGAGCTTCTTCGCCTCGGGCACCTCCTCGGCCGCGAGGATTCGCGCCACACGGAGGTCGACCTTGGCGAAATCATCGATCGTGCACTGGGCCGCGAGCGGCTCGGCGGCAAGTGCCGCTCCCGAATCCTGCGTGGCCGTGGTCGGTGACGTGGCATCCATCTGCGGGGCTCCCTTCGGTGGTGTGTTGGTCACGGTCTCCGCCCGCGCCGCGGCGAGCAGGGCTTCGAGCTGTGTCTTTTCGACGCGCTTCATGAGCGGCTGAAAGGCCGCCACCGGCAGGCCCACGAGCGGCGTCTGCGACTCGTCCCAGACGCGGATCGGGCCCCCCACGAGCGCCCCGGCCTGCTCGGCCAGCGTCGGCAGCACCGGCGCCAGGTAGACGGCCAGCTGCCGGAAGAGGTTGAGGGCCACGCTGGCCACGTCGCGCAGCTTCGCGGCGGCGTCGGGGCCGGCCTTGGCGAGCTTCCAGGGCTGTTCGGCATCGACGTAGGCGTTGGCCCGGTCGGCGGCCGCCATGATCGCCCGCATCGCGCGGGCGGTGTCGCAGTCTTCGTAGGCGGCGGCGATCTCGGCCCCGTCGGCCGCCGCGCGGGTGAACAGGCCGCCATCGTCGGGATACGCGGCCGCCAGACCGGTCGCCTCCAGCCACCGCGCCGTGCGGCTGGCGAGATTCACGACCTTGCCGACGAGATCGGCGTTCACCTTCGTGGCGAACTCGTCGAGGTCGAGGTCGATGTCGTCGATGCCCCCCGCGAGCTTCGCCGCGTAGAAGTACCGCAGCATGCCCGGGTCGAGATGGTCGAGGTACGTCCGCGCGAGCAGGAAGGTGCCGCGGCTCTTCGACATCTTCTCGCCGTTGACGGTGAGGAAGCCGTGGATGCGGACCTTCGTGGGCAGGGCGAGCCCGGCCGCCTCGAGCATCGCCGGCCAGAAGAGCGTGTGGAAGTAGGTGATGTCCTTGCCGATGAAGTGGTGGATCTCGGCGGCGGGGGTGTTCGTGCCGCCGCGGCCCCACCAGTCGTCGAGCGTGCCGCCGTGCGTCGCGCACCACTCGCTGGTGGCCGCGAGGTAGCCGATCGGGGCGTCGAACCACACGTACCAGTAATGGCCGGGGGCGTCGGGAATCTCGAAGCCGAAGTACGGGGCGGGACGGGAGACGTCCCAGTCGCGGAGTTCCTCGCCGAGAAAGTGGCCGGCGAGGTAGTTGGCGATCCGCGGGTCGAGGGCCCCCGACTCGCGGGTCCACGTCGCGAGAAAGCCGTGCATCTGCTCCAGCGTCACGAACAGGTGCTCAGCCGAGCGGATCTCTGGGCGGGTCCCGGAAAGCGTGCTCACCGGGTCGCGGAGGTCGCCGGGCGCGTAGGCGGCGCCGCACTTTTCGCAGGCGTCGCCGTATTGGTCGGCGGCGCCGCACTTCGGGCAGGTGCCCTTCACGAACCGGTCGGCGAGAAACACGCCGGCGGTCGCATCGAAGAGCTGCTCGACGCCGCGCGAGACCACGAGCCCGCGGTCCCGCAGCCGCTGCCAGATTCTCCCGCACAGGCGGCGGTTCTCGGGGCTGTCGGTGGAGCCGTAGTGGTCGAAGGCGACGTGGAAGCCGGCGAAGTCGTTGCGGTGCGCCTCGCGCATCGTGGCGATCAGGTCCTGCTCGCTGCGGCCCTCGGCCCGGGCGCGGATCATGATCGCCGTGCCGTGGGTGTCGTCGGCGCAGAGATAGATGCAGCGGTGCCCGCGGAGCTTCTGGAAGCGGACGAAGATGTCGGTCTGGATGTACTCGACGAGATGCCCGAGGTGGATGTGGCCGTTGGCGTAGGGCAGGGCCGACGTGACCAGGATGCGGCGGGCGGAGGAAGCGGCCATGCGGTGACGGGCTCGGGCGGGGCGGGGCGAACGCGGATTGTAGAAGCGGCCTGCGACCGGGGAAACAGCGGTCGAGATGGGCGATTGGGCAAAGCCCGCGGCGAAGCAAAGTGGTCTTGTCGCCGTCTGCCGGCCCCGGCAGTATCCCGCCCCCTTCCGGGTGACGCCGGCCCGCGGGCAGCCTCCGGGCCGCCTGCAGGCCGCCGTGCCCCGGCATCGTTTGGACGCGTGGAGCCTCGAGGATGATCCGATCGTCACGCCTGTATGCCTGCGGCGCCGCCGTCCTCGCCATCGCTGTCTGGGCGGGGCCCGCGTGGGCCAATCCCGCCGCGGCCGCCGCCGCCGGCGAGGCCATGCTGCTCGACTTCTCCGCCGCCTGGTGCGGGCCGTGTCGCCAGATGGCCCCCTTGATCGACGAGATCGCCGCGGCCGGTTGGATCGTGCGGCACGTGGACGTCGATCGCGAGCTCGATATCGTCCGCCGCTTCGGCGTCAGCGGCGTGCCCTGCTACGTGATGCTCGTGAAGGGCCACGAGGTTGGCCGCATCAACGGCGCCACGACGCGGGGTGAGCTCGAGCAGCTGCTCGCCAAAGCCGCGGCCCCGCTGGGGGGCGTTGCCCCGGCCGCGACCGCGGCGGCAGCGGTCCAGCAGCCGCTGGCCGGCATGCCGCTGCCGGGCGGACAGGCCGCCGCGCCGCTGGCCACCGAACCCCCTGCGCGGTCGCGCACGCCCGCGGCCGCCCTCGCCGCCACGCCGATCGTCACGCCGCCTCGTGCCGCCGTGCCGCCGGAACGGGCCACACCCGCTCCCGCCCGCCCGCCGGTCGCCCCCGTGGCCGCCGCCGCGTTGCCCGCCGCCGCGCGGACGGCACTCGAGCAGCGGCTCCTGGCGGCGACGGCCCGCCTCAAGGTCGAGGATGCGCAGGGCAGTTCGTGGGGCACCGGCACGGTCATCGACTGCCGGCAGGGCGAGGCGCTGATCCTCACGTGCGGTCACATCTTCCGCGACTCCCAGGGCGCCGGCCGGATCGAGGTCGACTGCTTCGCGCCCGGCGGCCCCCGCGGCGTGGCCGGTCAGGTGGTGTCGTGGGACCTGAAGCGCGACCTGGCGCTGGTGAGCATCTTCACCGACGCGGCGCTGGAACCGGTGCGGGTCGGCGGCACCGATCGCGGCACGACCGCCGGCGAGCCGGTCGTGACCGTCGGCTGCAACGGCGGTGCCGACCCGACGCTCCACCACAGCCGGATCACGGCGGTGGACAAGTATCTCGGACCGGCGAACGTGCAGGTGGCCGGGCAGCCCGTGCAGGGCCGCAGCGGCGGTGGCCTGTTCGCCGTCGACGGCACGCTCATCGGCGTGTGCAACGCGGCCGACCCGGCCGACAACGAAGGGCTGTTCGCCGCCCTGCCCACGATCCACGAACAGCTCGAGGAGGCGGGGCTGGCCTTCGTCTATCGCAACGTCTACCCCAGCGGCGGCCTCGACACCGTGGCGGCGGGTCCCGGTGGCTCGGCGCACGTGCCGGCGATGCCGGCCGAGATGCCGGCCGTCGCCTTCGACCGCCGCGACCGCGCCGCCGCGTTGCCCACGGCGTCCACCGCCCCGGCGGGCGAACGTGCTCCACCGCCGGTGGCCGGCGTCCCGGCGCCGCTGTCGTCCGGCGAGCGGGCGCTGCTCGACCACGTGCGGCAGCACGGAGGCCGGGCGGAGGTGATCTGCATCGTGCGGCCGCACGGGGCCGCGGAGAACGCCAGCGAGGTGTACGTCCTCAAGGACGCCAGCCGCGAGTTCGTCGATCATTTGTCCGCCGCCCACCGCGGGGCGGCTCCGCATGCCCCCGGCCACGGGCAGCATCCGGGCCGCTCCGACGTGGCGGCACTGCCGCCGGCCAATCCGGTACGCTGACGGCATGCGCCAGTATCTCGTCCGCCACGGCCAGAGCGTCTCCAACTCCGCCGGCCGCGTGCAGGGCCGCGAGGACGTGCCGCTCTCGCCCCTCGGCATGCAGCAGGCTGCGACCATGGCCGCCTGGGCGCGGGAGATCGCTGTCGAGGTCGAAGAGCTCTGGTCGAGCCCGCTCGAGCGAGCGCGGGCCACGGCCGAGCCGATCGCCGCGGCGCTGGGGCTGGAGCTGCGGATCTGGGATCAGCTCGCCGAGTTGCACGCGGGCATCTTCCAGGGGCACCTGTGGGCCGACCTGGAGACGCGGTTCCCGGAGGAGGTGGCCCGGTGGCGATCGGGCGACGCCGACTACGCGATCCCCGGGGGCGAATCACGTGCACAGTTGGCGGCTCGGGGCCGCGCGGCGCTGGAGGTGCTCGCGGCCCGCGACGTTCGCGGGATGATCGTGGTGGCCCACGGCGGCATCCTCACCGCGGCGCTCGGCAGCCTGCTCGGCCGCCGGCATCCGCTGCTCGCCGCGGCGGCCGAGCGGCCGTTCACGAAGCTCCCGGCGCTCGACAACTGCTCGGTGTCGCTCCTCGAATGGCCGGGCCCCGAGCTGCGAGCCTTTAACGACACGACGCACCTGGCGGCGCCGGTCCCGCCGGAGATCCGCGCCGCGCCGGCGTGAACCGGCGAAAAAACCGAAAATCATGGCCGCCGGCCCTTGGAGTCGGATTCGTTCTATAATTTGTCGCCTGGAGGCATGCCACGTGCGGCGATATCGAGCCATCTCCTATCGGACGCCGGTCGTCGCGGTTGCGGCGGTTCTGCTCGTCCCCGCCTGGGCCGCGGCCGCGGATGCAGTCCCGTCGTTCACCCGCGACATCAAGGGCATCCTGTCGAACCGCTGCGTGCGGTGCCACGGGCCCGACCCCGAGGGGCGGGCTGGCGGCGGCGATGGGGGGCTGCGGCTCGATACGTTCGCGGGAGCGACGGCCGACCTCGGTGGCCATGCCGCGATCGTGCCGGGCAAGCCCGACGAGAGCGAACTCATCGCCCGGATCACGTCGACGGATCCCGATCGCGTGATGCCGCCCCCTGAGGCTGGCGAGCGGCTTCCGGCCAAGCAGGTCGATCTCCTGAAACGCTGGATCGCCGGCGGCGCGACCTACGAGCCGCACTGGGCCTACGTGCCTCCGAAGCGGCCGGCGGTGCCGGCGGTGCAGCACACGGCTTGGCCACGAAACGACATCGACCGCTTCATCCTCGCGCGGCTGGAGGCCGAGGGGCTCGCCCCGCAGCCCGAGGCCGACCGGGCCACGCTCGCCCGCCGGCTCGCCCTCGATCTCACCGGCCTGCCGCCGACACCCGCCGAGGTCGATGCGTTCGTGGCCGACACATCAGCCGCCGCCGTTGAGAAGTTCGTCGATCGGCTGCTCGCCCACGATGGCTATGGCGAACACCAGGCGCGGCAGTGGCTCGATCTCGCCCGCTACGCCGACAGCGCCGGCTACGCCGAAGACCCGCCGCGGACGATCTGGGGCTGGCGTGATTGGGTCGTCCGCGCCTTCGACGCCAACATGCCGTTCGACGAGTTCACGGTTCGCCAACTCGCCGGCGACCTGCTCCCCGAGGCGACGGTCGACGACCGCATCGCCACGGCCTTCCACCGCAACACGCTCACGAACAACGAAGGGGGCACGATCGACGAGGAGTATCGCACGGTCGCCGTCATCGACCGCGTGAACACGACGATGAGCACCTGGATGGGCACCACGATGGCGTGTGCCCAGTGCCACGACCACAAGTACGACCCGCTCTCGCAGCGGGAATACTTCCAGTTGTACGCGATTTTGAACAACACGGCCGACGCCGACCGCCGCGACGAGGCGCCGCTGGTCGAGATTCCCTGGGAGCCGGTCGACGGTCCGCGCCGGAAACTCGAGGCGGAAATCGCCGACATCGAGTCGCAGATCCCGCAGGTCGCGAAGCCGGTGGCGAAGGATGCGACCGAGCCCCCCGAGTTTCGGCCCGCCCGCAAGTTGCTCGACGGCCTCCGCAATAAGTTGGCCGCATCGCGACGGGTCACCGTGCCGGTGCTTCAGGAGCTCGCCGGCAACCAGCGGCGAGTGACGAAGCTCCAGCTCCGCGGCAACTGGCAGAATCTCGGCGCCGAGGTGACCGAGGGCGTGCCGGCGGTATTTCATTCTCCGCCCGTTGCCGACGGCCAGCGGGTGGATCGCTTGGCGCTGGCGAAGTGGCTCGTCGACCCTGCGAATCCGCTTACGGCCCGCGTCGTCGTGAATCGGATCTGGGAGCGGCTCTTCGGGATCGGGATCGTGTCGACGAGCGAAGAGTTCGGCAGCCAGGGTGAGCCGCCGAGCCACCCGGAACTGCTCGACTGGCTCGCGACGGAACTCGTGGCGCGAAAGTGGGACACGAAGGCGATCCAGCGGCTGATCGTCACGAGCGCCGCCTACCGGCAGACGTCGAAGTGCCCGCCCGACGTCGTGGCCCGCGATCCCGAGAACAGGCTCCTGGGCTGCGGGCCGCGGGTGCGGCTGTCGGCCGAAGTGATTCGCGACCAGGCTCTCGCGGCCGCCGGCCTGCTCTCGCAAAAGAAGGGGGGCCCGAGCGTGAGGCCGCCGCAGCCGAATCTCGGTCTGGCGGCGGCGTTCGGCGGCGGCATCGACTGGCAGACGAGCACGGGTGAAGACCGCTATCGCCGCGCGCTCTACACGACCTGGAGGCGCAGCAACCCGTATCCGTCGATGGCCACGTTCGACGCGCCTTCCCGCGAGGTGTGCACGATCCGCCGCCCGCGGACCAATACGCCGCTTCAGGCGCTCGTGACCCTCAACGATCCGGCCTACGTCGAGGCGGCACAGGCCCTTGCCCGACGGATGGTTCGCGAGGGCGGATCGACGCCGGCGGACCGCGCCGCGCGCGGCTTCCGGCTCGTGCTCGCCCGCCGCCCGACTGCCGCGGAGATCGACCGGCTCGTGCGGCTGCACGACGAGGCCCAGGCCGACTTCCGGGTCGACCAGGCCGCTGCGACCAAGATGGCGACCGATCCGCTCGGAGCCCCGCCGGCCGACATCGGGGCGGACATCCCGGACCTCGCCGCCTGGACGGTCGTGGCCAACGTGATCCTGAATCTCGACGAAACCTTCATGTGCCCATAGCCGTCTCGGGGAAGGTCCGGGGCGCACGACGAGACGAAGCGTTGCATTGCATTCCGAGCCCGCCCGACTCACCGGAGCCGCCACCATGAACCCCATTCTCGAAGCCAAACTCCTCGCGACCCGGCGTCATCTCCTGGGCTCGATGGCCGGGGGCATTGGCGCGATCGCGATGCACGAACTCCTGGCGGCGACCAACACGGCTCCCGTCCCGGCGGTCGGGGCCGACCCAATGGCGGCGAAGCAGCCGCCGCTCCCGGCCAAGGCCAAGCGGATGATCGTGATCCACCTCACGGGCTCGCCGCCGCACCTCGACATGTACGACCACAAGCCGGAGCTGACGAAGCACGACGGCGAGGACTGCCCCGCCGAGACGATCGCCGGCAAGAAGTTCGCCTTCACATCCGGCACGCCGAAGCTCCTGGGCACGCGGCGGAAGTGGGCGCGGTGCGGCGCGAGCGGGATGGAGCTCTCCGACGCGATCCCGCATCTCCATCGCGTGGCAGACAAGCTCTGCCTCGTGCGGAGCATGTTCACCGATCAGTTCAACCATGCGCCCGCCGAGCTCATGGTCTACACAGGAAGCCCGCGGGCGGGCCGGCCGAGCCTCGGCAGCTGGGTGACCTACGGCCTGGGCACGGAGAATGCCAACCTGCCCGGCTTCGTCACCCTCATCTCGTCGGGCGTGCAGCCCAACGGCGGCACGAGCAGCTTCGGCTCGGGGTTTCTGCCGAGCGTCTACCAGGGAGTGCAGTGCCGCTCGAAGGGCGATCCCGTGCTCTATGTCTCCGACCCGCCGGGCATGGACCGGGCGATGCGGCGCAGGAGCCTCGACGCGCTCAAGGATCTCAACGAGCTGCAGGCCCGTGAACTCGGCAATCCCGAGACTGTGACGCGGATCGCCCAGTACGAGCTCGCCTACCGGATGCAGGCGAGCGTGCCCGAGGTGATGGACATCTCGAAGGAGTCGCAGGCCGTTCTCGAGGCGTACGGGGCGAAGCCGGGCGAGTCGAGCCTCGCCAACAACTGCCTGCTTGCCCGTCGGCTCGTCGAGCAGGGGGTGCGTTTCGTGCACCTCTTCGACTGGGGCTGGGACTTCCACGGCACGAACCCAAAGGAAGACATCCGCGACGGCCTCACGAAGAAGGCGGCCACGTTCGACCGGCCGGCGGCCGCGCTCATCGAGGATCTCGAGCAGCGCGGCCTTCTCGATGACACGCTCATCCTCTGCACCGGCGAGTTTGGCCGGACGCCGTTTCGCGAGGGCCGGACCGCCAGCAGCGAGGTCCTCGGCCGCGACCACTATCCCGACTGCTATTCCGTCTGGATGGCCGGCGGCGGCGTGAAGGCCGGATACGTGCACGGCGCGAGCGACGATCTCGGCTTCAAGGTGGCCAGCGACATGGTGCACATCCACGACCTGCAGGCCACGGTCCTGCATCTGCTCGGCTTCGACCACACGAAGCTCACCTACCGCTTCCAGGGCCGCGACTTCCGCCTCACCGACGTGCATGGGCATGTCGTCAAGGCCTTGCTCTCCTGAGCGTTCCTGTTTTCATCCCCCGAGCCCCGCGCGGCAGCGGGCGGAGAGACGCCGGCCATCACCGGCCGGGCAGGGGCACGAAATCGGCCTCTTGGAAGGCAGCCACCTCGGGCACCCACCGGTCGCGAACGAAGGCCACGTGGAGCGGGTGCGTGTTGTAGTGGTCGTAGGCGGCCTGGTCGGCGAACCGCATCGTGATGCCGAACGTGTGGTCGTACTTCGGGCTCACCTGGCGGCGGATCGCGAAGTCGTGGACGCCAGGAATCGTGGCCAGTTCCCGGGCCGCGGCGAGGAAGTCGGTTTCCGCCGGGCTTCCCCGGGCGTGCCGCAGGCGAAAGGTGACCGTGTGTTCGATCATGGGGCAACTCCGCTTTCGATTCGACGTTGGAGCCGCGGCGACGTCTCCGCCATGCGCCGCGAGCCGGTGAGAACGCTGCGGCCGAGGGCGGTGGCCGCACGCGCGACGATCTCGAAACCAAGTTCGGCCAGCCAGCCGCCGATCTCGGCGGTCGAGTAGAGCCGGCCCTGCGTGACGGTGGACAGCAGCACGGAATATTCCGCGGCCCAGAGCGGCCCCGCCTTGTCGTCGTCGAGCAGCATGTCGTGGATGAGGAGGCGGCCGCCGGCGGGCAGCGCGGCGACACTCATGGCCAGGAGCCTGCGGCAGTCGGCCTCGTCCCAGTCGTGGAGGACGTTTGAAAACAGATGCAGGTCGTGCCCTGCGGGCCACGGCGTCGCGAACATGTCGGCCGCGACCACGGCCACGCGGCCTTCCAGGCCCGCCGCGCGGATCGTGCGCCGCGCGATCGCGTCGACCGGTGCCGCCTCGAGCACCGTCGCCGCGAGCGTCGGAAACCGTTCGGCCATCGCGATCGAGTAGACGCCCGAGCCGCCCCCCACGTCGAGCAGTCGTCGCGCAGCACCGGCATCGACGGCGGTCGCGAGCGCCGGCGCCAGCACTCGGCCGCGGCAGTCCATCGCGGCCGTGAACGCCTCCGCGAAGGCCTCCGTCCGCATCGACGCGTGCCAGTCGGCCTCCCCCTCCGCGCCCGGCCAGTTCGCCGGCCGGCCCGTCCGCAGCACCTGGAGAAAATCGGCCACGCCCGGCTTGTCGGCCATGGCGGCGTAATAGCTGCGGGCGTCGAAGGGGGCGGCATCCACGAGGAACTCGCGGGCCGTGGCGGTCGGCTCGAATCGCCCGGAGGCGTCGCGGGCGAGCAGCCCTTGGGCCGAGAGCAGCGTGCAGAGCACGTCGGTGGGCCGTGGGTGAAGGCCGTGGCGGCGACAGACCTCAGCCAGGTCCGCAGGCGCACGGGCCAGGCCCGTGAACAGGTCGAGATGGACGATCGCGGCTGCCAGGGCGTCGGCCGCGGCGATGGCGTCACGAGTGCGATAGATGACCGCAGGATCGGTCGTGGGAGGGTTCATGGCCGCCATCATAGCCCGCTTCAGGCCGCCGCATCCGGCGGGTGCGGTTCAATCCGCCGCGGCCCGTTCTTCGACGTGCGCCAGGTCTTGCGGAAACCGAGGAAGCCGTGATCCGTGGCCCCCAGGCGGTCGCCGGATCACTCGCCGACGGTGATCGTCACGGGCGGCGCGTTGACCGCGTCGCCGGGATTCGGGCCGGTGCGGCCGGTGGCGCGGAGGGTCACAGGGCCGCGGCCGAGCAGTTCCGCCGGCACCTCGATCGTCGCCTGCCCCGTCGCCATCCGGCCGAGCACCCGGCCCATGCCGTAGACGAGTGCCGACTCCACTCCCGCTCCCGCCAGGCTGACCCGCACCGTGTCGGCCGGTCGCACGCGGCGGGGTTCCACCGCGAGCGTGAGCGTGAGGCCGTGGTTGGACACCGTCACCGGCACGATCCGGCGGCCCTGTGTCTCGACGTCCGTGGCGGCGATCGCCACCACCCGCAGGTCATGGTGCCCGTCGGCGAGCGGCGTCGTGTCGAGCGGCAGCCGTTCGCCGAGCCCGCACTGCGCCACCCGCACGCCGTCCACATAAAGCTCGAAGCGATCGGCGCTGCCTCCGTCGGGCAGGCTGGCCCGCGGCTCGAGTTCGAGCCTGCCCGTGAGGGTCGCGCCGGGCTCGAGCGGCCGCGAATCGGCGGCGTTGACGATCTCGACCTCGGGAATCACCGCCCAGGGCTGGCACAGCGGGTCGCCGACGACGAGCAGTTGATGCGGCGACCGCACCGCCTGGTAGAGCGCCTCCGCCAGGCTCGCGCCGCGGACGTAGTGCAGCTGCACGGCCGGATGCGGGAACTTCGGCTGAAAGGCCGCCGGCGAGTTGCCACCTTCGGTCGGCAGCATCACGTAGGGCTCGATCACGGTGCCGCAGGCCCCGGCCGCGCCGGCCCGGATGAAGGCCGACAGCGGTGTCTGTCCAGCGCCGGGCGTGAACACGCCGCCGAAGCTCGTCAGGTTGTCGCAGATCGCCCCGGGCACGAGCCGGCTGCCGCTGGCCGGCCAGTCGAAGTCGGGCGTGCCGGTGACGAGGCCGGCGACGTCGCGTCGGCCCTGCGGCAGGATGCCGTCGAGGATCTCGGCCTTCACGCCGGCGGCCTCGATCGCCTTCACCGTGCCCTTCACGGGGCCGCTGCGGGCCCGCGTGCGGACATCGCCGTTGGTGAGAAAATAGATCGTGCCCCGCGGCCGGCTGCCGTCGGCTCGCGCCGCCGTCTCGAGCGCCCGCACGATCTCCGCGACGCTGTTTCCGCGGCCGGCCGTGACGCCGAGCATCGTCGCCAGAAGGTAGCGGGCACCGCCTGCTTCGAGCAGCTCACCCTCGTCGCTCCAGCCATACCAGCTCCGGAACCCGACGGTCGACGCCGGCACGCCATCGGGGCCGGGGGGGCGGAAGTAGCGGTTGCTCGCCGGATCGAGCCAGTTCGGTCCGCCGCCCTGCACGGCGGCGTAGAGCATCGTCATGCCGGTGAGCGATCCGGACGGAAACTTGAACATCTGCTGCTTCGCCAGTTCGGCGGGCAGCTCGGCGGCGTAGTCGACCCGCCAGGGAAAGCCGCAGGAATAGACCACCTGGTCGATCTGCGCGGCCAGGCGGCGGGCATCGATCGTCCGCAGGATCGGCTGCAGGATCTCGCCGCGGAAGCGGTCGATGGGCACGGCCTCGTCGCCGTCCTTCCAGGGGAGCATGAGCACGTTGCCCGGCGGCACCTGCCGCAGCGCCGCGTAGGCGTTGGCGACGGCCAGGCTGTCGGCCCGCGTCGGATTGACGACCAGGAGCACGTTCTCCGGCCCGCCGCCCGCCCGGGCCGGCGGTGCGGCGAGAATCGCGGCCAGCATGCAGACGACGGCGACGCGGGAGAGAATCATGGCCGAAAAGCCCGAGGCGATCGGGGACGCGAAAACCCGCAGTCTACCCTACACTGAAGTTCCAATTTGACCGGCACCGTGGCGCAGCACGGGTCGGCCCAAGCCGGCTCGGGGACGGCATGAGTTGCGTCGCTGGCGAAGGTCCGCCACGCTCCGCATCCTCACGCCGATCCCCGTGCCTCCCGGTGCGGGTGATGCATCTGCTTGTCCGCCCCAGCAAAGCCGCAACCAACTGGATTCGTCATGCCGCTTCGCCGCTGTGCCGTGCAAGTGAAAGTGATCGTCGTCGCGGTGTGCGTCGGCTTGCCGATGGCCGCAACGCAGGGTGAGGAGCCGCCGCGGTTCTCCGGGCCGCGTGCCATGCGGCATCTGGAGGAAATCTGCGGGCTGGGACCGCGGCCGAGCGGGTCGGCGGCGATGACGAAGCAGCGGGCAATGCTCGTCGCGCACTTTCGCCGGGCCGGGGCGCGGGTCACGGGGCAGGCGTTTCAGATTCGCGACCGGCGGACGGGGAAGCCGGTGCACATGGAGAACCTGGTCGTCGAGTGGCACCCGGATCGCGCGGAGCGAATCCTGATCGGCGCCCACTTCGACACACGTCCCTTCCCCGACCGCGACCCAGTCGATCCGCAGGGCGTGTTCATCGGAGCCAACGATGGCGCCAGCGGCGTCGCGGTGATGATGGAGCTTGCCGGCGCGATGCCCGGGATGGCGGGGCCGGTGGGCGTGGACTTCGTTCTCTTCGACGCCGAGGAATACGTCTTCCGGCCGCGGGATCCCTACTGCCTCGGCTCGACCTTCTTCGCCCGGCAGTATGTCGCCGAGCGGCAGGCGGGACGGCTCGGCCACCGCTATCGCTGTGCCGTGGTGGTCGACATGGTCGCCGATCGAAACCTCGAGATCTGGCAGGAGCAAAACAGCGTCTCCTGGCCGGAGACGCGGCCGGTCGTGGATTCGATCTGGGCGGTCGCACGGCGGCTCGGAGTGCGGCAGTTCGTGCCGCGGCCGCGGCACGCCGTCGAGGACGACCACATGCCGCTGCGGATGATCGGCGGCATCCCGGCCTGTGACATCATCGACTTCGACTACCCGCAGTGGCACACCACCGCCGACACCCCCGAGCACTGCGCGGCGGAGTCGCTGGAGGCGGTGGGCAGCGTGCTCCTGGCCTGGCTGCGGGAGCAGCGGTGAGCCGATGGCCGCACCGCCGCCAGGATCGCCGCTGGAGCGGGACCGGCTCGTGGTGCCGGAGTTCGGTCTCGACGTGCCGCTGGCGGTGGCGGTGTGGCTGGTGCCGCAGGGCGCGGCAGTCATCGAGGGGGACCGTGTGGTGCAGCTCGTCGCCGGCGGCGTGACGATCGACCTCGAGGCGCCGGTCACGGGGCGGCTCGCGGCCTGCCTCGTGGAGGAGGACGAGTTGGTCGCAACGGGCACGGTTCTGGCGGAGTTCACGGCCGAAAACGAGACGCGAGGCGGATCATGACGGCCGGGGCGGACGAGCGGCGGCTGTGGACGCTCGTGCTCGGCGGCGGGCTGGCGCTGTTTCTCGTGCAGCCCCCCGCCGATGTGTGGTGGGCCGCATGGATCGCGCCGCTCCCTTGGCTGCTGCTGGTGACCGCCGATCCGCTGCCCGGCAGGCGGCCGTGGCGGGCCCTGTGGATCGGCGGATTCCTCCACTGGCTGGCCACGATCCACTGGCTGCGGCTGCCGCACCCGGCCACCTCGATCGGCTGGGTGCTGCTCGCGGCGTATCTGGCCGCGTACGTGCCGGCCTTCGTGTGGCTGGCCCGCCGCCTCGTGCACCGCTGGCGGTGGCCGCTGGTGCCGGCGGCCGCCGTGGCCTGGATGGCCTGCGAGCAGCTGCGCGGCTGGGTGCTCGGCGGCTTCACGTTTGGCGGACTCGGCCACACCCAGTGGCGGTGGACGACGCTCATTCAGATGGCCGACATCGCGGGCGCCGTGGGGGTGAGCGGGCTGGTGATCGCCGTCGCGGCGGCCATCGTGGCGGCCCTGCCGGCCGCATCCGGCCGGCGGCCGCGTCGCGCGGTCGCGAACCTCGCCGCGGCCGGAGCACTGCTTGCAGCGACGCTCGCCTACGGGGCGTGGCGGCTGGCCACCGCTCCCGCGCCGCGCGGCGCGCCGCTCGCGCTCCTGCTCGTGCAGGGCTCGATCGACACCGAGCTGAAGCACGATCCCGACGCCGCCACCGACGTCGCCCGCCACTATGACGAGCTCACCGTCGCCGGCCTCGCCGCCTGGCCCGCCGGCGGCCGCCCCGATTTGATCGTGTGGCCGGAGACGATGTGGCGCTGGGGGCTCGTCGAGATCGACCCCGCCGAGATCCTCGAGGAGCCGGTCGTGGAACGGCTCCTGGGGCCGGAGTCACCCGGCGCCGACGCGGCCGTCCGTGCCGATCGCCAGGCCCGCTGCCGCCGGGCGCTCGAGCAGGAGCGGCTCGACGCGCTCGCCGTCTTCGCCCGGCGGTACGCCGCGCCGTGGCTGGTCGGGCTCGACAAGCAGGTGATCGCACCGGCCGCCACCCGCCACTTCAATTGCGGGCTGTTCCTCGACGCTACCGGTTCACCGGGGGCGTGCTATTGCAAGCTGCACCCGGTGATGTTCGGCGAATACATTCCGCTCGCCGACCGGTTCCCGTTTCTCTACCGGCTCACGCCGCTGCCGGCGGGGCTGACGGCCGGCAAGGAGCACGTGGCCGTGCCGATCGCGGGTCACCGCGTGGCGGTCAACATCTGTTACGAGACGGCGCTGCCCGATGCGGTCCGCGGGCTCGTGAACGGTCTCGAGACCCGGGACGGTCCCCCGGACGTGCTCGTCAACCTGACCAATGACGGCTGGTTCTGGGGGTCGAGCGAACTCGACATGCACCTGGTGGCGGCGATCTTCCGGGCGGTCGAGGTCCGGACCCCGATCGCGATCGCGGCCAACACCGGCTTCTCCGCGGCGATCGACGGCTGTGGCCGGCTCCTGAAACGAGGGCCGCGGCGGGCGACCGCCACCCTCGCCGTCCGGCTGCACCCCGACGGCCGGCGCAGCCCCTGGCGCGTGACGGGGACTTTGCCGACGGGGGCGTGTGTGGCGGTCGCGGTGGCCGTGATGCTGGAAGCGGTCCGGGGCCGCCGGATTCCGGCCCGACTGCACCGGCGGCCGCAGTCGGGGTGAGGCCGACGGCCCTGCCTGGCCGATTCCAGGGCAGGGTGCGGGCTGCCGCGGTCCCGGGGAACTTGCCTCGGGGGCCGTCCGGGCAGGAAGATACCGGGGGCGGTGCCGCGGCGGGGCTGCGGCCACCGGCCGGGTGAGCGGGAGGCGTCATGAATATCATCGGCAAGATTTTCGTGTTCGCGGTGTTCGTCATGAGCCTCGTGTTCATGAGCTTCGCCGTCGCCATCTACTCCTCGCATACCAACTGGGAGCGGGAGGTGAATCGCAAGCCCGAGGAGGTGAAGGGGGCGGAGCGGCCCGGTCTGAAGTACCAGCTGGAGCAGGCGGAGAACGACCGCAAGAAGCTCAAGCAGGAGATCGACGTCCTCGTGAGGAAGGTGGCAGAGTCGGAAGCGTCCCGCGATCAGGTCGTCGCGAAGCTGCAGACGGCCCTGACGGAAAAAGACGGCGAACTCGTCGAGCTCCGCAAGAACAAGGAGGACCGGGAGAAGATCCAACAGGAGGCCATCGCGAAACTCGACGCGGCCGAGGCCGAGCTGAAGAAGGCCATCGACGAAGTCGCCGCGCTCCGCGAGCAGGTGCGGCAGCAGCAGGTGAAGGTCGACAAGGAGGTGGGCCGCGCCGCCGACATCGCCCAGAAGCTCCACGAGACCCAGTCGTTCCTCGAGATCGCCACCGAGCGGAAGGAACAGCTCGAAAAGCAGGTGGCCAACGCCCGGCTGCTGCTCAAGCAGCAGGGCCTGGCGATCGACAGCCTGCCCAAGGATCGGGTGCCCACGCTCGACGGCGACGTGCTGGCGGTGGCCGACAACGCCATCGAGGTCTCGCTGGGCGGTGACGAGGGGCTGCAGGCCGGCCACACGCTGGAGGTCTATCGCGACGGCCAGTACGTGGGGCGGGCGGTCGTGAAGACCGTCAAGCCCGACCGCGCCGTGGCGTTGATCCTCCGCGAATACTCGCGGGGCATCGTCCAGCGGGGCGACAAGGTGACCACGAGGCTCAAGGGTTAACCAAAGCTCGAGGGTCAACCACGGGTTGATCCAAGGGCTGATCTCGGAACACGCCATGGCAGACAACGCCTCGCAGTCGCGGTCTCGACCCCCGATGAACGTCTACACGGCGATGCTGCTGCTGTCGTTCGTGGCGATCTCGGTGGGCTGCCTGATCCTGTCACTCGATCTGTTCTCACGCCGGCTGCCCCTCAAGCCATAGGCCCCTCAGGCCCGCGGCGGCTGCGATCGCCATGCTTTTTTCCTGGCTTCGGGCCCGCCGTCGCCGTGCCCTGGGCGACCGGCCGTTTCCGCCGGTCTGGCACGACATCCTCGCCCGGCTCGTGAAGCAGGTGCAGTGGCTCGACGCGGCCGAGCGGGAGCGGCTGCACCGCTGGATCCTCGTGTTCCTCGGCGAGAAGCGGTTCGAGGGCTGCCGGGGTCAGGAAATCACCGACGAAGTCCGCGTGGCGATCGCCGCCCAGGCCGGGCTCGTGACGCTCGGCTTCGCGGGGGAGCACTTCGACACGCTCCGCTCGGTGCTCGTCTATCCCGGCGACTATCTGGTGCCGCGATCGACGCCGCTCGACGGCGGCGGAGAATTGGAGTGGAAGGAGGCGCGGCTCGGCGAGACCTGGGCCGGCGGCAGCATGGTGCTCTCGTGGCCGGGCGTGGTGGACGGCGGCCGGCTGCGGGATGGCCCGCGGAGCGTGGTGATCCACGAGTGCGCCCACCTCATCGATCTCCTCGACGGTGAGATCGACGGCATTCCACCGGTCGGCCCGCCGCCTGCCCGCGAGGCGTGGCGGGCCGCCTTCGCAGACTGCCGGGCGCGGTTCGAGGAGGCGCTCGACGACGGGCGGGCGACGGCGTTCGACGAATACGCCGCCGAGAGCGACGCCGAGTTCTTCGCGGTGGCCAGCGAGTGCTTCTTCCAGGATCCGCACCGCCTCGTGCGGCACGACCGGCAGCTCTACGGCCTGTTGCAGGAGGCGTGGCGGCAGGATCCCAAGGCCCGCGTGCCCGCGCGGCCGGCCCGCGGCCGGTGACGCGATCCGTACGACCCCTCCGGGGCAGGTGGGAATCGAACGCGCGTCGGATGACGAACCGAGGCGTCAGGCGACCGGATTCCCCAGGCGGACGCCGGGAAAGCGGCTGAAATCCGTGTCGGCGGAGACGACAGCCAAGCCGTGCTCCAACGCCAGCGCCGCCAGGTGGGCATCGGGCACATGTTCCGCCCGAACACCCGTCGCACCAAGCAACCTCCCGAGGATCGCCCCATGGCGAGGCGTGGGACTCGGCACAGTTCCTTGAGCGGCTTCTGGAGCGCGTGCCGCAGGTGCTCGATTCGGGCGGCCACATCGTCGTCAAGCGAAAGGGTGGTTCTTATACATCAAGACAGAACCACTGTGATGTCGCGATGCCAACGCCGAGAGGAGAGGCGGAACGGCAGCCGGCCGGGGTTCCAAAAACCGGCCCGGCTTCTGGAACACGCAGTCGCCATGGCGGCTTGAAAACGATGCCGTCGGGTAACCGCGAGAACGCTCCCTGTCTGGATCAAGGTCACAGGAGGGGGGTGCCCATGCCCCGAGAGCCGGCGTAGGCGGCCAGCGGAGCCATGGATGGCGGAGCGCAGACGCCTCCGAGTGACCGCAGGCCCGGAGGGCCGGAGGGAACGTCCGGCGACGGGGCGTGGGCACCCCCGACCTACGCGAACGGCAACTTCTCATGCCTCCGAAAACTGCAAAAGTCGGAGTGAGGCACGACGGTCAGAGACCGCCGCTACAGAAGCGGGGCGAGGCACGACGGTCAGAGACCGCCGCTACAGAAGCGGAGTGAGGCACGACGGTCAGAGACCGCCGCTCCAGAAGCGGGGCGAGGCACGACGTTCAGAGATCGTCGGCAGGGCGTGGCGCGGGGGGCGTGGCGGCCGGTGGTGGGGCGGCCGGTGGCGCGGCCGGTCGCCGCGGCGCGAGCGACACCAGCAGCCCGTCAGGTGAGGCGAGGATCAGCCGATCCGACGCGGCGTTGACGACCGGGAACGAGAAGCCGCCGAGGCACAGCCGTTCCCGGCGGTCGCCGGTCGCCAGGTCGAGGCCGGCGAGTCGCCCGGTTCGGTCGATGATCCAGATCCGGTCGCCGGTCACCGCCAGCACCCGGCCCGCGACGGGGCTCCGCCACAGCGGGCTGCCGGTTTCGGCGGAGAAGGCGGCCATCCCCGACTCGCCGAGCGACACGACGAGCGTGTCGCCGCCCAGGAACGGTCCCGCGTCGGGCGCGGCGTCGAGCACAACGTGCCAGCCGGTACGCAGGCCGCGCGTGCCCGCTGCGATGAAGTCGATCCGGGCCAGGTCGGCGGCCGTGGTGGCGGCGAACACCGAGTTGCCACGGGTGAGCGGCGCGTCCACCGCCGGCGAGTTGAGCGCGAACTCGAAGCGGTCCGAATCGGTTTCGGTGGGCTGCAGGGTGACGAGGACGCCGTTGGCCGTCGTCCAGGCCAGGCCCTTGCCCAAGGCCTGCACCGGCCGCTCGACGCGGCCGGCGCTGTCGAACGTGCGCGGCCGAAGGCTCTCCGCCGTCGGCTTGGCATCGGCCTTCGCCTTCGCGGCCCCCTTCTTCCCGCCGGGCTTCGGCCGCTGCGCGGCGACGGGGGCGGATGGGTCGGCCGTGGGCTGGAGGGGGTCGAATGTCAGTCGGCGGAGGCCGCCGCCGGAAAGGGGCTCGTAGACCCAATCGCCGATCTCCACCACGCTCCCGCCGGGCGGGCGACCGGTCCGCTGCTGCCAGCGGACCGCTCCCGTGTCGCGGTCGATGGCGAAGATTTCGAGATCGCGGGCCACTGTCACCAGTCGTGGGCCGATGCCGGGTGGCGTCGTCGGGCCGCCGGCCGCGCCGAACTGGCGCGACCAGAGCAGCGTGCCGATGGCGGCCGCCCCGGGCCGCGGCGTGGCCGCCGCATCAAAGGCCGCCGCATCAAAGGCCGCCGCCGCGAAGGCATGCACGCCGCCATCGCCGG
>Ga0315900_10003573_pt1 | contig 22603 bp, 23 predicted proteins | sample LakEriMetagenome_FD_203521 | JGI IMG/M metagenome (GOLD analysis project Ga0315900, IMG submission 203521) | Freshwater fungal communities from buoy surface, Lake Erie, Ohio, United States - Buoy 12 MA114 | ecosystem: Environmental > Aquatic > Freshwater > Lake > Lake biofilm | place: USA: Lake... | reverse complement strand
GACGCTGCAATACACACATTCCGTCGGCCAGCCACACATGACCTGGATCGGCGTCGAGGAAGGGCAGCATCATCTCTCGCACGAGCCCAACGACAACGCCACCGCCCAGGAGAAACTCACGAAGATCAACGCCTGGTACGCGGGCGAGGTGGCCCACCTCTGTCAGCGACTCGCCGAGACCCCCGAGCCCGGCGGCTCCGGATCGCTGCTCGATCACACGACCATTCTCTGGACCAACGAACTGGGCGAGGGGAACTCGCACACGCTCGACGACATTCCCTGGGTGCTCGTGGGGGGCGGCCTGGGATTCAAGACGGGGAGGGCCGTGGAATATCCCGGCCTGCCGCACAACCGCCTGCTCGTGGCGCTCGCCCACGCGATGGGGCACACCGCTCTGGAGCGGTTCGGCAACCCCGACTACTGCGGCGACGGGACGCTCACCGGCCTCACCTGACCAGCGACCCCGGCGGCCCGGGAAACGCCGGTCGATTCCCGGGGTGATGGCCGGCCCGGAGGATGATGCCGACTTCCTCGACGGTCTGTTATCTTTTCTGGGTTCACCCCCCGGAGCATCGACTCATGCGCTTTGTGATTTCGTCCCTGGCCCTGTTCGCCCTGGCCGCGGCTGCCGCGCTGCCGCACCGCGTCTGCACTGCAGGCCCCGCCTTCACCGACCCCGCCAAGGCCGACGATGACTTCCCCTACCAGGGCGAATATGCGGGCGAGATCGAGCATGAAGGGGAAATGCGGAAGTTCGGCGTTCAAGTGATCGCGTTGGGCGACGGCACCTTCGACGCCGTCGCCTACCCGGGCGGCCTGCCGGGCGCGGGCTGGAACCCGCCCCAGAAGATCCGCGGCAAGGGGAAGCGCGAAGGGACGGTGGTGAAGATCGAGGGCGTCGACTGGGGTGGCACGACCCGCCGGGGTGAGATTCGCGACGGCGCCCTGATCGTGCTCGACGACGCCGGCAAGTCGGCGGCCACGTTCCAGAAGCAGGAACGCACGAGCCCCACGCTCGGACAGAAGCCGCCCCCGGGTGCGAAGGTAATCTTCGACGGCACGAGCGTCGACGGCGTCACCGGCGGCCGCATGTCCGAGGACGGCCTGCTCATGGAGGGCGTGACCTCCAAGGAGGCCTTCGGCGACGGCCTCTGGCACATCGAGTTCCGCCTGCCCTATCAGCCCAAGGACCGCGGGCAGGGCCGCGGCAACAGCGGTGCCTACATCCAGGGATGCTACGAAGTCCAGATGCTCGACAGCTTCGGCCTGGAAGGCAAGGACAACGAGTGCGGCGGGATCTACTCGGCCGCGGCACCGAGCGTGAACATGTGCCTGCCGCCGCTGGCCTGGCAGACCTATGACATCGAGTTCACGGCCGCCACGTACGAGGATGGGCAGAAGGTGAAGCCGGCGCGGATGACGGTGCGGCACAATGGCGTCGTGGTCCACAACGACGTCGAGGTGAAGAAGGGCACGCCCGGCGGTACGCAGGGAGAAGGCAAGCCGTTCGGCCCGCTGCACCTGCAGAATCACGGCAACCCCGTCCGCTACCGTAACATCTGGGTCCTGCCCAAACAGTGAGCCGAAGCGGCACCACCAACGCGGCCGTCTCCGGGCGGCGCACGTGCACCGCCTGCCCCCTGCTCTGCGACGACATCCTGCCCGCAGCGGGCCGCTTCGCCAACGCCTGCGATGCCGGCGCTGCGTCCTTCGCGGCGGCGATCGCCGCCGCGAAGGACCCCGCCGCGTGCACCGACGGGGCCGCCGTCGCCATCCCGGCCGCGATCGACCGGGCTGCGGCCGCGATCGTCGGTGCCCGTCGCGTGCTCGTCACGGGCCTGGCCGACGCCACGCTCGAGGCGCTGACCCTGGCCTGTGATCTGGCGGAGGCGGTCGGTGCGGCGGTCGATGTCGGCGATGCGGAAACCGCCCAGGCGGCAGGCCCCACGGTCGCCAGGGTCGGTGGCGTGACGGCCGACTGGGAGGAACTTCGCGACCGCGCCGACCTCGTGGTGTTCTGGTTCTGCAACCCGCATGAGACACATCCCCGCTTCGTGGAGCGCTTCGTCGCGCCACGTCCGGCAGACGCTGCGGCCCGCCGCACGATCGCCGTCGGCCCCGCACCGGTGCTGGCACCGGGGCCCACGCACGAGCACCTGGCACTTCCCGCGGCCGACGCCATCGACGCGGCGCGGCTGCTGCAAGCCCTGCTCGCCGCGCGGAATCCGCACGTCCACGAGGCCCTGGTCGGCGCCACCTGCGAAGCCGTCCGCACCGCGATCGAGGCCGCCGGCTGCGTGGCGTTCGTGACCCGCCGGGGGACCGACCCCGTCGGCCTCGCTGCCTGGAGCGCGGCCAGCCTGGTGCAGGCGGCGGCGCACGCCAGGCCGGCCTTCGAGGTGCCGCTCGGCGCGGGGCTCGACGGCCCGGGGGCGAATGTCGCCGGTGCCGCGGCCGTATGCAACTGGCGTTACGGGGCGGATGGCGCGATCGCAACCGCCAGCCGCTACAGAGCCGAGTTCCTGCCGGGCGAGTGCGACGCCCGGAGGCTCGTGGCTCGCGGCGAGGTCGACTGCGTGGTGGCCGTGGGTCGGATCGCGATCGGGATGGAGGAAACGCTGGCTGCCCGCGGGCCGGATCTGTCGCTCGTGCGGATCGGCGCTGGATTTCCCGCTGGCGCCGACGCCGCCCGCCCCGCCGTGCGACTCCGCTGCGCGTCGCCGCTCGTGGCGCCCTCGGGCACGATGCTCCGCGGCGATGGCCGCCGGGTCGTGCTCTCCGCCGACGCCGGTGCGGATGGATCGATGACGGCGATCCTGGCGGCCTTGCTCGCCGGCGTGCGCGGCAGGCGCGCCACGGAGGGCGTCCCATGAGCGATGCGCGGCATTCCCCGAGCAGCCGATTCGTCCTCGTCGGCGGCACGATCCACGATCCGGCCCACGGTCGTGACGGTGAGGTGGGCGATGTCTGGGTCGAGGACGGCCGGATCGTGACGGCGCCGGTGGACGCGGCCGGCGCCGTGCGAATCGATGCCAGCGGGCTCGTCGTCATGCCCGGCGGCGTCGATCTCCACAGCCACGTGGCGGGACCGAAAGTCGGTGCCGGTCGCAGGATCGCCCCGCACCTGGCCCGACGAACGGACGGTCCGGCGGCCGTACCCACGATGGAGGCCACCGGCCGCCTCTATGCGGCGCTCGGCTACACCACCGTGTTCGATGCCGCGATCGCCCCGGCGGCCGCCGACATCGCCCACATGGAGCTGGCCGAACTCCCGATCCTCGACAAGGGGATCTACCTGCTGGCGGCCGATCAGCGCGACGTTCTCGCGGCCTTGGCGCGGCACGACGCGCGCGAAACCGAGCGGTTGCTGGCGGCCGCGATCGCGGCCGGGCGGGGCTGGGCCGTGAAGGTGGCCAACCCCGGCGGCGCGGCCTTCTGGAAGCAGGGCCGTCGCGGCGACCACCACGACCTCGACGCGGCGCTGCCGGGTTTGGACCTCACGCCGCGCCTCGTGCTCGAACGGCTTGCCGCCGCGGTGCAGGCCCTTGGCCTGCCGCACCCACTGCACATCCATACGGCGAATCTCGGTCTGCCGGGCAACTGGCGGACGATGCTGGAGACGATGCAGACGCTCGCCGGCCGCAGGGCGCATCTGGCCCACGTCCAGTTTCACAGTTATTCCGGCGGCGATCTCGACGAGGGTTCGTTCGGGTCGGGTGTCGCGCCGCTCGTGGAATTCTTCAACTCCCAGCGGGAACTGACGCTCGACGTGGGGCAGATCCTGTTCGGTGACACGGTGGCGATGACGGGTGATGCCGCCGCCGCCGAGCACCTCGCCGCGGCCACGGGCGTGCCCTGGGTGGCCCACGACCTGCACCTGGAGGGCGGCTGCGGCGTGCTGCCGATCGCCTATCGCGAGAAGAGCCTGATTCACGCCTGGCAGTGGGCGATCGGCCTGGAGTGGTTCCTCACGGCGGACGATCCCTGGCGGATCGCGCTTTCCACCGACCATCCCAACGGCGCGCACTTCACGGCCTACCCGCACCTGATGGCGCTGCTCGGCGACGAGTCGTTCCGCCGCGAGGCCGTGGCTCGAATCCACCCCGCGGTGCGCAGGCGCAGCCCGCTCGCGGGACTGTCCCGCCGCTACACGCTCCAGGAACTCTGCATCGTGACGCGGGCCGCGCCAGCCCGGATCGCGGGATTAACGCACAAGGGTCATCTCGGACCCGGCGCCGACGCCGACATCACACTCTACCGCCCCGACCGCGACCTGGCCCGGATGTTTTCCATCCCCGCCCGCGTCTACAAGGCCGGCGTCCTCGTCGCCGAGGATGGACAGATCCGCGCAGCTCCCACCGGCCGTACGCTCGCGGCGGGCTGACCTCCGAAGCGGCCGGCACCTACCCCGCGAGAAGCCGCTCGACGGCATCGACGTGCGCCCCGACCATCGGCGCGGCGGGAAAGCGTTCCACGGCGCGGCTCCGGGCCGCGGCAGCGAAGCGGGCCGCGAGCGCGTCGTCCTCGATGATGTTGAAGGCCCGCCGCGGTAGCTCGCTTTCCGGAAGAGCCGGCACGACGCGGCCCGTTTCGCCGTCGACGATCAGTTGCCGCGCCGCGTCGGAATCGATGGCCACGGCCGGAACGCCCCGGGCCATGCCGTCGAGAATCGCACCCCCCAGGGCCACGCTGCCCGACTGCCAGACGAGCCGCACGTGGCCGAGCAGATCGGGCAGCAAGCTGCAGTGTGCTGTCAGCCTGAGCCGCTCGGAAAGTTCCTGCACGCGGGCCCGGCGACGCACGCGGGCCAGCAGCGGCCCGGCCCCGACGAGCACGTGCTCGAGCCCCTTGTGCACGACTCCCAACTGGTCGATCGCCCACACGAGCCGCTCCAGCCGCGATTCCGGAACGAGCGGGGCCACGCAGAGCGTCCACGTCTTGGCGGCATCGAGCCCCAGCCGGGCGGCGAGGTCCACCCGCGAAAGTCCGGTGCCGGGATCGGCGTCGATCCCCGGAGGCACGACGCTGGTGCGTGTGCCGCCGCACAACTCGGCCAGGCCGGGAGTGGTGGCCAGCAGAGCGTCGAGTCGCGCCAGCGTCCACGCCTGCCGCAACCCGCGCGGCGCGGAGGCGACACGACCGATCGTCCGCACGCCCGGCACGGCCAGCCGCGCGGCCGCGGCCAGCCGCTGGGCCGTGCGGCCAAAGGCCACGATCACGGCCGGTCGCAGCCGCCAGGCGAGCGCCAGGAACCGCGCGGCCGAGGCGGCATCGGTCACCGGCCGGCCACCGGTGACGTGCACGGGCGTGCCGCAGGCGGCCAGTCGAGCCGCGAGCGAACCGCCCGCCGACGTCTGGACCACGTGCACGTCGTGGCCGCTGACGGCAAGCCCACGCGCCACGAGTTCGACCTCGCGGCCCGTGCCGACGGCATCAAGCCCGCGGGCCAGGAGGAAGATCGGCTTGCGTGCTGCGGACTGCATCGTGAAGGGAGGCCGCATCGAGACCGGCCCGGGTGGCAGCGATCTCGGTCTCGTCGAGAACCGCCAGGTACGGCAGGTGCCGCCACGCGCCGTCGAAGTCGAGACCATACCCGACGACGAACTCGTCGGGAATGTCGAATCCCACGAAATCGGGCTGCGTCGCCACCTCGGCCCGGCCGGCCTTGCGCAACAGCACGAGGGATCGGACGCTGGCGGCCCCGCGCCGCCGCAGTTCCTCCAGCAACGCTTCCAGCGTGCGGCCGGTGTCGAAAATGTCGTCCACGAGGAGCACGTCCTGGCCGGACAGGTCGGGCAGCAGGTCGAGCCGCAGTTCCAGGCTGCCGGGCCGGGTGGCCGTGCCGCGATAACTGCTTGCCCACACCATGCTCACGCGGACCGGCCCCTCCAGCCGCCGGATCAGGTCCGACACGAGGACGATGCTGCCGGTGAGCACGCCCACCACCGTGAGCGGCCGGCGACCGACCTGCTGACGGACCGACTCGGAGAGCCGGGAAATACCTTCGTCGAGTTGCGTCGAAGTGAGCAGTATTCGCATCGTGCCGCCTTCTTGCATCGGTGGCCCGGACCGGATTCGACGCCGGAGCGGCCTGCCGAGGGAGGAGGATACGCACTGGTGGCGGCCACTAGAATAGGCGGTCGTCCACCCGCCACCTCCCGCACAAACGCGTCCTCCATGCCGCCCCCCCCACGCCCCCACTGGTCGACGATCGAGGTCGGGGGGCGTGCCTGCGAGATCCACGCCCCCTCCGATCCGCGCCCCGGCCGCGCCCTCATCTACCTGCACGGGGTGCGCGAACGCTGGCTGCAGGAGATGCCTGCCCTGCGCGACCTCGTGGAGAAGGAACGGCTGCCGGTGATCGCTCCCCGCGGGGGCCGCTGCTGGTGGATCGACCGCATCGTGCCCGGGTTCGACCCGCAGATTACCCCGGAGCGCTTCGTGGTCGACCTCGTGCGGACCGAGGTGGGCCGGCGCTTCGGCGTGGAAACGCCCGGCATCGCGCTCATCGGCACGAGCATGGGAGGCCAGGGAGCGCTGCGGTTGTCCTACCGGCATCCGGCGATCTTCCCCGTGGCCGCGGCCATCGCGCCGGCGATCGACTTTCATGCCGCCATGCGCGATGCGGCGGACCGCGACGACGGCGAGTACTACGACACGCTCTGGCGGATCTACGGCGACGTGGAACGGGCCCGACAGGACACGGCGATCCTCCACGTGCATCCGCTCAACTGGCCGCGGCACCAGTGCTTTGCCAGCGACCCCTCCGACGCCCACTGGCACGACGGCGCCGTGCGGTTGCACGGCAAGTTGGCCGCCCTGGGAATTCCACACACGGCGCTGCTCGAGTCCCGCGGCGGCGGCCATAGCGTCGAATACTACGACAAGGTCGCGGCCGACATCATGCACTTCGTGCTCGCCGCCCTGGATGCCGAGTCGCGGCGGCTGGTCTGACGGCGTCGTTCAGGTGCCGGGCACAGGGGGCGGGGCCACCGGTGCGGACCGTCCGCCGCCAGGCACGGACAGGCCGGGGCCGCTGCGCAACTGGTCGAGGTCCAGGTACCTGGCGTCTTCCACGTCGACCCGGTTGAGCGCCCGCCAGTAGAGGATCTTGCCGGCCGACGCGCTCGACGGCTGGGCCCCCGCCTTGAGCTGGCGGAACAACTGCGCATCGCTCCGGCCGTCCCCCTCGAACACCAGCAGGTCCTTGGCCTCGCTCCAACTCAGCCGCGCGCTCCGCGCGGTGAACGACTCGCCTTCGACGAGCACGTTGCCGCCGGCGCCCAACTCGATGGTCGACCGTTGCAGGCCGGGCATGGCGGGAGCCTGGCCCACGCCCAGCACGTCGGAGCTGATCGTGACGGCACCCTGCGGCAGTCCGCCCGGCGCGTGCGGATCGAGCGTGTCACCGCGTCTGGCGATCGGCCCCCAGATCGCCTCCACCCGCTGATGGAACTCCAGCGCCCGGCGGTTGAGGTTGCCGCGCATGCCGCGTTGGAAGTCGACGCCCAGGTAGGTGAGTCCCGGATCCCGCGGAGCGGCCGCCACCGGCCGCACGGGCGTGCCGGCGGCGGACGGACCGGCCGGAGGCGTGAGCGACATCGGCTGGCCGACGCGGGTGCTCGTGAGCCGGCCCGGACCGGTGCCTGTGACGTCGCCGCTGGCGCGGTCGATCACCAAGTCGCGTGTGAACAGCTGCTCGGTCGATTTCTGACCCGTGTCATCGACGGACTCGCTCTCGATGCGCACACCGCTGCCGCAGGCGATTCGGGCCACGTCGGGCTGTCGGCCCCCGCGTGGCGCCCCGGCGGCGAAGTCGAAGGGCCTGTCGAAGACCACGTCGAGCGACCCGGCCCGAACCAGGGCCGTTTCACCCTGGGCCACCACGCGATCGACGAAGCGCGCCGTGAGTCCGTCAAAGTCCATCCGGCCCTGCCAGGTGACGTCGAGCTTTCCCGGCGGGCCATCCGACCGCGGTACGGCGGGAGCAGCGCCGGAAAATCCCAGCGTCGTAATACCGCGGGTGTCGCCCTGCAGCGGCAGCGTGAGCTTGCCGGCACCATCGACACTGAGCCGGCCGCGGCCACGATCGAACTCCAGCATCGGCCCCTCCAAATCGAGCCCCTTGCCCTTCACCCGCGCAGGCCGGCCCGACACGATCGCCCGGGCATCGAACCGCGAGGCCCGTGAGAGTTGCACCTGGTCGCCGTGGATCTCGATGCCGGGCTCGGCCGCTGGACCGGCCGGCGCCCCCCCGGCCCGGGGCTGTTCGACGAGCACCACCTGGCCTTCCATCGACATCTCGTCGAGTTCATTGCCCTGCGGCGAAAGGACGACGAGACCGCGCACCAGCGCCGCGGTGGCGGTCATGCGCCCGCGGGCCGGCGCGGCTGCCACGGCAGGCGGCGGTGCGGGAGCCGCAGCGGGGGCAGGCCGGGGCGGGGCTGCAGCGGCGGGGGCGGGAACGGCCGCCACCGCCTGCGGCGCGGCAGCCGGCTCCCGCTGCCGGAACCAGAGTTCGAGACGATCGGTGCGCGCCGCCACCTGCTCGGCGTCGGCTTCCACCATGCCGCGGGCCAGCAGCCGCGCCGGCCTCACCCTCGACAGGTCGGGGCCATGCGCCGGACGGGCGGGCGCCGCGCCCGGCGGTGGCTCCGCCATGTCAAGCCAGAGATGCATCTCGGCGGCCGCGAGCCGGCCCTGCGTCTCGATCGACACGTCGGCATCGCCGGAGATGGAAACCACGTGACCGCCGCCGTCGGGCCGCATCCGCAACCACTGCTGCCATCGCGCCTGGGCCGGTGGAGACTTCTCCGATCGCACGCGCAGCCAGCCGGGCCCCACGGCCATCAGCGACCCGGGGTCGCCCGCTGGCCCCGGGCAGTAGTCGATCTTCCGCGCCTCCATTTCCGAACCCCGGGCCACGAGCGACACGGGCTCCTCGCCGTCGAGGAGAATGCGCCGGGTGGCGATCTCGTATCCCAGCCGGGCGGCACGTGCCTCCAGGTCCGCCCCGCTGCTGCGGGCCACGACGGGAGTTCCCTTGGCCTGGATTTCCACCGGCTGCAGCCCGCCGCGGCCGACGGCCGCCGGTTCACCCGGGGCCGCTGGCTTGTCCCGCCGGCCCAGCAGGATCGCCAGCAGGTCGCAGGACAACTGGTCGGTGGCGCCGCCCGCCATGGCCCTGACCACGTCGACGTGATCCTCGAGCGTGATCACGCTGGCCGACACATTGAGGCACATGCTGCCCCGGCAACTGACGAGCACGGGCGGTGCGGCGGAGTCCGTGCCCGATCCGCTGGGCGCGGATTCAGCACTCCCCCCCGGGACGAGGCCGCCGGCCAGCCCCTCCAGCCGCATGCTCACGTCGCGGTCGAGCCGGATCACGTCGACGCCGCCGATGTTGGGCCCCTGCCCCGCCGGCCCGGCGCGTGGCCGCAGCCGCGCGGCCAAGCCGCGGCCGCTGCCGCTGGAACGTCCGTGCCGGAACTGCACCATCTCTCCGGTGCGGACCTCCAGTTCGTCGAGTTCCACGTCCCGGGTCACGATTTCGATGTCGTCCTCCGCGCCGGGCGCACTGGCGGTGCCGCGGATCGTCACCTGGCCGCGCAGGCTGCCGCCGATGAGTTTCGCCAGCCGCCCCGCCCGCAGGTCCAGCGGTTCGTCGAATTCCAGCACCGCTCCCTGCGGTGCCCGCAGCACGATCGTGCGACCCGCCTCGCCATCGACAGCCACGCGGTTGCGGTCGGGCAACACCACCAGCGTGCAGGGGACGAGGTTCACGCGGCCGTCGGGCAGCGAATGGTAGTCCTTGAAGAGCAGCCGCATCTGCCGGCTCTCCAGCATGATGGGATCGTCCCGCTCCCAGGCACCCGGCGGAAACACGTCCCCCAGCGCCGCCAGCCGCCGATCGGCCCGGGCCCGGATGGCGGCCGCCTCTTCCGGAGACATCTCGACCGCCGCCGATGCGTCGCGGATGCGGGGCTCCACCAGCGGAACGACCGTGAGGCGGTGGAATCCCGCTGCCGCCAGCACGACGAGGAACACGCGTATCGTGCGTCCGAGTCGATGTTCCATCGCCGTGTCACCGCGTGGGTCGATGTCAGGCCCGCTGGGCGGCGTAACGGGCCACGATGGCATCCCAGCCGCCGCGGGCGCGCAGCATCCGCTCGATCGCCTCGCGGACGGCGCCGCGGCCGCCCGGCAGCGTGGTCACCAGTGCCGCCGCCGCGCGGACCTCCGCACAGGCGTCGGCCACGGCCAGCCCCACGCCGCAGCGCATCACCACGGGCAGGTCGGGCAGGTCGTCTCCCATGAAGGCCGTCTGCTCCCACGACAGCCCACACTCGGCGACGATCGCCGCGGCTGCCTGCAGCTTGTCCTCCACTCCCTGCCGCACGATGCCGATGCCCAATTCCTCGGCCCGCAACTGCACGACGTGACTCGACCGGCCGGTGACGATGCCGGCCCGGCAGCCGACCCGCTGCCAGGCCCGCAGCCCCAGCCCGTCGCGGATGTGGAACGTCTTCGCCTCCACTCCCTCGTTGCTCCAGGTCACGCCACCGTCGGTGAGCACGCCGTCCACGTCGAGCAGCAGGAGCTGCACGCGGGCCAGGCGGCGTTCCAGGTCGGCAGGTTCGGTCATCGGTGTCCTCGGCGGCAGGTCAGGCAGCGGCGGCAGATGACACCGCCAGCGCCTCCGGCGGCACGAGGCCCACCAGATCGACGATGTCGAGCAGGCCCACGGGCCGGCCCGCCCGGTCGACGACCGGCAACTCGCTGAGCCGCCGGGCCTCGAGAATCGCCACGGCGTCCCGCAGCCGCGTGCCGGCGGGAATCGTGGTGGGACGGCACGTCATCACGGTGCTGATCGGCTCGTCGAGGGCGGCGTCGTGGCGGCGATCGAAGAGCCGGGCCAGGTCGCTGTCGGTGAAGATGCCGGCCAGTGCACCCGCGACGTCGAGGATCATCACCGCGCCGGTGCGGCGCGCCGGCAGCGGCCGGGCGAAGACGGCGCGCACGGTGTCGGAGATGGCTGCGATGCGGCACTCCGCCAGCGGCCGCATCGCATCCTCCACGAGCATCAACTGCCGTCCCAGGCTGCCGCCGGGATGCCGGGCCGCGAAGTCCTCGGGGGTGAATTGCCGCAGGCCGCTGGTCACGAGCGCCAAGGCGTCGCCGAGCGCCAGCATCAGCGACGTGCTCGTGCTCGGTGCCAGGCCCAAGGTGCAGGCCTCGCGGACCGTGCCGGTGGGCACCACCACCCGCGCCGCGCGGCCCAGCGTGCTGTCGGGCCGTCCGGTGAGGGCTACGATGGCGATGCCCCGCGCCGCCACGTGCGGCAGGAGTCGGACGATCTCCTCCGTCTCACCCGACTGCGACAGGGCCAGCACCACGTCGTCGCGTCGCAGCGCACCCAGATCACCGTGCATGGCTTCGGCGGGGTGGAGAAAGTGGCTGGGCGTGCCGGTGGAGGCGAGCGTGGCCGAGATCTTCCTGGCCACGAGGCCCGCCTTGCCGATGCCCGTCACCACCACGCTGCCGGTGCAGCCCTCGACGAGTCGCACGGCGCGGCAGAAGGCGGCATCCAGCCCCTCGGCGGCGCGTATCACGGCCTCCCCTTCGGCCTGAAGGATGGCGCGGCCATGCGCCAGGATGTCACCGTCGGCGTGATCGCCGGCGGCCACCGGGTTGGTGACGAAATCGTCCATGGAGAGCAGGCGTCCGCGCGAATGAAGGCCGCGCGACCGCCGCGCGGGGGCGGGACTATAGGCCGACTGCGCAAGCCCCGCAATGCAGTTTTTTCCGCCGCCGAGCCGCTCTGCGGCGAAGTTTGGCCGGTATGCGGCCGAACTCGACCGCAATCAGGATCCGGCGTACCGCTTCGCCATGTCGGCGAGCGTGATGCACTTCACCTTGCCGGCGTTGCCGGCCTGCCCGAACTGCACCATTCGCTCGGCGCAGACCTTCTTCATCGCCTCGCGCGACGGCTTCAGATAGTCGCGCGGGTCGAACTTGTCCGGCGTCTGGGCGAGCACCTTGCGGATCGCCCCGGTGATCGCCATCCGGCAGTCCGTGTCGACGTTGATCTTCCGCACGCCGTGCTTGATCCCCTTCTGGATCTCCTCGACGGGCACGCCCCAGGTCTGCGGCATCTTCCCGCCGTAGGTGTTGATGATGTCCTGCAGTTCCTGCGGCACGCTCGACGAGCCATGCATCACGAGGTGGCAGTTGGGGAGTTTGGCGTGAATCTCCTCGATCCGCTTCATCGCCAGCACGTCCCCGTCGGGCTTCCGTGTGAACTTGTAGGCGCCGTGGCTGGTGCCGATGGCCACGGCCAGCGCATCGACGCCCGTCGCCGCCACGAATCGGGCCGCCTCATCGGGGTCCGTGAGCAACTGGTCGTGAGAGAGCTTTCCGGTGGCGCCGTGGCCGTCCTCGGCCTCGCCCTCGCCGCTCTCCAGCGACCCCAGGCAGCCGAGTTCACCCTCCACCGACACGCCCTGCCGGTGGGCCAGGCCCACGACCTCCTTCGTGACCTTGACGTTGTAGTCGAAGTCGGCCGGACTCTTGCCGTCCTCCTTCAACGATCCGTCCATCATCACGCTGGTGAATCCGTTGTCGATCGCGCTCTGGCAGGTGGCCGGCGAGTTGCCGTGATCCTGATGCATGGCGATGGGGATCTGCGGATAGAGCTCCGCTGCCGCCAGCATCAGGTGCCGCAGGTAGTTGTCCTGGCTGTAGCTGCGGGCGCCGCGCGAGGCCTGCACGATCACCGGCGAGTCGGTCTCCTTGGCCGCCTCCATGATGGCCTGGATCTGCTCCATGTTGTTGACGTTGAAAGCGGCGAGACCGTAGCCGTGCTCCGCGGCGTGGTCGAGCAGGATGCGCATGGGGACGAGCGGCATGGCGGATTCTCCGTGGCCTGGCGGGGGCTGCGAGGTCCGCAGCGGCGGCAAGCATACGGCAAAAACCTGCGTGGTAGAATCCCCGCAGCCGTATCGCAGCACCACCCGGCGGCCCGGATCGAGCCATGGACTTGCGCCCCGTCACCGATCCTTTCCGCAGCCTGCTCTACGTGGCGGGGGGCTGGGCCTGCCTTGCGTTGGCGATGCTGGGCGTGGTGCTGCCGCTCCTGCCCACCACGCCGTTCGTGCTCCTGGCGAGTTGGTGCTTCTACCGTGGCTCGCCCCGCATTCACGCCTGGCTTCATCGTTCGCGGACCTTCGGCCCCACGCTCGATGACTGGCATCACTATCACGGCATCCGCCGGAGCCTCAAGCACCGCGCCGTTCTGATGGTCTTGGCCGTGGTGGTGCTGTCGATGCTCTACAACAGCCTGCCCTGGTGGCTGCGCTACCTGACCGTGGGCCTCGTGGCCTGCGGGCTGTACGTGATCTGGACGGTACCCACGCTCCCCGACGACGCACCCCGCGCTCCCCGCACGCTCGCGGAGTGACCGCGTCAGTGCTCGGCGGTCGCGGCCGGCTCAGGAAGCCAGCGGGTAAGCAGGGCACCCAGCAGCGCGTAAGTGCCCGCCACGGCGGCCCCCACCAGGGCGATCCGCACCGGGTCGGGAGGCGTGGCGGCGGCGAACGTCAGCGTCAGCCAGGCGGCCGCCGTACCCAGCACCCTGCCGCCGATATTGGCGGCAAAGCTCTCGCCGGTGCCGCGCAGGTGCGTGGGAAAGACGAGCGGGATGTAGTTGCCCCAGAAACTGAACTGGGCGACGGTGAACAGTCCGGCCAGGAAGATCCCCGCCTTGATCCAGGAGAGCGACTCCGCGTTCCCCAGTTGAGTGGAGATCCACCAGAATAGCGCCGGCACGACGACGAGCGCCGGAAGCTGGAACAGCCGCAGGAGCATGCGGCGACTGGCGATCCGCAGCGCCGCGAAGGCCAGCAACACGCGGCCCACGAGGCCGCCGACCTCCTGAAAAATCGTGACCTGGGCCACGGCCTCGTCGGTGGCGTTGCCAGCGATGCTCTTGAGCTTCCCATCCGGCGGCACCGGCTTCCCCGCCCGCTCTGCCGCGGTCACGGCCTCATCCCGCGCAGCCTTGGCCGTCTGCAGGATCGCAGCGTGGCCCTTCGGACCGCCGAGGATTTGCGGCAACTGCTGGATGGCGCCGAACGCGATGCCGTAGCTGGCCGCGAAGACCAGCGTAGTGACCATGGTGGTGCGGACGAGCGCCGGGCTGAACAGTTCGCGGATGCTCGGCCGCTTGAGCGTGCCGGCCGCCTTCTTGGCCGCCCACACCGGACTCTCGGGCAGGAAGGGCCTGATCAGGATGAGCGGCAGTGCGGGAATGACGCCGGAAATCAGCGTGTAACGCCAGGCGTCATGACCGCCCTGGATCGCAGGCAGCAGGTCGGCACAGCGGGCGGCCAACACGTTCGCCGAGCCGACCAGCAAACCGCCGATCGAGGAGAAGGCCTGCGTCCAACCAAGCACACGCTCCCGCTGCTCGCGATCCGGAAACAGTTCCGCCAGCCAGGCCACGGCCGCCACGAACTCCACGCACACGCCCACGAACACCAGGCAGCGGAAGAAGAGCAGTTGTGGCAGTGACGTGGCGAAGCCGGCAGCCAGGGCCGCGAAGGCGTACAGCAGGATGCTGAAGGTCAGCACCCGCCGCCGCCCGAGCAGGTCGGTGAGGTAGCCGCCGATGAGGCCGAACACGCCGCCGGCCAGGGCGGGGATGAAAAACAGCGCCCGGGCCCACTTCGTGTATTCGGGCGAGCCGGGCACGAGCAGCGGCGTACCCTCTGGGGTCATGCCGCCGAGCGCCGCGAGCGCCGGCTTGATGACCAGCGGCAGCATCAGCAGTTCATAGATGTCGAACGCGAACCCGATCGCCGCGATCCCGCACACCAGCCAGCCGGTGGCCGTGAGCCGACCGGCCGTCGTCGTTCCCGTGGCCGCCGGGGGAATGGATTTCGTCGCCATGCTCGATGTCCTCGGGGTGCGGAACCGAAAAGAGGGTTGCCGGCCAGGCTGAACAGCCTACCGGCACCCCACCCCCGCGAAAATCGTGGCGGCGGCGACCTCGGTCGCCGTGCGGCTCAGGGGCCGATCGACGGCGGGTTCTTGGCGAGAAAGTCCCGCGGCCCACGCGTCGTGTAGTAGGGGTAGGCCACGGCCCCCGTGGGCGGACCGGCCGGCTGCACGGCCCCGTAGTCGGAGGCGGCCAGCGCCGCCTTTTCGTCGGCCGTGAGGTGATGCTTGGCGAGGCCGCCATACCGGCCCGTATGCGGCTTGCGGCAGGCGCCGTCCTGGCAGTCCTGACAGGCTCCTTCCTGACACGCCCCGTCCTGGCAGGCGCCCGGCTCACAGCCTTCGTCCTGGCACGCGCCATCACGGCAGCGCCCGCCCACATGCTGGGCTTGGTGGTTGTAGGGGCCGTCGGCGTTCAGGAGGAACAGGCGATCCATGATCGAGCAGCCGCTCGTCATGCCGATCAGCGCCGTCACCGCGAACAGTCCAAGTGAGCGATTGAGGGGATTCATGGGTCAGGGTTCCCGGGGGGCGTTCCGGACGCCGGCGGCACTCCGCCGCCAGGCACCGGACCGCTGGTCAGTGGGTGTATCGGTCGCGCCGTGCGCGCCGGTTGAGGAAACCCTGCGGACGCGAAGCCGGGCAATCTGGGGAGATCGCGTCGCCCCTGCCGGAGCATCCGGCGCACCGCCGCGGAATCGTCAGCCGTCGTAGCGGCCCACGATGAGCGAGATGTTCTGGCCGCCGAAGCCGAAACTGTTCGACAACGCGTGGTCGCACCGCGCCGTGCGGACCTTGTTGGGCACATAGTCCAGATCGCAGTCGGGATCGGGCGTTTCGTAGTTGATCGTCGGCGGCAGCAGCCCGTCGCGGATCGCCAGCAGGCAGACGATCAGCTCCGTGGCACCGGCGGCGGCGATCAAGTGCCCCATCATGCTCTTCGTGCTCGAGACCGGAATCTTGTACGCGTGCTCGCCGAACACGTTCTTGATCGCCAGCGTCTCGACGCGGTCATTGACGCTGGTGCTCGTGCCGTGGGCGTTGATGTAGTGGATGTCCTGCAGGCCGAGGCCGGCGTCGGCCAGTGCCATGCGGATGCAGGAAGCGGCACCGCGTCCCTCGGGATGCGTGTCGGTGATCCGGTAGGCGTCGGCGGTCGAGCCGTAGCCGAGCAATTCGCCGTGGATCGTCGCCCCCCGCCTGCGGGCGTGCTCCAGTTCCTCCAGCACCACCATCGCCGCCCCCTCGCCGATCACGAAACCGTCGCGGTCGTTGTCGAACGGGCGGCTGGCGCGGGTGGGTTCGTCGTTCCGCGTGGAGAGGGCCGTCAGCAGATTGAAGCCAGTCACACCGAAGGGATGGATCATGCTGTGTGTGCCGCCGGAGAGCATCACGTCGGCCTCACCGCGGCGGACGATCTCAGCTGCCTCGCCGATCGCCTGACTGGATGCGGCACAGGCGGTGAGGCAGTTGAGATTCGGCCCCTGCGCATCGAACAGCCCGGCCAGGTGTCCGGCAGGCATGTTCGGCTCCTGCTCCACCTCGGAGAGAGGATGCAGCGTCTCCAGACCCAGTTTCGTGAACTTGGCCACGTCGAGCGTCTCCCCCTCGATGGCCGCCATCATCATCTCGGTGAACGACTCGAAATCCTGCTGGCCCTCGCCGCTCCCCAGGTAGATGCCCAGCCGCGTGGGATCGGAGGGCAGGCCCCGCGGCAGACCGGCGGCGGCCATCGCCTGCAGGGCAGCGCCCGCGGCGAACCGCGTATGCCGACCGCAGAACCGCCAGGCCTGCTCATCCTGGCCCTCGTCGCCGATCCCCCAGCCGCGCACCTCGGCCGAGATCTTCGTGGGAAACTCCTTGGCGTCAAACACGGTGGTCAGGCCCACGCCCGAGGCACCGGCAATCAGGTTCTTCCACAGTTGCTCGACGCGCACGCCCAGCGGCGTGATGCAGCCCATGCCCGTGATCACCACCCTGCGCCTGCCGGCCACCATCACCCGTCCTCCTCTTCCTCACCATCCGCCGCGTGGATCACCAATCGGGACGGGCCAGCGGCTGGCCCGTCTCGTCGCGACCGATGTCGTAGATGTGCATCTGGTCGAGCCAGCGCAGGAGTTCGTCGGGCTCGAACAGCTTGGGCACGCCCTCGCCGGGCTCGAGATGCGCGAAAAACAGTTCCGCCTCACCCTGCACCCGCTCACCCACCGTGCTCTGCACCTTGGCCAGGGAGCCCGCAGGCTTGAGGTCGAGCACCTCGGCGTGAAACCGCAGCGTGTCGCCCGGCACGGCGTCGAAGTGAAACTCGGCGGCGGCCACTTTGGCCAACACCACCCGCCGGTTGTATTCGATGGCGTCGGCGACGAGCAGGCCGGCGGTCTGCGCCATGCCCTCCACGATCAGTGAGTTCGGCATCAGGGCCGCGCCCGGAAAATGGTCGTGGAGGTGTTCCTCGGCCAGGGACACGTTCTTTACCGCGACGGCGTGCCGGCCACGCACGAACTCGTCGAAGCGGTCGATCCAAAACCAGCGCATGAATCCATTGCGGCGGGAGCCGCCCTGCAGGAAGGGAGTGCCTCAAAGCCGACCGATGGTCAACAACCGACCGTCGTCCGCCGGTCAGGCGGCCAGCTTGCTCTGAACATACCGCACCATGTCCTCCACGGTGAGGGTGTTCGCGAAATTCTGCACGCTGGGGTTGGCCTCGAACTTCGCCAGGTCGGCGAACGGCATGCGGGCTTTGAGGGCGGCGATGCCGGCGGCATTCACCTTGCCGTTGGCGACGTAGTCGGTGCTCGAAAGCACGTCCTCGGGGAAGAGCTCGCCGCGGGAGATCTTGATGCCGAACGCCTTCTCGAGGCGGAACACGATGTCGAGGAAGTCAATCGACTCGGCACCCAGGTCGCCCACCATGGTGGCCGACGGGGAAACCTCGTCCTCATCGACTCCCAGGGCATCGACGAGGGCAGCCTTCACCTTGTCATAGATTTCTTCGCGAGACGGCATCGACGGGCACCTTGGACGCGGGGAGGGGAAAAACCGGACGTTGTGGAGGAAGGTTGTAATCCCACCCCGCCCGCATGGGAACCCGAGCCTGGAGAATTTCCGCGGGCAACCCCTTCCGGCGGGCTGAAACCGTCCTCTGCCCGCCCGTTGCACACGGCCATCCGGCGGCCGGAGCGATCCGCGCAGGGTCAGCGCGACAGCGCCGCCGCCGGCTCCGGCCCGCCCGGGGCGGCCAAATGCTGCGACACGTAGGACGCCGCGCCGGGGCTTCCGGCAGCCCGGCCGGCGGGATGCAGAAGGGTCCACAGCCGGCGCATCTCGGACCGCACGCGGGCGTCGAGGGCGGCGCCGTGAGGTTGCCTGTCGGCGAGGTTGTAGCGTTCGAGCACCAGCCTGGCGGTGAGGCTCGTGCGGCCGCCCACGGTGCCGCTGGCTTTGACCTTTGTCGTAGTTTCGTCCTGGGAGAGCACCTCGGCCGTCACCGTGAGCACCTTTCCGGGCTCGACGAAATCGCCGTATTTGACGTTCCGGGCCGAACGCAGCACGACGATGCTGTGCGCGAAATCCTCGCCCAGGCGGATTGTCCAGGCGGCCGCCTGCGTCATCGCCTCGAGCATCAGCACGCCCGGCATGACGGGAAACCGGGGGAAGTGGTCGGCGAGGTATTCCTCCGACAACGACAGTCCCTTGACGGCGGTGATGCTCTTCCCCGGATCGACGGCCACCACGCGGTCGAGCAGCGTGAAACGCACGGCATCCTCCCTTCCTGCGTCCGATTCCTCCGCGGAGCACGACCGCCGCGGCCGGCAGGCGGCCGCGATCGGCGAATCCTTTCACAGAATCCGTTCCGCGGCCCGCAGTATAGGGCATGCCCTTCGCCCCACAACGGTCCGCGGACTCCAGCGGCCCGCGGCTGCCATGCTGACAGCCGTCATCGGCGGAGCAACCGACACGGCTTAACGGGCCACGGCTGGCACCAGGCGTTTCGCGGCCGCGCCACGCGGGAGGAGAAACTGTTCGCTCGAACCCGCGGCTTCGGCACGATGTTTGCAAATCCGTGGAACTGGAGGAAGCGATTTGCTTTCGGGCACCGGCCCCGTGAATCATTCCGGGCGCATCGCAGCGCCGGGAACGATGCTCCAGGGACGGTGTTGTCCAATCACCTTCCGAGGAGCCTCTGCCATGCCGACGTTTCGTGCGGGATTCGCGCTCCCGCTGGATGAACTGCGCGACGAACTCGACCGTTTCTGGACAACGCTCACGGCCGCGCCGCCACTGCACGGCTGGGGCGCGGGCCGCAGCGCGAGCCTGTTTCCCGCGGTCAACATGCGCGAGACCGACGATGCGGTGACGGTGGAGGCGGAACTGCCCGGCCTCGACACCAGCGACGTGGAGATCTCGGTGGCCGGGGAGGAACTGACCCTCAAAGGCGCGCGGCCGGCGGCGGCCGAGGATCCGGGAAACGGCAGGCAGAAGCCGGTCACGTGGCACCGCCGCGAACGCGGCAGCGGAGGTTTCGAACGCCGGCTCGCGCTGCCGGTCGCGGTCGATGCCGCCCGCGTGGAGGCCCGCCTCGTCGACGGGGTGCTCACCGTGCGCTGTCCGAAGGCGCCCCAGTGCCAGCCCCACAAGATCGAAGTGCGGGCGGTCTGACTGCCTGAGCAAGTGCGTTTCATCCCCCACCCACGCCAGAAGGAGACGTGACCATGTCCACACGCACGCAGCCGCCCACGCCCGACCGCGCCGCCGAACGGCAGGAGCAGAGCCTCACCTACCAGCCCAACGTCGACATCTGCGACCGCAGCGAGGAGGTGGTGTTCGTGGCTGACATCCCCGGCGCCCGCGCCGACGGCATTGACGTCACGTTCGAGGACGGTGTGCTTTCGCTGCATGCCGGCGCTCCGCTTCGCGATCTGCCGGGGCGACCGCTGCAGCAGGAGTACGGCGTCGGCGACTTCCGGCGAAGTTTCCGCCTCGGCGACGGCTTCGACGCCGCAAGGATCTCGGCCGACTACCGCAGGGGCGTGCTCACCATCCGGGTCCCGCGCCTGGCCGCCGTGCTGCCGCGGAAGGTCGAGGTGCGGAGTTCCTGACGGTTTCCCACGATCGTTGTTCGATGTGTGTCCGAAGACCCGAAAAGGAGACTTCCATGAGCTTGATTCCTTTTCGCACGAAGCGGAGCGGCGGGATGGAGCCCGGCAGCATGGCCAACCTGGCCGACTTTCGCAACGAGATGAACCGCCTGTTCGAGGGCTTCTTCAGCCGGCCGCTGACGACGTCCTCGTGGTTCGACACGATCGAGCCGGGACGGTGGCTGCCGGCGGTGGACATGTCCGAGACCGACAGGCAGATCCACGTGCGCGCGGAACTGCCGGGGATCGACCCGAAGGATGTCGACGTGAGCGTTTCCGAGGACAGGCTCGTGATCTGCGGCGAGAAGAAGTCGGGGGCTGAGGCGGCCGGCGAGGGCTGGAGCCACCGGGAGAGCCAGTACGGCTGCTTCAGCCGTGCCATCCCCCTGCCCGAATCGGTCGATCCTGCGCAGGTCACGGCGAAGTACGACAAGGGCGTGCTCACGGTGGAACTGACGAAGTCCCCCTCCAGCGCCTCCCGCAAGGTTCCGGTGCTGGCCAAGTGACCGGCTGACGCCACGCGGGTGTGTATGATCCGGGCCGCGGGAGCAACGCTCCCGCGGCCCGCTTCCCAGCGGCGCATGGCCGCCCTCGCCACGACCGCACCGTCATGCCGCTGATCCTCACCTCCGCCGTGACCGCCACCGGCCCGCTGGCGATCGACCTGCAGGGCATCGTGCCGGACCGGGTGTCGCAACTCGAGGTGCCGGCGATCGAGCGGCTCGCGATTCGCGCCGACGGGCGGTCCTGCGCGCTGGCCGATCTGTTCCGCGTCGAGGGCGATCCTGGCGACGGCGTGATCGAGTGCCGCGGCGACTTCTCGCGAGTGCATCGGCTGGCCGCAGCCATGAGCCGTGGTCACATCAAAGTCCTGGGAGACGTGGGACGCCACGCCGCCGCCGGCATGTCCGGAGGCCGACTCGACGTGGCTGGACACGCAGGCGACTTCCTGGCCGCCGAACTGGCGGGCGGCGAGGTACACGTGGCGGGCACTGCCGGCGACAACGCGGCCGCCGCCCTCGCCGGCAGCCCGGTCGGAATGCGCGGCGGCATCGTCGTCGTTGCCGGTGCCGTCGGCTGCCTGGCGGGCGCGCGGATGCGACGCGGCATCCTGGCCATCGGAGCCGGCTGCGGTGCCGCGCCGGCTTTCGAAATGCGGGCCGGAACGGTCATCGTGGCGGGCGCCGTGGCGGGCCAGCCTGGCCTGGGTATGCGGCGCGGCTCGCTCGTCATGCTCGGGCCACTGGCGGAACTCCCGACCACGTTCCACCGCGGCGCCGCCTGGCGGCCGGCGTTTCTCCCGCTGCTCTTGGCTCGGCTGCACCGTGCCGGCTTCAGCCAGGCCGCGGCCGCCCCACGCGGCCCTTGGCGGCAATGGCATGGCGACATGCTCGCCGGGGGCGGCGGCGAAATCCTCGTCCCGGCCTGACGCCCCGTTCACCAGCGAATGCGGCACGGCACGGGGCGACCTCCGAAAAACAGGCGGTTTTTCCGGGCGGGTTTGAAACACCCGGCATTTCGGCTACCTTTTGGGATTCCCGCTCCCAGCACCCACGCCATCACCCATGCCCACGATCAGCCAACTCATTCGCAGCCGTCGCCGCCCCAAGCGGAAATTCTCCAAATCGCCGGTGCTCGATCGCTGCCCTCAAAAGCGCGGCGTCTGCCTGCAGGTCCGCACCATGACGCCGAAGAAGCCCAACTCGGCCCTGCGAAAGATCGCCCGCGTGCGGCTCTCCAATCAGAAGGAAGTCACCGTCTACATTCCCGGCGAGGGTCACAACCTGCAGGAGCACTCGATCGTGCTCATCCGCGGTGGCCGTGTCCGCGACCTGCCGGGTGTCCGCTACCACATCATCCGCGGCGCCCTCGACACGCTGGGCGTGCAGGGCCGCAAGCAATCCCGCAGCCTGTACGGCGCGAAGAAGGGGTAATCAACCATGGGGAAAATCACCGCCAGTCGCGAACAGCTTCGTCCCGATCCGCGCTACGGATCTCTGCTCGCGAGCAAGTTCATCAACTGCCTGATGGAAGACGGCAAGAAGAGCGTGGCCCAAACCATCTTCTACAAGGCGATGGACATCGTGGCCAAGAAGATCACCGAGACCGAGCCGGTCGAAGTCTTCAACCGGGCCATTGAAAACATCAAGCCGGCCGTCGAGGTCCGCTCCAAGCGGGTCGGTGGTGCGGCGTATCAAGTGCCGATGCAGGTGAATCGCAACCGCCAGCAGTCGCTGGCGATCCGCTGGCTCCTGCAGGCGGTCCGCGAGAAGAAGGGCCGAGGCACCTACGAGAAACTGGCCGAGGAGATCATCGCGGCCTACAAGCGGGAAGGCGCGGCCGTGACCAAGCGCGACAACGTGCACCGCATGGCGGACGCCAATAAGGCGTTCGCCCATTTCGCCTGGTGAAACCAGGCGAAATGCCATCTTCACGACGGCAATGCCATCCATGGCCATTGCCGTCTG
>Ga0315900_10003570_pt1 | contig 22607 bp, 20 predicted proteins | sample LakEriMetagenome_FD_203521 | JGI IMG/M metagenome (GOLD analysis project Ga0315900, IMG submission 203521) | Freshwater fungal communities from buoy surface, Lake Erie, Ohio, United States - Buoy 12 MA114 | ecosystem: Environmental > Aquatic > Freshwater > Lake > Lake biofilm | place: USA: Lake... | reverse complement strand
CGTCAGAACGCGCCCACGACCAGATGCGGGTCGTGACCCTCGAAACCGGGGTCAACCGCTACGCCGAGGGCTCGTGCCTGGTCACCTTCGGCCATACCAAGGTGCTGGTCACCGCCAGCGTCGACGAAGGCGTCCCCGGCTGGATGCGCGGCAAGGGCGCCGGCTGGGTCACGGCCGAGTACGGCATGCTGCCGCGCGCCACCCACACCCGCGGCCGGCGCGAGGCCGCCCAGGGCAAGCAGTCGGGCCGCACCCAGGAAATCCAGCGCCTGATTGGCCGCTCCCTGCGCGCCGTGGTCGACATGAAGGCGCTGGGCGAGCGCCAGATCCAGATCGACTGTGACGTGGTCCAGGCCGACGGCGGCACCCGCACCGCCTCGATCACCGGCGCCTGGGTCGCCCTGCGGCTGGCCACGAAGTACCTGCTGGACGAAGGCGTCATCAAGACCGACCCGATCCTGGACCAGGTGGCGGCGGTGTCCTGCGGCGTGTTCAACAACCTGCCGGTGCTCGACCTCGACTATGAGGAAGATTCCTCGGCCGAAGCGGACTCCAACTTCGTGCTGACCGGCGTGGGCGACATCGTCGAGATCCAGGCCACCGGCGAAAAGCGCGGCTTCACCCGCGCCGAGTTCGAGGCCCTCTACGGCCTGGCCGAAAAGGGCATCGGCGAGCTGTTCCTGCTGCAGCGGGCGGCGGTTCAAGGATAGTCCTCTCCCCGAGGGAGAGGTGGCCTCGCGGAGCGAGGTCGGAGAGGGACGGACCTTGGCCTGAAGTCTGGCCGCCGCGCCTCCCTCTCAGTCATGGCTCCGCCATGACAGCTCTCCCAAGGGGAGAGCGAGGTTCATCAAGCTCCCCCGTACGCCTCGTCCTCGTCGTCCTCTTCCACGCCCGAGCCGCCGCCCGGCTCGAAGACGACAATGTCGCCGGGCTGGCACTGCAGCTCGCGGCAGAGGGCGTCCAGGGTCGAGAAGCGGATCGCGCGGGCCTTGCCGGTCTTGAGGATCGACAGGTTGGCGATGGTGACGCCGACGCGGTCGGCCAGCTCGGTCAGCGACATGCGCCGCTCCAGCAGGATCCGGTCGAGGGTGACCTTGATGGCCATGGCAGGCGCTCCCGGACGCTAGATGGTGAGCTCGGCTTCCCGGCGAAGGCGGGCGCCCTCGCGGAAGACCTCGGCCAGCACGAAGACGACCAGCACCGAGAACCAGACGGTGATGTTGAAGCCGTCGATCTCCCAGCTCAAGGCCGGGGCGATGGCCAGCAGCAGGGCGTTCAGGGCGTAGCGGGCCAGCTCCATGCCGGCGAGCACGAAGCCGATCAGTCGCAGCCTTGGAATGTTGTCCGGCTCGAACGGATCGCCGGCCGTCAGGGTGGCGAATACCTTGCGCAGGCGGCTGAGGATGGCGCCCAGGGCGCCGAGATAGAGCATGCCGTAGATGGCGAAGGTGGCGCCGAGCGCCGCCAGCCCGCCCGGCGTGACGTCACCCTCGATCTTCAGGCGATCGGCGATCTCGCGGAACAGGTCCGGCACGAAGCTGATGGCCAGCAGCCCGGCGATCACGCCCAGGGCCAACAGGGCCAGCATAACGATGATCGCGAAATAGACGACGTCCAGGACGGTCTTCAGGAAGCTCGACACCGAGCCAGGTCCCAAGGCGCGCATGGCGCAACTCCCACAAGAGCCCGTCCGGTCGCCCCGCGACCGGATCAACGGGCTCGTCCCCAAGTTCGAGGCCTTCTTGCCCGGTCATTTCATGACCGGGAAGGCCTCGGGCCGGCGCCTGTCGCGCCGGTCATTCCGTCCACCCGGCGCGGACGACAGAAACGGGCGGCGGCTGGCCGCTCGCCCGTGGCTGTGATTTCCGGGCGCCCCCGGGAGCCGGCTCCACCGGAAGGACCCGGTGTCGGGTCGTTCGGGAGAAGCCGGCCCTCAGTGGGGCGGCGAGAATGCCCTGACCGGGGCTCTCATGAAAGAGAGCCCGATCAGATCGAGTTGGTCACGAACAGAACCGCCGAGATCGGCAGCGAGACCAGAAGCGCGGCGTTGACCAGGGTCATCGCGATGGTGTCGACCAGGTTGGTCATCTTTTGCGCGGACATGTCGTTTCCCCATTGTGCAGTGCAACACGAATGAGGACCGTTCCTCACCCGGTGGGCAGCCCCTTGCGGCCCGTCCACGACATCCCTCTACGGAATTATCGTTCTTCAATCAAAAGAATTATCGATTATCGATATTAAACTTGCGTAACATCATTACCTGAGCGTAATGCGGTGCAGCATAAATCCGCGGCCTTGCGCGGCGGGGCGTTCGGGGCGAGGAAGGCGGGGAGAGGATCCCGCCATGCCGCTGCTGCTCGCCCCCGGAACCACCCTGGTCGCCGCCACCCACAACCCGGGGAAGGCGAAGGAACTGGTCGCCCTGCTGGACGGCCGCTTCGAGATCCTGTCGGCGGGGTCGCTGAACATCCCCGAACCCGAAGAGACCGAGACCACCTTCGTCGGCAACGCGCTACTCAAGGCCCGCCACGCCGCCGACCTGTCGGGCCGGATCGCCATCGCCGACGACAGCGGCCTGTCGGTCACGGCGCTGGACGGGGCGCCGGGCATCTTCTCCGCCCGCTGGGCGGGCCCTTCAAAGGACTTCGCCGAGGCCATGGCCAAGGTTGAGGAACGGCTGATCGAGACCGGCTCGGATGACCGCTCCGCCTGGTTCACCAGCGCGCTCGCCGTGGCCTGGCCGGACGGGCCGGCGGTGGTGGTCGAGGGGATCGTCCGCGGCGACCTCATCTTCCCGGGCCGTGGCACCCGTGGCTTCGGCTACGACCCGATCTTCGTGCCGACCGGCTACAGCCAGACCTTCGGCGAGATGGACCCGGCGCAGAAGGACGCGCTCAGCCACCGCGCTGTCGCCTTCGCCAAGCTCAAGGCCGCGCTGTTTTGACCGCGCTCGCGCCGCTGGGCGTCTATGTCCACTGGCCCTACTGCGCGCGCATCTGTCCCTACTGCGACTTCAACGTCGTCCGCGATCGCGGGCAGGTCGAGCAGGCGGCGCTGGCCGACGCGATTGTCGCCGACCTGACGGCCCAGCGCGGCCTGACCGGCGACCGGCGGCTGGTGTCGATCTTCCTGGGCGGCGGGACGCCCTCCCTGATGGACCCCGCCTGGGCGGCGCGGATCATCGAGACGGCGAAGGCGCTCTGGACCCCGGAGGGCGAGATGGAGGTGTCGCTGGAAGCCAATCCCACCGACGCCGAGGCCGGACGGTTCGCCGCCTTCCGGGACGCCGGGGTCAACCGCCTGTCGCTGGGTCTGCAGTCCTTCGACGACGCGGCGCTGAAGTTCCTGGGCCGCAACCACGACGCGGCGCAGGCGCGGCGGGCGGCGGAGACGGCGGCGGCGACCTTCCCGCGCCTGTCGGTGGACCTGATCTACGCCCTGCCGGATCAGACGCCGGCCGCCTGGCGCGAGCAGCTGGCGGCGGTCATCGACCTGGGCGCCGAACATGTCTCGCCCTACCAGCTCACCATCGAGGCGGACACCGCCTTCGACCGCGCGGTGCGGCGCGGGACCTTCGTCCCGCCCGGCGACGAGATCGGCGCGGCCCTCTACGACATGACCCAGACCACCCTCGAGGCCGCCGGGTTCGAGGCCTACGAGGTCTCCAACCACGCCCGGGGCGAGGCAGCGCGCTCGCGGCACAACCTCGTCTACTGGCGCGGCAAGGACTACGTCGGCGCCGGCCCGGGCGCGCATGGAAGGCTGACGCTGGACGGCGTGAGAACCGCGACGACCGCGGCGTCGGGCGTGGCGGACTACATCCGCGCGGTGGCCGAGACGGGCCACGGCTTCGAGGCCGAGACACTGACCCTGGTCGAAGCCGCCGAGGAGCGCGTCCTCATGGGCCTGCGCACCTGGGAGGGCGTCGGGTGGGACGAGCTCGCGGCGCTGGGGCTGCGGCCAGACAGCGGCGTGGTTCGCGATCTGGTCGGGCAGGGGCGGCTGGCCGAGGACCATGAGCGCCTGCGCGCCACGCCGGCCGGGCGGTTCGTGCTGGACGGTGTGACGCGGGCGCTGATCGTCCGATAGCAACCCTCTCCCTCTTGGGAGAGGTGGCCTGGCGGAGCCAGGTCGGAGAGGGAAAACCCGCCGCCAACCGTCAGGCCGCAGCGCCTCCCTCCCAGTCACCCCGCCGGGGCGACAGCCCTCCCAAGGGGAGAGCATGACCGTCTATTTCATCGTCGGGATGACGAAGCTCGAGTCGCCGACCTCGCCCTCGGGCCAGCGGGCGGTGATGGTCTTGACCTTGGTCCAGAACTTCACGCCTTCCATGCCGTGCTGGTTGGTGTCGCCGAACGCCGAGCGCTTCCAGCCGCCGAAGGTGTGGTAGGCGACCGGCACCGGGATCGGCACATTGATCCCGACCATGCCGACCTGGACGCGGCTGGCGAACTCGCGGGCCACGCGGCCGCTGCGGGTGAAGATGGCGACGCCGTTGCCGTACTGGTGCCGGCTCGGCAGATCGATCGCCTCCTCGAAGCTGTCGGCGCGGACCATCTGCAGCACCGGGCCGAAGATCTCTTCATGCCAGGTCTTCATCCCCGGCTGCACGCCGTCGAAGAAGCTCGGGCCGATGAAGAAGCCCTTCTCGTAGCCCTGCAGCCTGAAGTCGCGGCCGTCGACGACCAGCTCTGCGCCTTCGTCCTGACCGATCTGGATGTAGTCGGCGATCTTCTGACGGTGGGCGGCGGAGACGACCGGTCCGTACTGGGCGTCGGCGTCGTTGCTGACCCCGACCTTCAGGGTCCCGATTTCCGCGACCATCCGCTCGCGCAGTTCATCGGCCACGGCCTTGCCGACCGGCACCACCACGGGCAGCGCCATGCAGCGCTCGCCGGCCGAGCCAAAGGCCGCGCCTGACAGATCCTTGACCACCTGGTCGAGGTCGGCGTCGGGCATGACGATGCCGTGGTTCTTGGCCCCGCCCATGGCCTGGACCCGTTTGCCCGCCAGCGTGCCCTGCGAATAGACGTAGTGGGCGATGTCGCTGCTGCCCACGAAGCTGACGGCCTTGATGTCCGGGTGCTGCAGGATGGCGTCGACGGCGGTCTTGTCGCCGTGCACGACGTTCAGCACCCCCTCCGGCGCGCCGGCCTCCATCAGCAGCTCGGCCAGCCGCACGGGGACGGTCGGGTCCTTCTCCGAGGGCTTCAGGATGAAGGTGTTGCCCACCGCGACAGCCACGCCGAACATCCACATCGGGATCATGGCCGGGAAATTGAACGGGGTGATTCCGGCCACCACGCCCAGAGGCTGGCGCATGGAATAGACGTCGATGCCGGGGCCGGCGCCCTCGGTGTACTCGCCCTTCAGCGCGTGGGGGATGCCGCAGGCGAACTCTATGACCTCCAGGCCGCGCTGGATGTCGCCCTTGCTGTCGGCGATGACCTTGCCGTGCTCGCTCGAGAGCATCTCGGCCAGGTCCTGCATGTTGGCCTCGACCAGGCGCTTGAACTCGAACATCACCCGCGCCCGGCGCTGGGGATTGGTCGCCGACCAGGCCGGGAAGGCCTTCAGCGCCGCCTGGACCGCGAGGTCGAGTTCGCCGGCCGTGGCCAGCTGCACCCGGGCCTGGATCTCGCCGGTGTTGGGATTGAACACGTCGCCGAAGCGGCCCGAGGCGCCCTCGAAGGACGAACCGTTCACGAAATGGCGGATGTCCCGCATGGCGATCTCCCGGAGGCGCGTTGAGGCCGGCGTTCTAGGCCTTTGCGGCCCGCGCGACTAGGCCGCTTTGCGTCCGCGTCCGGGGCTACTAGTCTCCTCCCATGGTCGACGCCGTGACAGTCTCGAAGCCGGACGCCGCCGCCTTGCGGGCGGCGCATATCGTCGATGTGCTCATCGAGGAGCGGGCGCCGAAGCTCTCGGCCTCTCCGCTCTGGCCGTTGATTCGCCCGCCGCTCTACCGCCTGCTCGACTACCGCAAGGCTCGGACCATGGCTGACGCCATCTCCGTCATGGGCGGTCGCGAGGCGCTGGACTTCGTCTCCGACCTGCTGGCGCTTGACGTCGAGGTGACGGGGCTGGAGCGGCTGCCCTCCGCCGGCCGCTGCGTGGTGGTCGCCAATCACCCGACCGGCATCGCTGACGGTCTCGCCGTCTACGACGCGCTCAAACCCGCCCGGCCCGACATCGTCTTCTACGCCAACTCCGACGCCCACAGGGTCTGCCCCCGCTTCGACGAGACCCTGATCCCCGTCGAGTGGGTGCCGGACAAGCGCAGCCGGGACCGAACCCGCCTGACCCTGGCCATGACGAAGGACGCCATGGCGGCCGAACGGACCCTGATGGTCTTCCCCGCGGGCAGGCTGGCCCGCCGGGGGGGCGACGGCGTGCTGGTCGATCCCGAATGGATGCCGACCGCCCTGTCCGTGGCGATGAAATATGAGGCCCCGGTCGTCCCGCTGCATGTCGCCGGCCCCTGGGCGTCGCTTTTCCACTTCTTCGACCGCTTCTCGCCGGAGCTGCGCGACGTCACCCTGTTTCATGAACTGCTCAACAAGACCGGCCGCCGCTTCCGGATCGTGGTCGGCGAGCCGGTCACGCCCGACCGCCTGCCGCCTGACGCGGCGGTCGCCACCGCGGCGCTGAAGGCCTATGTCGAGCGGGTGCTGCCCGTTTCGCCCGACACGCCCTTCGAATGACCTCGCCCGCCACGCTCGATCTCGCGGATGACGCCGAGACCGCGCGGCTGGGCGAGGCCGTCGCCGGCGCCCTGCGGACAGGAGAAGCGGTCTGCCTGACCGGGCCCCTGGGGGCCGGCAAGTCGACTCTGGCCCGGGCGCTGGTGAGGGCCCTGACCACGCCGGACGAGGACGTGCCCAGCCCGACCTTCACCCTGGTCCAGTTCTACGAGACGGCGTCCTTTCCGCTCGCCCATTTCGACCTTTATCGCCTGACCAGCCCGGACGAGGCCTGGGAGATCGGTCTCGACGAGGCCCTGGACGAGGGCGCGGCGGTGATCGAATGGCCAGAGCGGCTGGAGGGGGCCCTGCCGGGCGACCGACTCGATATAGACATCGTCTTCGACGGGGCGGGGCGCCGCGCGCGCCTCACCGCCCACGGAGCCTGGGAAGGACGCGAGCTTGAGTTCTGAGCGTGAAGCGCTGAAGGCCGGTTTCCTGGCGGCAAGCGGGTTCGGCGACGCCCGTCGTGCGCTGATGAGCGGCGACGCCTCCACCCGTGTCTATGAGCGGCTGCATCTGGCCGACGGGACGACCCGCATCTTCATGGACCAGCCGCCCAAGGCCGAGACCGCGCCCTGTCCGCCGGATGCGACGCCGGCGGATCGCGTCGCGCTGGGCTTCAACGCCGCCTATCGCCTGGCGGCCGGACGGGTCGACGCCTTCGTCGCCTGCGCCCGCTACCTGAAGTCGCTGGGCCTGTCCGCGCCGGAGATCGAGGCCTTCGACGCGGCGAACGGCCTGGCCGTTCTCGAGGACCTGGGCGACGACCTCTATGCGGAACACATCGCCGCCCGGGGTGACGAGGCGCAGCTCTACGACGCCGCCATCGACACCCTGACCGTCCTGCACGCGGCCAGGCCGCCACAGGTGCTGGCCTTCGACGGCGTCTCCTGGCCGCTGCTGTCCTACGATGACCTTGCCCTTGTCAGCGCGGCGGACCTGTTCACCGAGTGGCTGCCCAGGCTGCGACCGGTCTTCGCGCCGGACGCCGCCGCCCTCGCGGAGTGGGAGGCGCTCTGGGCTCCGATCCGCGCCCGGGCCGAACAGACCGCCGACGTCTTCTGCCACCGCGACTATCATGCCGAGAACCTGATCTGGCTTCCGGACCGCGAAGGCGCGGCCCGGGTGGGCCTGATCGACTTCCAGGACGCGGTGCGGGCCAACCGGATGTGGGACCTGTCGATGCTGCTGCACGACGCCCGCCGCGACGTTTCGCCAGAGCGGGAGGCGGCCGCGCTGGACCGCTACTTCGCCGCCCATCCCGGGCTCGACCGACGGGCGCTGCTGGCCGACTATCATGCGCTGGGCGCGCTCAACGTCGCGCGGATCATCGGCATCTTCGCCCGGCTGGTGAAGCGGGACGGCAAGCCCCGGTACGAGGCCTTCCTGCCTCGTCTTTGGCGCTATCTGGACCGCTGCCTGGCCGATCCGGACATGGCCGGCATGAAGGCCTGGTTCGACCGGCATGTGCCGGCGGAGGCGCGGTCGTGAGCGGGCTCCCCAAGGGACCAAGGGTCGCCATGGTGCTGGCCGCGGGCCTTGGCACCCGCATGCGTCCTTTGACCAACGACCGGCCCAAGGCCCTGGTCGAGGTCGGCGGCCGGGCGCTGATCGACCACATGCTCGACCGTCTGGCCCAGGTCGGCGTCGAGACGGCCGTGGTCAATGTCCACGCCTTCGCCGACCGGCTGGAAGCCCACCTCCGGGCCCGCGACGCCACCGGCGTCCTGCCGCGCATCATCATCTCCGATGAGAGGGCCGAGCCGCTGGAGACCGGCGGCGGCATCAGGAAGGCGCTGCATCTGTTGCCGGACGCGCCCTTCTGGGTGGCCAACATCGACTCGGTCTGGATCAACGACGACGACCGGGCGCTCGAGGCGGTCGCGGCGGCGTGGGACCCCGCGCGGATGGATGTCTGCCTGCTGACCGCCTCGACCGCGGAGTCTATGGGCTTCCATGCCACCGGGGACCTGTTCCTCGGCGAGGACGGCGAGGTCCGCTTCAAGGATCAGGGCGAGCAGGCTCCGCTGGTCTATGTCGGGGTCCATATCTGCAAGCCGTCGGTGGTGGCGGACGGCCCGGAGGGTCCGTTCGGCCTGCTGCCGGTCTGGAAGCGGTTGACGCAGTCCGGCCGGGTTCACGGCGTGGCGCCCAGGGGGCTCTGGATGCACGTCGGCGACCCCGACGCCCGCGACGCCGCCGAAGCGCGATTGGCGGCCGGATGACCGGCCCCTTCGAGCAGGCGGCGCCCCGCTGGTTCTCGATCCCGGCCCACCGGTCCTTTCTCGACGATCTGGCGACCGGACTGGTCGCCGCCCTGCCCGACCCGGAGGCGCTGGCCGAGGCCGTCGTGCTCGTGCCGACCCGGCGCGGCGCCCGCGTCCTGGCCGAGGCCTTCGTCGGCGCGGTCGGCGGCCGGGCGACCCTGCTGCCGCAGATCCGCGCCATCGGCGATCTGGATGAGGGCGAGCCGCCGTTCGAGCCGGGCGACCTGTCGCTGGACATCCCGCCCGCGGTCGACCCGCGCACCCGCCGCTTCGAGCTGGCCCGTCTGGTCGCCCGCGACGCCAGTCTGGGTCGACGCCTCGACGCCGCCGGGGCGCTGGAGATGGCCGACGCCCTGGCCCGATTCCTCGACGACCTGCAGATCGAGGAGGTCAGACGCCCCCTCGACCGGCTCGACGGCCTGGTCGAGCTGGACATGGCCGCCCACTGGCGCCGCTCGACCGAACTCCTGCGCATCGCCCTCGAGGCCTGGCCCGCCTGGCTGGCGCAGCGCGGCCTGATCGATGTCGCCGAGCGCCGGGTGCGGCTGCTTGACGCCCTCACCGAACAGTGGATCCGCCATCCGCCTGTCCATCCGCTGATCGCCGCCGGATCGACCGGCACCGCGCCGGCCACCGCGCGGCTTCTGGTCGCCGTCGCCGCCGCCCCCCGCGGGGCCGTTGTTCTCCCGGGCCTTGATGAAGGGCTGGCCGACGCCGCCTGGCTCAAGGTCGAGGATCAGCATCCCCAGGGCGCGATGAAACGGCTGCTGGACGTCCACGCCGGCATCGGTCGCGGCAGGGTGGCCGCCTGGCTGCCCGACGCCGACAGTCGGGGGCGCTGGCGCCGCCGGGTGATCAACGAGGCGCTGCGACCGGCCGAGGCCACCGCCGACTGGCGCACGGTGCTCAAGGATCTGCGCCGGGAGGGCGCCGCCGATGGGGTCGATCCACTGGCCCAGGGCCTTGCCGGCCTGTCGGTGATCGCGACGCGGCACGAGGAGGAGGCCGCCGACGTCTGCGCCCTGCTGCTGCGCGAGACGCTGGAGCATCCCGACCGGACCTGCGCCCTGGTCACCCCTGACCTGGCCCTGGCGCGACGGGTCAGCGCCCGGCTGGCGCGGTTCGGCGTCATCGCCGACTCCTCCGCCGGCGCGCCGCTGGCCGGATTCCCGATCGCCGTGCTGGCGCGGCTTGTCGCTGACTGGGCGGTGGATCCCCTTTCGCCGGTGCTGCTGCTGGCCATCCTGAAGCATCCGCTGACGTCTCTGGATCGCATGCCGGACGACCTTGGCCAGGCGGCGGCCCGGCTGGAACGGGTCGCCCTGCGCGGCCCTCGGCCCGGTGATCGCGACAGCCTTCTCGCCCGCCTCGAAGCCTCCGAGGCGGCGGGCCTTGCCGAGGACCTGCTGAGCGCGCTCGACATCCTCGCCCTGGCCTTCGCCGACGGCGAGTCCGGGGTCGAGGAGGCGGCTCGCGGCCTGACCCTGGCGCTGGAGGCGCTGGGCGGACCAGGCGTCTGGAACGGCGCCGACGGCGAGTGCGCCGCCGCCCTGCTGGCCGGGCTGATCGAGGACGGCGCCGCCCTCCCGGCGGTCTCGCCGCGCAACTTCGTCGACCTGCTGGCCATGCTGCTGGACGGCGAGACGCTGCGGTCCGGCGGGGTGCACCCGCGCCTGCGCATCCTCGGCGCGCTGGAGGCCCGCCTGCTGCGCGCCGACCGGCTGGTGCTGGCCGGGCTGGAAGACGGGGTCTGGCCGCGCGGCGCGCCGATCGACCCCTTCCTGTCGCGGCCCATGCGCGAGCGCCTGGGCCTGCCCTCGCCCGAGCGCCGGCTGGGCCTGACGGCCCACGACTTCGCCCAGGCCGCCTGCGCGCCGGAGGTGACCCTGATCCACAGTCAGCGCCGCGAGGGCTCGCCGGCCGTGGAATCGCGCTGGCTCTGGCGGCTGCGGACCCTGGCGCGGGGGGCGGGCGTCACCCTGCCCGGCCGGCCGGAACTGCTGGACTGGGCCCGCGCCCTGGATGCGCCCGGCGCCTACGCGCCCTGTCGCCGGCCCAATCCGAATCCCCCGGTCGAGGACCGGCCCGACCGCTTCGCCGTCACCCGCATCGAGGCCCTGACCCGCGACCCCTATGGCGTCTGGGCGCGCGACATCCTGGGGCTGTTCCGGCTCGACCGGCCCGACGAGCCGGTGGAGTCCAAGGCTCGGGGCACCGCCATCCACAAGGCCTTCGAGCAGTTCGCAGAGGCCTGGGCGGATGGCGAACCGGTCGACTCCCCCGGGGTCTTCGAGCGGCTCTACCTCGACGCCCTGGTCGCCCAGGGCCTGCCGCGGTCGGCCCTGGCCCGTGAGCGCGCCCTGGCCCGCGAGGCCGCGCAGTGGGCGACGCAGCTGGAGCGCACCCGTCGCGCCGATGGCCGTGCGATACATGTCGAACGGGAGGGTCGCCTGCGGCTTTCGGTCGAGGGTCGCACCATCACCCTGACCGCCAAGGCCGACCGCATCGAGATCACCCCGGAAGGCCTGGGCCACGTGCTGGACTTCAAGACCGGCGGCGCGCCGTCGCCCAAACAGATCAACAGCGGCTTCTCGCCCCAGCTGACCCTGACCATGGCCATCCTGACGTCCGGCGGCTTCGAGGGACTGAAGGCCTACGCCGGGGACCTGACCTATCTGAAGGTCACCGGTCGCAAGCCGCCGGGCGAGGTGCTGGTCCGCAAGGCCGCCGGTCCCGAAAGCGAGGAGGCCGCCGGGAAGGCCTACGAGGGCGTGCTGCAACTGCTGGCCCTCTACCAGGACCCCGCCCGGGGCTACCTGTCGCGCACCGCCCCGCAGTTCGTGAAGACCTGGGCCGGCGACTACGACCATCTGGCGCGGGTCTTCGAATGGTCGACCGGCAGCGAGGGGGAGGGCGACGAATGAGCCTTCAGGACCCCCATCAGCGTCAGGCGGCCGATCCGGCGCTCAACGCCTTCGTCACCGCCAACGCCGGCTCGGGCAAGACCAAGACCCTGATCGACCGGGTGGCCCGGCTGCTGCTGGGCGACGTCAAGCCGGCCGCCATCCTCTGCGTGACCTACACCAAGGCCGCCGCCGCCGAGATGCAGCGTCGGCTGTTCGATGTGCTCGGCGGCTGGTCGGTCATGGAGGACGAGGAGCTGAGAGCGGCGCTGGTCCGGCTCGAGGGCGAGGCCGCGCCCCGCGACGCGCTGGGTCTGTCCAACGCCCGCACCCTGTTCGCCAAGGCGCTCGAGACGCCGGGCGGGCTGAAGATCCAGACCATCCACGCCTTCTGCGAAAAACTGCTGCGCCGCTTTCCGCTGGAGGCCGGCGTGTCGCCGACCTTCAAGGTCATGGACGACCAGGCCTCGGCCCTGATCGCCGGCGAGGCGCGGGCCGCCGTGGCTCGCTATGCCCTCGACATCGAGGGTCCGCTGGCCGACGCCTACGCCCGGCTGGCCGTCGCCCTCGATTTCGAGGCCTTCAACAAACTGTTCTCCGACTTCGAGCACCGTCGCGACGCCATCGCCGCCTACGTCGAACGCTGCGGCGGCTACGAAGGCATGCAGGCGGATGTCTGGAAGACCTGCGGCTTCGACGAGCCGACTACGCCCGAAGTGATCGCCGACGCCGCCATGGCCGCGCTCAACCGCCGCCTCTACGACGAGGCGGCCGCTGTTCTGGAAAACGGCACCAAGACCGACATCCGATGCGCCGGGGATCTGCGCCGCGTCGCCGACATTCCCGCCGCGCTGGCGGTGCTGTTCACCAAGAACGGCGAGGGGACGCCGGCGACCTGGGTGGCCAGGACCTCCGGCCTGAAGTCCCGCGAGGACCTGCGCATGGCCCTGCTGACCGAGCAGGACCGGCTGGAAAAGGTCCGGGCGGAGCTGCGGTCGGCGCGCGTCGCCGAGGCCACGGTCCAGGTCCTGGCCATGGCCAGCGCCTATGCCGAGGCCTACCTTCAGGCCAAGGCCGGCCGCGGCGCGCTGGACTTCGCCGATCTGATCAGCCGCACGCGCCGGCTGGTCGACGAGCGGCCGGACGCCGCCTGGGTGCTCTACAAGCTGGACGGCGGCATCGACCACATCCTCGTCGACGAGGCCCAGGACACGGCCCCCGAGCAATGGAACATCGTCCGGCGGCTGACCGGCGAGTTCTGGGCCGGGGCCGGCCTTCGCCAGCAGGGCGCCGCCGACCGCACCCTGTTCGTGGTCGGCGACGAGAAGCAGTCGATCTACAGCTTCCAGGGCGCCGATCCGCGCCGGCTGCTGGACGAGACCCAACGCTACATCGCCGACATTGTCGCAGCTGGCCGGCCGGCCTATGGCGTGCCGCTGAAGGTCTCCTACCGCTCGACGCCGCAGGTCCTCACCTTCGTCGACACCCTGTTCATCGCGCCAGAGACCCGAACCGGCGTGCCGCCGCCGCGCGGCGAGGACATCGTCAAACACGAGGCGTACCGGGCCGACCACGCCGGCTGCGTCGACCTCTGGGCGCTGGACCGGGACGAGCCGGGCGATGACCGCGAGGCCTGGGACGCACCGCTGGACGAGGAGGCGGAGACCTCCGCCAACCGCCGCCTGGCCCGGCGGATCGCCGCCGAGGTCAAAGCGCTTGTCGAACGCGGCGACGCCGTCTTCGACAAGGAGACCCGCAGCTGGCGCCCGGCCGGCTACGGCGACGTGCTGGTGCTGGTCCGGCGTCGCAAGGTGCTGTTCGAGGAGATCATCCGCGAGCTGAAACGGAGCGGCGTGCCGGTGGCCGGCGCCGACCGTCTGACCCTGTCGGCCCACATCGCCTTCGATGACCTGATGGCGCTGGCGCGGTTCATCCAGTTCCCGGACGACGACCTGACCCTGGCGGCGCTGCTGAAGAGCCCGTTCTGCGGCCTCACCGACGACGACATCTATGCCCTCGCCAGGGGCCGCCGGCCCGATAGCCTCTGGACCGTTCTGCGGCGCGGGGCGGAGGAACAGGCGGAATGGGGCGATGCGCTGGCGTTTCTGGGCAAGGCGCGCGACCTCGCCCGCGGCCGCGCGCCGTTCGACATGTTCACCCGGGTGCTCGGCCTGACAGGACCCGATGGCCGGTCCATGCGATCACGCATCCTGACGCGGCTGGGGCCGGAGGCGGGCGACGTGCTGGACGAGTTCCTCGCCCGCACCCTGTCGGCCGAGGCCCAGGGCGTTCGTGACCTCGAGACCCTCGCCCACGCCTTCGCCGGCCTCGACATCGCCGTGAAACGCGAGATGGAAGGCGCCGGAGAGGAGGTGAGGGTGATGACCGCCCACGGGTCCAAGGGGCTGGAAGCGCCGATCGTCTTCCTGCCGGAGACGACCCTGACCCGGACCGCCCGGGGCACGCCGCTTCTGGAGACGCCGGAGGGCGGCTTCCTGTGGAGCGCGCGCAAGGATGACGACTGCGAGGCCAGCGCCCGGGCGCGCAAGTTCCGCGCCGACCGGGAGGCCGAGGAAGCCTGGCGGCTGCTCTATGTCGGTCTGACCCGGGCCCGCGACCGGCTGGTGCTCTGCGGCCGCGTCGGCTCGACCACCCCCGACGACAAGGTCGGCGGCTGGTACGCGGCCATGCGCCAGGCCTTCGCCCATCCGGATGTGGCCGGCGATGTTCGCGACGTCGAGGTCGACGGCTACGGCTTCCAGCGGTTCGGCCCCGATCCCGACCGCCTGCCGCCGCGGGCCGCCACGGGCCGCCCGGTATCTGCCCTGCCGGACTGGGCGCGCGGAACCGCGCCGGTCGAGCCGCCGGCCCGGCGCTACGCCTCGCCTTCGCAGCTGGCCGACCAGACCTTCGGGCCGGCGCCCTCGCCTCTGGCGCGCGTCGAGGGGCTGGGCCGCTACCGGCGCGGCGAGCTGATCCACCGACTGCTGCAGCTGCTGCCCGACGTACCGCCGGCGGATCGTCAGAACGCCGCCGTGCGGCTGCTGGACCGCGAGCGCGATCTGACCCCGCCCCAGAGGCGCGAGATGCTGGCCGCCGCCTTCGGGGTGCTGGACGACCCCCGGTTCGCAGATGTGTTCGGTTCCGGCTCGCGGGCCGAGGCCGCCATCGGCGGGACCTCGCGCCGCCTGCCGCCGGGCCTGGCCGTCTCCGGCCGCGTCGACCGCCTGCTGGTCACGCCGGACCGTGTTCTGGTCGTCGACTACAAGACCAATCGCCCCGCGCCGGCCGACATCGCCGACGCTGATCCGGCCTACCTGATCCAGATGGCGGTCTATGTCGCGGTGCTGGAGGAGGTCTTCCCCGGCCGCCGCGTCGAGGCCGCGCTGGTCTGGACCGATGGACCCCGCCTGATGCCGGTTCCAGAAAACATCGTCGCCCGCACCCTCGCCGCTCTTCCCGGCGCCCATTGATGGGGAACGGCCGTGGGCCTACATCGTTGGCTGAAGCCGAGGGGCCGATGAGTCCCTCGTCCAGGGAGACATTGTCATGAGCACCGTTGCTGTGACCGACGAGACTTTCGAACGCGATGTTCTGCAGGCCGAAAAGCCCGTGCTCGTGGACTTCTGGGCCGAGTGGTGTGGCCCCTGCAAGCAGATCGCCCCGGCCCTGGAGCAGATCGCCGAGGAGCTGGCCGACCACGTCACCATCGCCAAGGTGAACATCGAGGACAGCCCCACAACGCCCTCGCGCTACGGCGTGCGCGGCATTCCGACCATGATGCTGTTCCGTGGCGGGCAGATGGCCTCGATGAAGGTCGGCGCCATGCCCAAGCAGAAGATCCTGGAATGGCTCTCCGAATCCGGCGTGCAGGCGGCGTAAGGCCGCCTAGCCCGGATACCCGGTCTCTCATGGAACGGCCGTCGGGGCGACCCGGCGGCCGTTCTGCTTTGTGCGTGCTTCGACACGCGTCCTGCGGACGCTGCTCAGCATGACGCAGGAGGGTGGCCTCCCAAATACGTCATCCTGAGCAGCCGCGTAGCGGCGTGTCGAAGGACGCAATGACTTCACCGCGGCCAGGTCGCCTCGTCCAGCGCCAGCACCTCGCCGGCCAGATAGAGCGAGCCGCAGATCACCACATGTGGCGGCGGGCCCTCGGCGGCCAGGGCGGCGGTGAGGCCGGCGGTGACGTCCGCATGGGCCTCGGCTTTCAGGTCGAACGACCGGGCCACCGCTGCCAGCCGGCTCGCCGGACTGGCGGCGTCCGCCTCGAAGCCCACTGTATGGATCGATGGCGCAAGCTCCGCGAAGGCGCTGAAGAAGCCCTCGGCGTCCTTGTTGGCCAGCAGTCCGCAGACCACGGCTGTCGGCCGGCCGTCGCGGGCGGCCATGTCGCCCAGCAGCCGGGCCAGCGCCCGGGCCGCGTGCGGGTTGTGGCCGCCGTCCAGCCAAAGGTCGGCGCCGCGCGCCGTCGCCATCGCCGCCAGCGGCCCGGCGGTCAGCCGCTGCATCCGGGCCGGCCAGATGGTGGAGACGACCCCCCGGCCGATGGCGTCCTCGTCGATCCGCGCCTCGTGCAGCTTCAGGGCGGCGACGGCGGCCAGCGTGGCGTTGTCGACCTGGTGCGCGCCGGGCAGGGCCGGGGCGGGCAGGTCCAGCAGCCGGTCCTCGAGCTGCACCACCAGCCGGCCACGCTCCAGCCAGCCGTCGAAGTCGACGCCCAGCGCCAGCAGAGGGCTGCCCAGCGCCCGGGCCCGGTCCTCGATGACCGCGAAAGCCTCCGGCGACTGGCGGCCGACGACGACCGGGGCGCCGGCCTTGATGATCCCGGCCTTTTCGCCGGCGATGCTGGCCAGATCGGAGCCGAGGAACTCCTGGTGGTCGTAGTCGACCGGGGCGATGACGCTGACCGCCGGTCGCTCGATGACGTTGGTGGCGTCCAGCGACCCGCCCAGGCCCACCTCCAGCAGGCAGAGGTCGGCCTCGACCTCGCTGAAGGCCTGGAACGCGGCGGCGGTGGTGATTTCGAAGAAGGTGATCGGCTCGCCGGCGTTGGCGGCCTCGACATGCTCCAGAACAGAGGCCAGATGCGCGTCGGTGATCAGGGTCCCGGCGAGCCGGATGCGCTCGGCGAACCGCACCAGATGCGGCGAGGTGAAGACATGGACCCGCAAGCCCGCCGCCTCGGCGATGGCGCGCAGCACCGCCACGGTCGAGCCCTTGCCGTTGGTCCCGGCCACATGGACCACCGGCGGCAGCCGCCGCTGCGGATCGCCCAGCGCCGCGCACAGCCGCTGCATGCGGCCCAGCGACAGGTCGATCAGTTTCGGGTGCAGGGCCCGCAGGCGCTCGAGGGCGGCGTCGTGGGTTCGGAGGTGGTCGGACATGGGCTTACCGGGGGACTGGATATCGTGTCCTGAAGGGACATGATTTCCTGTCCCCGACGAAGCGGCGGGGACAGCTAACGATGTCCCTGAAGGGACACCGTAAGCAGTCCCCAAAATCCGGGGGGCGCCCCCTAGGCCGCCTTCAGCCCGTCACGGCCCATCATCAGGGTCTTCAGGATCGAGCCCAGCACCATCGGCAGCTCGTGGCGCGGGGTGACGCGGTCGACCATGCCCTTTTCCACCAGGAACTCGGCGCGCTGGAAGCCCGGCGGCAGGGTCTCGCGGATGGTCTGTTCGATGACGCGCTGGCCGGCGAAACCGATCAGGGCGCCCGGCTCGGCCAGGTGGATGTCGCCCAGCATGGCGTAGCTGGCCGTCACCCCGCCGGTCGTCGGGTCGGTCAGCACCACGATGTAGGGCAGGCGCGCGGCCTTCAGCTCCTGGATGGCCAGGGTGCTGCGGGCCATCTGCATCAGCGACAGGGTGCCCTCCTGCATCCGCGCGCCGCCGGCGGCGGTGAAGGCGACGAACGGCGACTGGCGGTCGATCGCGGCGCGGGCGCCGGCGATGAAGGCCTCGCCCGCCGCCATGCCCAGCGAGCCGCCCATGAAGGCGAAGTCCTGGACCATGACCACGGCGGGCGTGCCGCCGATGGCGCCGGCGGCCAGGGCCACCGCATCCTGCTCGCCGGTCGCCTTGCGGGCGGCGGCGAGGCGCTCCTTGTAGGGCTTGCCGTCGCTGAACTTCAGCGGGTCCTCGACCACCGCCGGGGTGGGCAGAACGTCATAGGCGCCGTCATCGAAGGTGTAGCGGAAGCGCAGCTCCGGCCCGATCCGCATGTGGCGGCCGGCCGGGGTCACCCACCAGGCGGCCTCGAGGTCGGGCCGGTAGATCATCTCCCCGGTGTCGGGGCATTTTACCCAGAGGTTCTCGGGCGTCTCGCGCTTGACGAAGGCCCCGCGCACGCCGGGCGCGATGCGCGACAGCCAGCCCTGGCGCTCGCGCGCGCCGCCCCGTGTGGGTTTGTCGTTCTTTGGGTCAGCCATGGCCATCGCTTCAAGCGTCCCTGACTCGCGCCGATCTCACAGCCTTAGCCAGAGCGGCCGCCTTGGAAAGCACTCTTTCGGTCACGTTTTCGTTCGATCCCGCTTCCAGGGCGCCCGCGATTTCATCGACGAGGGCCGATCCGACCACCGCCGCGTCGGCCACGCGCGCCACTTCCGCGGCCCGGTCGGGGGTCCGGATGCCGAATCCCACGGCGACCGGCAGGCCCGAGGCCGCCCGCAGGCGCTGCACAGGCTGTGCCACCGCGCCGGCGTCAGCTTCCTTGACGCCGGTCACGCCGGCGACGGAGACGTAGTAGACAAAGCCCGAGGTGCGCCGCATGACGGCCGGAAGCCGTTTGTCGTCGGTGGTCGGGGTGGCCAGCCGGATCAGCGCCACGCCGTTGGCGTCGAGCGCGTCGGCCAGCGGGTCGGATTCCTCCGGCGGACAGTCGACGACTATCAGGCCGTCGACACCGGCGGCCGCCGCGTCGGCCGCGAACCGGTCAAAGCCCCGGTTCAGGACCGGGTTCAGATAGCCCATCAGGATGATCGGGGTGTCCTGGTCCCTGGTCCGGAAGGCGGCGACCATGTCCAGCGTGCCCTGCAGGGTCATGCCGGCCCGCAGCGCCCGCTGCGAGCCCAACTGGATCGACGGCCCCTCGGCCATCGGGTCGGAGAACGGAAAGCCCACTTCGATCAGGTCAGCCCCGGCGCCGGGCAGGCCGTCGAGGATGGCCTGCGAGACCTCCAGGCCGGGGTCGCCGGCCACCATGTAGGCGATAAAGGCGGCGCGGCCTTCGGCGGCGAGAGCCGCGAAGCGCCGGTCGATACGATCCTTGGTCAAAGCTTCCGTCCGAGGGCTTCGGCGACGGTGAAGATGTCCTTGTCGCCCCGTCCGCACATGTTCATCACGATGATCCCGTCCTTGCCCAGTTCGCGGGCCAGGTCGCCGACCCGGGCCAGGGCGTGGGCCGGCTCAAGCGCCGGGATGATGCCTTCGAGCTCGGCGCAGAGCTTGAAGGCGGCCAGCGCCTCGTCGTCGGTCGCCGACAGGTACTGGGCCCGGCCCGCCTCATGCAGGAAGCTGTGCTCCGGCCCGATGCCCGGATAGTCGAGCCCGGCCGATATGGAGTGGGCGTCGATGATCTGGCCGTCGTCGTCCTGCAGCAGGTAGGTCTTGTTGCCGTGCAGGACGCCGGGCCGCCCGCCGGTCAGCGACGCGGCGTGGAGGCCGCTGGCGATGCCGTGGCCGGCCGCCTCGACCCCGATCAGGCGCACGCTCTCATCGGCCAGGAAGGGGTGGAACAGGCCGATGGCGTTGCTGCCGCCGCCGATGCAGGCCACCAGCGCGTCGGGAAGACGGCCCTCGGCCTCGAGGATCTGGGCCCGGGCCTCGATCCCGATGATGCTCTGGAAGTCACGGACCATGGCCGGATAGGGGTGCGGGCCGGCCGCCGTGCCGATCAGGTAGTAGGTGTCGGCGACATTGGTCACCCAGTCGCGCATCGCCTCGTTCATGGCGTCCTTGAGCGTGCCGGTCCCGGAGGTGACGGGCCGCACCTCGGCCCCCAGCAGGTTCATGCGGAAGACGTTGGGCTTCTGACGCTCGACATCCAGCGCGCCCATGTAGACGACACAGGGCAGGCCGAAGCGGGCGCAGACCGTGGCCGTGGCCACGCCGTGCTGGCCGGCGCCGGTCTCGGCGATGATCCGGGTCTTGCCCATCCGCATGGCCAGCATGATCTGGCCGAGGGCGTTGTTGATCTTGTGAGAGCCGGTGTGGTTCAGCTCGTCGCGCTTGAACCAGATGCGCGCCCCGCCGAAATGCTCGGTCAGGCGTTCGGCGAAATACAGCGGGCTCGGGCGGCCGGTGTAGTTCTTGTTGAAGGCGGTCAACTCGGCCTGGTAGGCCGGATCGGCCTTGGCCGCGGCGTAGGCCTGTCCCAGCTCCAGAACCAGCGGCATCAACGTCTCGGGAACGTAGCGCCCGCCGAAATCGCCGAACCGGCCACGTTCGTCCGGATGGGCGGACCAGTCGTTGGGTTTGGCTGGGGCGTTCATGGATCCAGAAGCTTCAGGCGCGGCGAACCGCTTCAAGAAAGGCCGAAATCAGGAGCGGGTCCTTTATCCCCGGCCCGCGCTCCACGCCAGAGGAAACGTCCACCAGGGGTGCGCCGGACTGTTGCAGGGCTTCGGATACGTTCCAGGGATCGAGCCCTCCCGCCAGCAGATAGGGCCTCGCGAACCGCCGTCCAGCCAGCATCGTCCAGTCGAAGGTCGCGCCGACGCCGCCGGGCCGATCCGACCCTTCCGGCGGCCGCGCCTCGAACATCAGGTGGTCGACGACGCCCTCGTAGGCGCCGGCCGCGTCGATGTCTGACGGCGTCGAGACGTGCAGGACCTTGATGATCCCCGCGCCGGTCCGCTGGCCGATCTCGCGGGCGCGGGCCGGAGTCTCCTTCCCATGCAGCTGGATGAACTCCGGGCGCAGGGTGGCCATGAGCTGATCCAGCAGGGCGTTGTCCGGGTCGACGGTGACAGCCACGGCCGGGACGTTCGCCGCCCGGGCCGGCGGGACCAGCCGCGCGGCGGCGTCCGGCGCGATGTTGCGCGGACTCTTCTCGAAGAACAGGAAGCCGATGAAGGCCGCACGACCGTCGACGGCGGCCTTGACGGACTCCGGCGTCGTCAGCCCGCAGATCTTGGCGCCGGCCGTCACGTGGACTTGCGCGGCGGCGTCTTTTTCGCCGCGACGGGCGTCAGCTTCGGCTCGGGCGCCGAGGCCGCCTCGGCCTGCGCCTTCAACAGGTCACGGATCTCGGTCAGCAGGGCTTCGGACGGCGTCGGCGCGGCCTCTTCGGGCGGGGCCGGATCGGCGGCCTGCTGGCGGCGCAGGCTGTTGATCACCTTGACCAGCAGGAAGACGGCGGCGGCGACGATCAGGAACTGGATGACGGTGTTGATGAAGGCGCCGTAGAGCACCAGCACCGGCTCGGCGTCCGGGGTCATGGGGTTGGCCGGCAGGGTCAGCTTCAGGTCGCTGAAGTCGACCCCGCCCATCAGCCAGCCGATCGGCGGCATGACCACCTGGTCGACCAGGCTTTTGACGATCGATCCGAACGCGCCGCCGATCACCACGCCGACGGCGAGGTCCACGACGTTGCCGCGGGCGATGAACTCACGGAATTCCTTGGCGACGCTCATGGCGGGCTCCTGCTTGTGGCGCGCGGCGCCCGACCGGGAGGTCAGGGTCAGTCGGCGTTGAGCCGCTCGCGCAGTTCCTTGCCGCTCTTGAAGAACGGCACATGCTTGCCCTTAACCGACACCGGCTCGCCGGTGCGCGGGTTGCGGCCGGCGCGGGCCGGACGCGAGCGGACGGAAAAGGCGCCGAAGCCGCGCAGCTCGACCCGGCCGCCGCCCTCGAGGGCCTGCGTCATCCGGTCGAGGATCACCCCGACCACGCGCTCGATATCGCGTTGGGTCAGGTGCGGGTTCTCGTGGGCGAGCCTCGCGATGAGCTCGGACTTGATCATGGGGCCCCCCGGGCGTCGGCGGCTCGACCTTTGCCCAATCATTCCTGAGTCTTCAAGAGGTTGTCGGCGCCCTTGTCGTCAACCGTCGTTAACGCCCGCGCCGCGGGCGCCGCCGGCCGGGCACGAAAACGGCGGCCGGGGGTGTCCCCGGCCGCCGCATCCGTCTTCAGCCGTGAGGCATGAAGCTAGTCCTTCGAGGCCCGCTCGCGCAGGGCCGCGCCCAGGATGTCGCCCAGCGAGGCGCCCGAGTCAGACGACCCGAACTGCTCGATGGCTTCCTTCTCCTCGGCCATTTCCAGCGACTTGACCGACACCGACACCCGACGGGCGGCCTTGTCGATGTTCGTGATCTGGGCGTCCATGCGGTCGCCGACGGCGAAACGCTCGGGGCGCTGTTCGTTGCGATCACGCGACAGGTCCGACTTGCGGATGAAGGCGGTCATCGGGGCGTCGTCGTCACCGAACTTCACTTCGATGCCGCCGGTGGTGATTTCCGTGACCGTGACGGTGACCGTCTGGCCCTTGCGGAAGGTGTCGCCCGTCATCGGATCGCCGGCCAGTTGCTTGACGCCCAGGCTGATGCGCTCCTTCTCGACGTCGACGTCCAGGACCTTGGCCTTGACGATGTCGCCCTTCTTGAACTTGGCCATGGCTTCTTCGCCCGGGACGTTCCAGTCCAGGTCGGAGAGGTGGACCATGCCGTCGATGTCGCCGTCCAGGCCGAC
>Ga0315900_10003566_pt1 | contig 22619 bp, 17 predicted proteins | sample LakEriMetagenome_FD_203521 | JGI IMG/M metagenome (GOLD analysis project Ga0315900, IMG submission 203521) | Freshwater fungal communities from buoy surface, Lake Erie, Ohio, United States - Buoy 12 MA114 | ecosystem: Environmental > Aquatic > Freshwater > Lake > Lake biofilm | place: USA: Lake... | reverse complement strand
CCGGGTGTCTGCGGACAGGTTGGCGACCAGCTCGGCCTTTTGCTGCACGAAGACGCCGCCGAGAAGTCCTTCATCCACTCCCACGGCGTGCATGCGCAGGAGATTTAACAGCGCGGAGGGATTGTCCTTCATCTGCTGGCGCACGCGTTGCGGGATTTCGATGAGAGGGGCGCAAAACTCCGAGTGATGGCGTGGCACGAGGCGCTGAGTGGCCTCGTCGAAGAGATAAAGCGCGCCGCCGCTGCTTTGGGTCACACGGATCGCTCCCTCGACGATGAGCCTGTGCATCGAGGCCTGCTGGTCGTCCCGCCAGATGGCCTCCCCCAGGTCGTGCAAATAGTGGAACATGCGCCGCTCCTCGGCCACGATGGCCTCCTCCTCGGCCCGCAGTGCCACGAGGGCATGCTTTTGCTGGAAGGCGAGCCTGGCGAGCATCAGGATGCCTGCTGCCATCATCAGCAGAAGGATCACGAGCAGGGAGATGAAAACGGGCGTCATGGTTGAATACGGCGTCCCGGCTTATCCGGGCGGCGCCTCAGGCGGAAACAGCGGCCGTGCCAGCCTCCAGCTCTTTTTCTAAAAACTCGATCACATCATGAAACCGGCACTCGTTGGCCGGGCTGATGTCCGCCAGCGCCTGATGGGCTGAGAGGACATGGCGTGTCTGCGTGTCTTTGCACTCAGCAGTTGACTCGCCGCAGTGCTGCAGGGCGTTGCAGGCTTGTTTGCGTTCATCGGACCAAAGCTTGCCCTCACGGTCCAGCTCGAGGATGTGGTCCAGTCCCAGGCTGGTGAGGAGCTGCAGATTACGCTGGTTGGCGTTCAGGACGCTCAGAGTGCCGCCACCTGCTTCCCGGAGGTTCAGCGCCGTCCCGGTGAGCATGCCCAGAAAGGTGGAGTCCATCATCGGACAGCGTTCAAGATCCACGACGAGATTCTTGGTGCCCTGGGCGATCATGCGCTGCATCGCCTTCTTGGCCTGCAGGCTGTTCTGAAAGGTGCCCCGTCCGTCCACACGCATCCAGAACACACGTCCGATGGTGCCGACTAGAATGTGGGTGGGAGGAGTCATGCTTGCAGGGGTTAATTCCAAAGCGCGGACTGCTGGCTGACCAGCTCCTCCTTGCCTCGCAAAACACTCACACGCCAGGCAATGACGCGTCCGCTTTTAAGGTATTCCGGGCCGGTGACTTGGAATTTGGAGATGTTGTTCCGGCGGATGTTCTCCACGATCTGTTCCTGCACGCGTTTGGTCAGGCCGGATTGAGCCTGCTGATATTCAAAACGCACGGTCAGCGGTCCTGTGCGGTCATCCGCCTTCCAGAACACCGTGTAGTAGTGGCCGAAGCGGTCCATGATCTCTGATTTGGTCACCGCGCCATGGAGGTGGTGCTGCTGCTCGAAGAGAACGGCCGGATTCAGGCTGCGCGGCGCATAGTTCGGCATCAAATGGTAATAGTTCACCTTGCTGATCCGTCCCCCCGGGCCGTCCACGGCGCTGGAGCACGCGGAGAGAATAAAAGCCAGGATGGCAAGGCATCCGAGGCGGAGACAGGGAAAGCGTGACTCAGTCGTCATGGAGAGGCGAATATTGGAATCAGGACGCATGATGTCAACGTCCCCTTCGATTCTTCACATTCCCCAAGTGAAATTCACAAAAGTGAGACTGGATCGACATCCCAGGTCACGATCACCTCCTCCGGCAGTGTCGTTGATTGCATCACTTGATGAATGCGGCGGCACAGCGGCCGGATTTTGGGCGTACGGAGGAGGAGCTGGAAGCGGAACTGCCCGTGCGACTTCGCCAGCGCGCACGGTGCTGGCTCGCCTATGATCACGTCTTCCGGTAAATCGACCAACAAACGCCGGTGCAGCGTCTGCAATGCCAACTCCGCCAGAGCCTGATGCTTCCCCCGGCTGGCGAGGATGACCACGTGTGTGTAAGGCGGGTAGTGAAACGCCCGCCGCTGCTCCAGCTCCTGCTGGGCGAAGCCCTCGAAGTCGTTGTGCCGGGAAAACTGCACCGCCGGGCTGTGTGGCGCGTAAGTCTGCACCATCACCTCCCCCTTCACCTCCCCGCGGCCCGCACGGCCGGCCACCTGGACCAAAAGCTGCAACGTGCGCTCCGCCGCACGAAAATCCGGCAGGTTCAGCGCCAGATCCGCTTTCAGCACGCCCACCAGGGTCACATTCGGAAAATCGAGCCCTTTTGCGATCATCTGCGTGCCGATCAGCAGATCGAGCTTCTGCGCCCGGAAATCCCGCAGCAGGTCGCGGAGCTGGTTTTTGCGCTGGATCGTGTCCGTGTCCACCCGGGCGATCCTTGCCTGCGGAAACACATTTTTCACCACCGCCTCGACTCGCTCGGTGCCGAAACCAGCGAATTTCAGCCCCGGTTCCTGGCATGACGGGCATTTCGACGGCGGAATCCGCCGTGATCCGCACACATGGCACACGAGGCGGTTCTCGTGCTTGTGCAGCGTCATCGGAATGCTGCAATCCTGGCACTGCACCACCTCGCCGCACGAAATACAGCTCAGCGAGGTGTTGAAGCCGCGACGGTTCAAAAACAGGATCGTCTGCTCCTTTTTCTCCAGCCGCGCCGTGATCGCCGCCCGCAGCTTTTCCGAGAGAATTCCTGCGTCCGCGACCGTCACGCCGGTACCTTTGCGTCGTTCGAGGCGCATGTCGATGATGCGGATTAGCGGCAGCGTCCGTCCGTCAGTCCGTTGAGTGAGCTTGAGCAGTTCGTATTTGCCGCCCGCCGCGTTTTCGAAGGATTCGAGGCTCGGCGTCGCGCTGCCGAGCAGAACGACGCACTTTTCGAGACTCCCGCGCACCACGGCCAGATCACGCGCATGATAGCGCGGCGTCTCGTCCTGCTTGAACGACGGCTCGTGCTCCTCATCGACGATGATGATGCCCAGACGCTCGAGCGGCGCGAAGATCGCGCTGCGCGCGCCGATCACGATGTCCGCGCGGTCCTCGTGAATCTTGAACCACTCGTCATGGCGCTCGCCATCACTCAAATGGCTGTGCAGCACGGCGATCCGATCCCGCCGCTCCGCGAAACGCGCTTTGAAGCGCTCGATCGTCTGCGGCGTGAGGCTGATCTCCGGCACCAGCACCAGCGCCGTGCCGCCGCGCTCCAGCACACGGGCGATGGCCTGCAAATAAACCTCCGTTTTCCCGCTCCCGGTGATGCCGTGGAGCAAAATCGGCCTCGCTTTCTCCTCCGATTCGATCGCCGCCACGATTCGCGCGTAGGCTGCCTGCTGCTCCTCCGTCAGCGTGAGCGCCTGGCTGGGCAAAAACTCCTCGTCGTGAAAAGGATCGCGCTCCACGCGCACCTCGCAGCGCGTGATCCAGCCGGACTTGAGCAGCGGTTTGAGGATGGTGGCCGCACGCGGGACATCCTGGCGGATCTGGCTCAGGGTCGCCTCGCCTTTGAAGCTGCGCAGGATGTCCAGCACGCGTGCCTGCATCGGCGCTTTGTTCCGCAGTTTCTCAAAGATGTCCGGCGGCGGCTCCTTCACGAGTTTCAGATGGCTGTCCATCACGAAACTGCCCGGTTTCTCACGCACCGCCTGCGGCAGCATCGTGCGCAGCACCGTGTGCGGGGAAACGAGATAGTATTCCGCGATCCACCGCGCCAGTTTCAGCAGCGCCGGTGTGAACATCGGCCGCTGGCCGATGATCGAGGCGATTTCCTTCAAACGGCCGCGATGTGCCGACTCCCCAGGCAGTTCTAGCACCACCGCGTTCACCCGGCGGTTCTGCAGCGGCACCATCACGCGTGATCCGACGACCACTTTGGCCGCCAGCTCTTCGGGAATCGCATAATCCAGCTCCATCGCCGCCGCGCCCTCGAGCTGCACGCGGGCGATGCGTTTCGCGTCGCCAGGAGCCGCCTCCACGTCGGCTGCGCCGAACAGATCACTCTGTTTCGGTGCTTTCTCGGTGCTCTTTTCGGCCGACGGCATGCGTTCATCCTAGCCGCCGTGATTCCACCGCCCAAACGATTCTTCTTTTGAGAAACGAATCCGCCCGTGCCATCGTTCCCACGCAGCAGCACGGCGCGAAACGGCATGTGGGACTTTCTGACAAATCACTGGCGCGACGGCGTGGAGATCATCATCCTCGCCGCGCTGGCGTATCATGGATATCTCTTCTTCCGTGCGACGCGTGGTGCGCGCATCCTCACCGGGCTTCTCATCCTGTTGCTCGGCCTCGCGCTCATCTCGCTGCTGCTGGAGCTGTCCGTCATCAGCAGCCTGCTGCAGCGCTTCTCGGTCTTCCTGGCGATCGCGCTCGTCATCATCTTCCAGCCCGAGCTGCGCCGCGTGCTGGCGGAGCTCGGCAGCAGCCGCCTGTTTTCCTTCAACCGGCCCGACCCTGAGGCACTGGATGTGCTCATGGAGGCCATGCAGCAGCTCTCATCGCGCCGCTGCGGCGCTCTCTTCGCCCTGAAGCGCGGCATTGACCTCAAACCCTTCGCCGAATCCGGAGTGGAACTCGATGCGGTGATCTCCGTCGAGATGATCACGACCATCTTCCACCCCAAGACCTCGCTGCACGATGGCGGCGTCATCATCGACCAGGGCCGCATCGCCGCCGCCGGTTGTGTCTTCCCCGTGAGCCAGAAGGATGTGCAGGACCGGGCCATCGGCCTGCGTCACCGCGCCGGCATGGGCGTCACCGAGGAAACGGACGCCATCGCGCTCGTCGTGTCCGAGGAGACCGGGGCGCTCTCGCTTTGCTATCAGGGCCGCCTAGAGCACGATCTGGAGCCGGACGAACTGCGCCGGCGCATCAATGAAATCCTGAACGAGGGCGCTGGTGCCAGCGCCGCAACCAACACGGAGGACGGTCATGAACTGGGGACACCGGCTTAACGAGCTCGTCACACGCAACTGGCGCGAGAAAATCATCTCTCTCGTGCTCGCATTCCTGTTCTGGTTCATGATCAAGGCGCAGGACGCGCGCCAGCCGGCCTCTTATGCGCCCTCCCAGGCGGCGAAGATGATGCCGCAGGGCTTTGCCCCGCCTTCGCAGCTCGCTCCGACGGTCCAGCCCTCCCCCGAGGTCCCGGCAAAGCTCGCGCCCGTGATGCCATCGGCCCCTGCCGTGCAGACTCTGCCCGTCAAACCCAAGCCTGAGGCCAACGCCGCGAAGCCCACGGGGCTTTGACACTCCGGACGTAATGCGCTAGAACCGGCGGCCTATGTCTGAAAAGCGCCAGTTCTTCGGCACCGACGGCGTTCGTGCCGTGGCCAACCGCCATCCCATGACCCCTGAGTTCGTCATGCGCCTAGCGCAGGCGGCCGCCGTCGTTCTCGGCGGCAAAACGGACGGTGGTGAACGCCCCAAGGCCGTCATCGGCCGTGACACACGTGCTTCGGGGGAAATGCTGGAGTGCGCGCTTGCCGCGGGGCTGAATTCGGCCGGCGTCGATGTCATTCTGGCCGGACAACTGCCCACGCCTGCCATCGCGATGCTCAGCGCGCAGCTCGGAGCGCAGATGGGTGTCATCGTCTCCGCCTCGCACAACCCTTTTAAGGACAACGGCATCAAATTCGTCCACGGCGATGGCCATAAGCTCAACGACAAGACCGAGATCGCCATCGAGAAGCTCGTGCTCGGCACCGACGACACGCCTCGTCCCGAAGGCCGTGGCATCGGCCGAATCACGAAGCTCGCCGACGGCGTGGACCGCTACGTGACGCACGCTGTTGCCTCGATGGAAGGCGTCCGCCTCGACGGCATGCGCGTCGCGCTCGACAACGCGCACGGTGCCGCCTCCTACACCAGTGCGCTCGCCCTAGAGCAGCTCGGCGCGGACGTGCAGGTCTTCCACTCCGAGCCGGACGGCTTCAACATCAACGAGGAATGCGGCTGCACGCACTCAGAGGAGATCGAACGCATCGTTCGTCAATGCCAGGCACAGGCCGGCATCGCGCACGACGGCGACGCCGACCGCATCGCGCTCTGCGATGAGGAAGCGATCGCCCTTGATGGGGACGAGCTCATGGCCATCGCTGCCGAGGCCATGCTGCGCAAAGGCACGCTGAAGCAAAACACCCTCGCTGTCACGATCATGAGCAACTACGGCCTCGACGACCTCGTCTCCCGACTCGGCGGCCGTGTCATCCGCACCGGCGTCGGTGATCGCTATGTTCTCGAAGAAATGCGTTCGCGCGGCCTCAACTTCGGCGGCGAGCAGAGCGGCCACATCATCTTCGGCGACTGGGCCACCACCGGCGACGGCCTTATCGCCGGCCTGCAAGTGCTCCGCATCATGAAGGAAACCTGCGAGACGCTCAGCCAGCTCCGCAAGTGCCTGAAAAAGTTCCCCCAGTGCGCCCGCAACCTCCGCGTCCGCACCAAACCGCCGATCGACCAGCTCGTCGAGGCGCAGAAGATCATCAAGGAGACCGAGAAGAAGCTCGGCGACTACGGCCGCGTTCTCCTCCGCTATTCGGGCACCGAATCCCTCATCCGCCTCCTCGTCGAAGGCCGTGATGTCGAGTACCTCGAAGCCCAGGCGGACAAGATTGCGTCGGCTGTGCTCGCGCAGATTGGATAGCGCCGGTGCAATGACGAAACCAGAATGGCGAATGACGATTTAAGCTCCAGTGATTGGTCATCATCTCCGAGTCCATTTGAATGCCAAGGAGCGTTCGGGTTTCTGCCTTCGACATTGATTCGTCATTTTTCAAATGCACTACTTCATCACCGGCACCGACACCGACGCAGGCAAGACCTATGTGACTTGCTTGCTGCTGGAGGCTTTGAAGCGCGAAGGAAAGCGCGCCGCCGGCTTCAAGCCCTTTGTCTGCGGCCAGCGTGACGACGCGATTCATCTCGCCAATGCCAGCCGCGACGGATTGACCGTCGAAGAGGTCAATCCGGTTTGGTTCAAGGTCCCGGCCGCGCCCTACGCCGCCGCGATGATGGAAAACCGCCGTTTTGAGCTCAACGACGTCATCGCGAAGTTTCACGAGCTCGCCCAAACGCACGATCATGTGCTCGTCGAGGGCGCGGGTGGTTGGGAGGTGCCGCTGAATGAGTTTTCCACGCTCGCGGACTTCGCCCAACGCCTCGCGCTGCCGGTGATCGTCGTCGTGAACAACAAGCTCGGCTGCCTCAACCACACGATTCTGACCGTTCGCAATATCCAGGCCCGCGGTCTCACCTGCGCCGGTGTTTTGCTCAACTACGTCAACGACGAACGCGACGCCGCCAGCATCTCCAACCGCATGGTCCTGGAGCACTTCCTCGACGTGCCCGTCCTCGGCGAGATCATGCACGGCGAAACGGAGATCCACTGGCCGCTGTGACGCGTTTTGCGGCTGCCACGATCCCCAACCCCACCAAAACGCCCAACGCCATCGACGGCGGGATGTCGCTCGGCCAGTGAGCGCCGCAATACACACGTGAATACGCGACTGCCGCCGCCAGCACATACATCAGCAGCCCGGCACGACGGTAAAAACTCGCGATGACCGTCGCTGCGGCGAACATGTTCACCGTGTGGCTGGATGGGAACGACTTTCCGCGGACTTCGCCATTCGGTTCGCTCGGTTTGATTACCACAGGCTCAAACAAACGCATGAACGCGGGTGAAGCGGGGCCCAGATCACGCACGGTGACAGTCTTGAGGGCGTCACGCGGCCTGACTCGGCCGATGGTTTTCTTCAGCGTGTTGGAAATGACACCATCGCCGATTCCCACGGCGATTCCGAGGCAGAGCAGCATCACCCGCGCCCGTTTGCCGCCACGCCACGCCGCCAGCAGCACGGCGGTCACGATCAAAGGCACCCACGCTTCGATGGCGGAGATGGCCGGCATGATCCAGTCCAGCGCGGGATGCGACCAGGCTGTGTTGATCTGATGCAGCAAGCTGAGATCCCAGGAGCTCATTCCGGTTTCACAGTCTTCCAGGATTTCAGGTTCCGGCCCAGATACACGCTGAATTCACGTTTTTCCTGGCCGAGCGGAATGGATATGTCGCCCAGGCGCTCCAGCGTTTCAAAACCCTCGGTGAAGACGGGATTCTTCAGCAAACCAGTGCCTGGATTGGGATCAAAGATGATCGCGTCCTCGCCGATCTTCTCCTCAGGCCCCGGCCAGATCTCATACTGCGACTGCACCGTGCCGCTGTTCTCCCAGCGGTACATGCGCGGATGCGATGGTAGGTAAAAAGCCATCAACGCCGCGTTGTAGCGATGACCGAGCGTCATCACGAAGGCCTTCTTCGGCGCCTTATCGATGAACTTCTGCGCCTCGATGCCCGCCTCACGCCAGCCGCGAATGCTCGCCAGTTTGTTGATGCTTTTCAGATCAGTGGCAAAGATCACCACGAGAGCCAGATGCACGATGAGCACCAGCGCTCCACCGATGCGCAATGACCAGCGCTGCCAGACCGGATTCGCCTTGGTGGGCAGCAGACCACGCATCCACGCCGCCGCCAGCACAAAGGCCGGTACAAAGAATGCCGCCGGCCAGTTGGGATTGATCCGCTGACGCAGTGACAGCAGGGCAAAACAGGCCAGTGCGGGCACCGAGGCCACCACGAGGAACAAAACCGGCCGCGTGAGCTGGCTGCGCTGTTTGATCGCCGCCAGCATCGCCGCCACCAGCGCTGCAAACGTCACCGGGGTGTAGATGAGTGCCTGCAGGCCCACGTTTTCGAGCGTGCGGCTGATCCATTTGCCAAAGCTCCGCGTTTCACCGTCGAAGTGATGCTTCGTGTGCTCCAGGGTGATCCACGCATGCTCCTGGTTCCACTTCAGCACCGGAATGATGAAGGCCATGCCGACGACGATGGCGGCCCACATGCGCGGATTGCGCAGCAGTGCGCGGTCCTCACGCGAAACCGCCGCAAACACCAGCATCAGCGCTGGAAAGGCCAGCATCATCTGTTTGCTCAGCGTGCCGATGCCGATCACCAGCGCCAGCGCGAGCCAGCGAGTGTTGCACGCGGGTTTTTGCGCCGCAAACCAGAACAGCAGCAGCCCCAGCGTCCAGCACAGCAGCAGCGGCGCATCAATCGTGAGCAGCAGGTTCAGTCCCGCGTTCGCGATCGTCAGCAGCACCAGCAGCGCCGCCAGAAACGCCGTCCGCGCGTCAAACAACACGAGCGCGATGCGGTGGATGATGAACAGCGTCGTCGATCCAAGCAACAGCGCCGCAAAGCGGATGCCCCATTCCGCATTTCCCGTGAGCCAGCCGATCACACCCATCATCCAGCCGATCATCGGCGGCTTGCTGTAGTAGCACCAGTCCGGCCGGCGGCCCCAGTCCCAGTAATACGCTTCATCTCCCGCCAGATCGGCCCCGCTCACAAACAAAAGCGTCACTCCAATGCGCACGATGAAAACGGCGGCCAGCAGCCACCAAAAACGCTTGAGCCAGGTCGAGGAGTCGGAATCGGGAGTCAAAGACATGCGCCGCGATCATAGCGGTGCCCGGCGGCTGCGAAACCGGGAATCCAAGGTGATGATCTTGTTTCTTGGCAAACGCCGGCGCTCGCTGCATTTTCGACGTGTGAATTTCCACGCGGCCATCGCCCTGCTCATGCTGCTGACCGTCTCAACGGCCAATGCGCTGACGATTGTTGGCTACGACTCCGACACGAACGACAGGTTTGACTCCGGCTACGCCACCAGCCCGGTGGAAAACACCTCCCTCTCATTTCTTGGCAGCGGTTACGACCTCTCCGGAGTGGGCTGGAACCCGTCAAACACCTCGCAGAGCTTCGCGATGATCAGCGACCGGTATTTCGTCTATGCCAGCCACCATGCGCCCGGCTCCACGATGAGCTTTTTCAGCCAGGTGCTGGGATCAGTCGTCAACTACGGCGTCAGCGCCGCCACCCATCACTTCACCTTCAACGGACAGACCAGCGACTTTGCCATCGGCAGGCTCTCCACGGCCCTGAACCCCGCCCACGGCATCACCAGCTACCCGGTCCTGGATTTCCCCTTTGTCACCGACTACCTCGGCCTGCCGGTCCTCATCTACGGTCATGGCTCCAACGGCCCTCGCCTCGGCGCCAACACGGTCGATGTCGTCCTGCCCTACAATTTTCCGGGCGGCACCGGCAATGACAGCTACGGCATCGGCTACGCTTTCAACAGCGGCCTCACGGGCGACTCGAAGTTCGAAAGCGGCGACTCCAGCAGCCCGACTTTCGTTCCGTGGCACGGCTCTCTCGCCCTGCTCGGGACACATTCCGTCGTCGGCACCATCGGCCTCACCGAATACTCCATCGACAACTTCATCGCCGTCTATCTTGATCAAATGACCGCGCAGGGCATCGACTTCAGCGTCGTTCCCGAGCCGTCACGCGCCATGCTCCTGCTCCTCGGTGCTTGCACCCTGCTGCGTCGCAGGCACCGTGCGCCACGAGAATGATCAACGACACGGCGCAACGCGAAATCGACTGGCTCTACAGCACGCAGCTCTTCGGCATCAAGCTGGGCCTCGAAAACGTGCGGCGTCTTCTTGGCGAGCTGAATCTTCCTGCGGCAGGCCAAAAATTCATCCACGTCGCCGGCACGAATGGCAAAGGCTCCACCTGCGCCTTCATGCACTCGATCCTGAGGGCATCTGGCATCAACGCCGGCCTCTTCACCTCGCCGCACCTCATCCACTTCGGCGAACGCATCCGCGATGCCGAACGCATGATCACGCCGGATGAAATAGCCAATGGCATCACGCGGCTGCGCGGACGTGTCGTCGGCTGGAATCCGCATCCGACCTTCTTCGAACTCACTCTCGCTCTCGCCCTCGAATGGTTCGCTCATCGGCAAAACGAGTGGGTCGTGCTCGAAACCGGCCTCGGCGGTCGTCTCGATGCCACGAACGCGATCACACCCGCCGTCAGCGTCATCACGCCCATCGGCTGGGATCATATGGACATGCTGGGTGACACACTCGCGAAGATCGCCGCCGAAAAAGCCGGGATCATCAAGCCCGGCGTGCCTGTCATCACCATGACGCAGGACGCCGAGGCGCTCGGAGTCATCCAGCACACCGCTGGAGAGCGTAAAGCATCGCTGACCATCGTCGAAGCGCCGTCACAGGTCGAAACCGGCCTTCCTGGCCCGCATCAGCGATGGAACGCCGCCATGGCCGTCGCCGCGCTTCATGCCGCAGGCTTCGATCTCGATGAAACCGTCGTCGCACGCGGCCTGCGCGACGTTCAATGGCCCGCCCGCTTTCAAAAAGCCGGCAACATCATCATCGACGGTGCCCACAACCTCGACGCCGCCCGCGTTCTCGCCCAAACCTGGCGCGAGCAGTTCCCGCACGAAAAAGCCCAGCTCATTTTTGGTGCTGTTGCCGGAAAAGATGTCGCCGCTGTTTTGCGCGAACTCAATCCCATCGCCGCCTGCTTGCGTTTTGCGCAAATCGATTCACCGCGCGCAGTGCCGCCGGAAGAACTGCTCAAAATCTGGGACGGCCTCCATCTGGAACCACATCCTGTTTCCATCCACAGCAACATCGCCGACGCGTTGAATGCCGTGAACAGTGATCAGCCGGTTCTCATCGCCGGCTCGCTCTATCTCGCCGGTGAAGCGCTGTCCTTGATCGAAAACAAACCCGGAGCCTTCGAGCGGAGTGCTCAGTGACGTCTATTCCTCCGAAGCCGCCACCTTGATGCGATACCCGTTCTCGTTCTTCTCCAGTTTCATCAGCCCGCGCTCCGCCACGGCCTCCAGCAGTGCGCTGAAAGTGCTGAAGCCGTAGAAACGCTCGTCAAACTGCGGCTGGCGTCGGCGGATGGCTTGTTTCACCGGCCCGGCCCACACCGTGTCGCTGCCGCTGCGGCCGAGCATCGCCTCCACTGTCTCCACCACGAGCTGGATCGCCTTTTCAGGGTCGCCACCCGGTTTTTTCTCCTGCGTCGCCGGTTTGGCCACTGAAGGGGCTGGTTTGGCGCGTGCGAGGCGCGTTTTTGTTTTCTCCTCCTCTCGCACGAGGTCGTCGTAGAAGATGAATTCGTCGCAGTTGTCGATGAACAGGCCGCTGGAGGACTGCTTCACGCCCACACCGATCACCGTCTTGTTGTTTTCTCGCAGCTTGCTCACCAGCGGCGAGAAGTCCGAGTCACCGCTCACGATGGCGAAGGTATCCACGTGCGACTTCATGTAACAGAGGTCGAGCGCATCCACCACCATGCGGATGTCCGCCGAGTTTTTCCCGCTCTGGCTCACATGCGGGATATCGATCATCTCGAACGCCGCCTCGTGCATCGTCGCCTTGAAGCTCTTGTAGCGGTCCCAGTCGCAGTAGGCCTTCTTCACCACGATGCTGCCTTTCAGCAGCAGGCGGTCTAGCACCTTGTTCATGTCAAACTTGTCATACTTCGCATCCTTCACGCCGATGGCCAGGTTTTCAAAGTCGCAGAAGACAGCGATGGTGTGTGTGCGGTCGGTAGGGGTGGCCATGGTGACGGATCGTCCTTCCTCCAGGCATCCGGGTCAACCGGTGTCTCTTCAGCGCGATTGACACGTGCTTGGTTTCACGGTTTGGATGAACGGATGGATTTCCATTGGCAGCTTGCCCTCACCTCCGGCCTCGGCACCGCTGTGATCACCGTGATCGCGATGCATCTCGCGTTGATACCGTGGCGCAAAAGCCAGGGAGCCCACTGGACGGAACGTGCCCGGCTGCTGTGGCCGGCGCGGCGTGTTCTCGTAGCCGTCATCTTTGCCTGCATCATCTCCGCCATCATCCTGCCGAAGCTGTTCGGACTGCCAGGCGATGAATCCGCGAGCTTCTGGCCTGTTATCCCAGGGTATTTGCTGGCCAGCTTCTTCTCCACCCGCGAGATCGAGCCGCGCTATCGTTTTCTGACCTGGCTGCACGAGACCTTCTGGCAGGTGCTCGTGCAGTTCGGCATGCTCGCCATCGTCATCTGGCTGCTGCACACGATGCCGCAGGTGATGCAGCCCCGCGACTGGCTGCGCTTTGCCCTCGGCACGCTGGCGGTCATCGTCATCCTCACCGGCGTGTGGCTGCCGCTGCTCTATCTCTTTCTCAAAGCCAAAAAGTCACCCGATCTGCGCCTCGAACGTCTCGTGGATGAAATGGCGGCGCAAACGGGCATCAAGCCCTGGCGCGTGTATTACGGAGAATCGCCCCTCGCCCGTGCCGCCGCGCTCATCTACCTTCGCAGCCTCGTCTTCACCTCCCGTGTCCTCGACATCCTCACCGACGACGAACTGCGCAGCATCATCCTCCATGAGCTGGCCCACCTGCGTGAGGGCTGGGCGGTGCGACTCTCACGGCTTGTTCCGGTCCTTGCGCTCATGCTGATCACCCTGATGCATCCTCTCATGCATCACATGGGAGTGGCGGGATTGTTCTGGCTCGCCGTCGTGATTATGCTGCTGCTAAGGCTCGCCAACCGCATCGCCCGTCGCATGGAGCATCATGCCGATGACGCCGCCATCCAGGGCAGCGCTGACACCGTGATGTATGCCCGCGCCTTGGAGAAAATCTACCAGGCCAACCAAGTGCCCGCCGTGATGCGCGGGAACAACATGGTCCACCCCCATCTCTACGACCGCATGCTCGCTGCCGGTGTCACACCCGATTATCCGCGCCCTCAACCACCCGGCCGCATGGCCTGGCCCGGCTGGGCGGTGTTTCTCATTCCCGGTGCCATGGCTGTCTGGATGATGCTGCGAAGTCACTCATAAAACGGCCACCGCTCCAAGTTCGGGCGACCGAGGGACTCCTGCTCGAAATCGCCTTTGGTGCCGGTTTGCTGCATCGAATGCAATTCCGCATGGCAATCGGCCATGGATGGATCGGCGAGGAGGCGGGTGAGAGTTTTGACTTCGTCTGCGGTGAGTGGAGGGGCGTCATCGCGAGGGCGGAAACGCATGTGGAGTGGCTGGAAGTAACGCCCGGTCTTCTCGCGGAGGGTTCGTAGGATGTCGAAGCCTGCGGGGTCGGTGTCGCCGAAGTGAAAGGTGGGCAGCTCGGCAGGCAGGCGTGAGAGGAGCAGAACGAGGGCGCGGTTTGGCTGGCTGGTTTGGATGATCAGGCTCTCGCCTCGGTTCAGCTTCACGAGTTCGAGGAAGGTCGTTTCGTTTTCGACTGTCAGAAGCCTCGCGGCGGAGCAGGTGATGACCTCAGCGGCACGAATGTCGGTTTCGGAGATCGTGATGGAACCACGCAGGGAGGCGAAATCGAGGCTGTCCAGCTTCAGCGGGCCGTGCAGGAGCACTTGGCGTGGCTTTTCGAGCAGACCGAGGTCTTCCAAGGTTTGTCCGTTGATCTGGCCGAGCGCGGATTCGAGGCGGCTTTGCAGTTTTTCGAGCCGCTTGGAGTCGCGGCAGATCACACAGCTCGAGAATCGCATCAGGGACTCGCCCTTCCATTCTAGCACGCGGGTCAGCACCGTCAGCAGCTCGCGGTTTCCTTCCAGGTCATCGCGTTTGAAGGGTTCGATCGATCCACCGGTGCGGGCTTGGTGGGAAAGGTTGGTGAGCCAGTTTTCAGGCAAAATGGAGCCACTAAAGGAGTCGAACAGCTCCGCCAGAGTGGCCCGCTCCTCTGTCGGAGAGGCTTCACCCAAGAAATCGAAAAGCCACGCTTCACCACCGTCACGTTTGAGGCGGACGAGCAGGATGATCTTCTCGTCCCGAGAGTGTGTTTCGAGCACCAGATGGCCCAGCGACTGGCTGGCGGCACGGCGCAGATGCTCTTCGGCGAGGATGCGAGCCTCGACTTTGTCGGCGTGGGCGGCTTTGAGCAGCTTTTTGTAGTCGAGTGTGAAATCTGAGGCGCTGATGCCAGTGCGACCCGCTTGGGATTCGCGGTAGCGAGCGGCGAATGCCTTCAGGATCTCTGGATGCTCATGAGCCATGCTTGTTCATCCAGGCTTTGCCTTCGGGTGTGTCGCGGAAGAGGACGGCGGGAATGTTGCGAATGCGGGTTTTGCCGCCCTCACGCTTCTCGGTCTTGGTGACGACGATGAGTTCATCGCACAAGCTGAAGGCGAAGGGGATGTTGCCGCTGGACATGCTGAAGACGCCCTGGAGATCGAGTTCCTGCATGGCAGCGAGGCAGTCCTGGATGCGCTCGCCGCTGAGCTTGCTAAAGGCTTCGTCGATAGGCACCAGCGCCAGGCTGGGCTCTTTCCAGCGCGTTTCGTGGCGGTTGTAGGCGTGCAGATAGCTGGCGAGGATGGCCACAAAGTAGGGACTCTGGTTTTCACCGCCGCTCATCTTGCCGCTCTGCTTGTCCACGCTCACGGGCTTGGCATCCGGCTGGCGCACATCGGTCACGAGCAGGTCGTAGTCGAAGTACTGGCGGTAATCGAGCAGCTTGACGGCCTCGGGGCTGTTCGACTGCTTCACGAGCGTTTGCAGGAAGTGGTCCAGTGCAGTGCGTAGCTCGCCTTCGAGGCTGGCGAAGAAGAGGTCGTCCGGTTCCCGGTTGGAGTTCAGATGAATGAGGTCGCGGTAAAAGCGGAACTCGGGATTCGGCTCCTTTTTGATGTGATACACATCGTTCCCGATCTGCCGCTTGAGCTGCTTGTTGAGCAAGAAGATGATGTTGTCGATGTCCTTGAGCGCCTTCTGCATGCGGCTGAGCACCTGCGTGCGGAAGAGGCTTTCCCAGCGCTTGCGCTCGGCTTCGGCCTTCTTCTCAAACTCAGGGATTCCTTGGCCGTCGATGCGTTTGAGCAGCTTGTCGTAGTCTTTAGTGCTGCGGCCATCCTCGGGCAGGTCATCGAACCGTGGCGAGAAGGTTTTCTTGAACTCGACCATCGCGGCTTTGAGGTCACCCTCGGCCTGCGCAGCATTCACGGCGGCCTTGCTGGCTTCTTTTTCAAACTCGCGCGCGGCGACATCCGCAGCGAGGTATTTTTCCAGCAAGTCCTGCTTCCAGCTCCGGTAACGGTCGAGGTGCGCGGAGATGTCGATCTCGCGTTTCAGGCGCAAAAAGTCGTCTTCACGCTTGGAGGCATCTTCGCGTCGGCTGGCGAGTGTTTTCTCCGTTTGCTCGATTTCGCGCTGGATGCCTTTGCGGGCGATTTCGAGCCGTTCCTTCTCAAACGACTCCGCCTGCGTCTGCAAATCATGCGCCTGCTGCTCCAGTTCATGCAGTGAACCGGTGTCGATCTCTTGAAGACGCTTCATTAGCTCCTCGTGATCCTGTTCCAGCTTGGGCAGAGATTCGACTCGGACGAGGTCCTGGGCCAGCGAGGCATGGTCTGGCATCTTGGCGTCTTTGTCGGCAATGATGGCATTGATCTCCGTTTCCAGCGGTTCCAGGCGGCGGATGCTGGCGACGATGCTCGTGAGCTTATCCTGCTTGATCTCCTGCTGGCGTTGCAAGCCACGTTTGCCGACGAAAGGCACACCATCGTATCGCCGAGCACGCAGAACGATGCCATCGCGAAGCATGAGCCCATCGGGAAGAATGGCGGCGTCATGCTTGTCGAACTCTGCGAGCTTTGAAACGCACTTCACCTGCCCAAACCAATGGTCCACACAGGCACGGGCAACGGGATCATCCGTCTCGAGTTTCTCCGCCAGCGAGCCTTTGGCAGCTTTGGGCTTCTGCGCGAGCATCCGCGAAGGATGGATGAGAGACTCGACGGCGGCTTTCGGGCCTTGAGAGCCTGCGTTCAGCTCATGAAAATGCCGCACGGCCTCGGGGTAGTGCTCCTCGCTGACGATGACGGCGAATTTTTCCGTGAAGGCCACTTCAATCGCCTCGCGCCAAGTTTCATCGGCCACCTCACACAGCTCCCGCAGAGCACGGGCAGCAGGTCGGCCTTGGAACGATAGCAGCCGATCATTCAGCGTGTGCAGCAGCGGTTGCTCGATGGGCGGCAGTCCGGCTTTGAGCGTGTGGATCTGTGCTTCGAGGTCCGAGCGTTCACCACGCAGACGACGAAGCTCCTCGGCGTCTCCGGCAAAAGCCTGGCGCAGGTTTTTGCAGACCTGATCAGCCGCATCTCGCAGAAGGCTGAGCGCGTTCGCGGTGGATGCCTCATCGCACTCCTCCAGCATCTCGATGGCAGTATCGAGACGGTGCGTGTCCACCGGCTTGGGCAGCGGCGCGTGTTTCACATCCTTCTGCCACTGTTTCGCGTCCTTCACCCGCTTGCGCAGACGATCACTAAGCTTGGTGCCGAGTTCGCGCAGGCGCAGCAGCTCGGCTTCGAGTTTGCGGCCTTGTTCCGTGAGCTGGTGATAGAGACGACCCTCCGAAGACTCGTGCATGAGGCCGAGCAGACGTTCCCGCTCACCGCGGCAGCGTGCGATGCCTTCCTCCAGTTCCCGCAGACGCTGCTCATCGCCTGCAAAGCTCTCGCGCAGGTCCGCGAGCCGCTTTTCCATGCTGGTGACGAGGCTTTGAGCGTGCTCGTGGTTCAGCTCCGTGGCGAGGTAGCGGGCCACATCACGGTCTCGCTGGGCGGAGACACGCGTTTCGGAAAGCTGGCGGATGGTTTGCAGCCGAGTGAGCTGTCCGCGAAGCTGGCGCAGCTCGTTTTCGTAGGATTCAAAGTCACGGTAACTTGCCACCACGTCATCCACTGGCACCGCCTCGCCGGGCAGCACGAACTCGCGGCAGAAGTCGTCGAAGCTCTTGAGGTTCGTGAAGGACATCGCACTGGGCAGCAGGCGATCCAACACCTCGCGGTTGAAATTGAGGTGCGCACCGTTGCTCATGTCCCGCAGGTATTCGCGGGAGGAGGGGAAGAGGCGTCCCTGGTGGCTTTCGATCAACTGGCGGAAGCCGTGCATGTCCAGCGTGCGGCGTTTGCCATCCTCGGCGGAGGTATGGATGAAGTCGTCCTTCTCCAAACTGCCCTGGCAGAAGAACGGCGTGATGTGGCCGTCGTTCTCCGCTGTGTTGCGGAACTCGATGCGCAGGCCCCAAGTCTCGACGCGCTTCCCATCTGGCCAGATGAACTCGGCGGCGACGTAGGTGGTCACGCCTTTGTCATGGTAAAACTGCGGCTGGCCGCTTTCCGACTGCTGCTTGGTATCGAGCAGGCAATAGCCTTTCAGCGTGCGGTCGGACCTGGAACCAGTAGCGCTGCGATTGAAATGTTGGCGAGATTTTTCCGGTCCCACGAGGACGAGCATGAGCATGTCCATGAGGATGGATTTGCCCGAACCCGTGACACCGGCGAGCACGAGATTTCCCTGAACCGCGAGCGTGTCCTGGTAGCCATACCAATTGATTGCATGCAGGCGGGAGAGACGGATGGCACGGCTCCTGGCGCTCATGCTTCCACCTCCTCATCCGTGTTGGAGATCGCGGTTGCGTCATTCTTTTTAAAGGCACCGGCGGACTCGTTCCATTCCGCGAGTTCGCGGAAGGGCACCACGCGCCGGATCGCAGGCAGCACCTCGATCCCGCTGTCTTCAAAAGGCTCCGCAGGCTGGAAGCGGATGAGATTGAACCGTGCCGCCTGACGCAAAATCTCGCGCAGCCGCCCTCGGGCAATCTGGCCCACAGCATCTGGCAGGAGCTGGTCTTTCAGCAGCGCGTTCAGCTCCGTGACCGTGAGAAACGCCTGTGTCTCGCCCTCATCCCTCCAGCGCACATCCGCCGCATACCAGAGTGCCAGCCAAACCAGCGTGGCATCCTGGCGAAGGTGCAAAACCATCGAGCCGACACGCGGGATGGCCTGCACCATGCGCTCGTCATGCAGCAGGGCCACGTCGAGTCCGGCGAGCGCGGCTGTCTCGCGCAGCCACTCGAAGTTTTGCCTGCACCAGTTGTAAAGCGCGCTCTGCCCGCTTTCCAGCCCCAGCAGCGAACCATGCGCTAGCAGTTCCTGCAGCGCCTCGGCCAGCCGAGCACGATCCTGCTCCTGCAGCCGCAGCAAAGGCTCCGGCGCGGGAGTGTCGTTAAGGTTGGGGGCGGCTTCGGTCATTTCTTGATCAGGTCAAAATGCTCCACTCGGGCTCCTGGCAGGGTGTCGAGCGGGATATCACCTTCTTGGACGATGCTGCGGCTGCTTTCCAGCTTGTAGGCGGCCTCATTGGATTCCGCGTGCAGCAGCAGGGCGATGAGTTCCGTCAAATCCGCCTCGGAGGCGACTGGCAGGTCGGCACTGGAGATGCGTGCGCCTTTCTCACCGGGCAGCCGCTTCACAAATTCGTTCGCACGACGCACGGAAAGCGAGTCACGCAGCGCACGCTCCATACCGCGCAGGCCTTCCTCACGTTCAGCGTCCGTGACCTCATCGTCCAGTGCCGCCTGTTCACCAGCCGTGCGGCGGATCGGTGGAGCGTAAAGGGAGTCGAGTCCGGCCGGCAGGCGGGTTTCAGGAAGGCGAAGTGCTGGCAATTCAGGCAGCTCCCAGGTGCTGGAAAGGCGCTTTCCGGCCAGCAGCTCGTTCGCCCGCATGAAGAAATCACGAATTTCCGTGCGACGTTCGCCCGTCACATCTTGGAGATAGCGGAAACGCGATAGCGAACGCCGGGTGAAGTCCGCTGTGCGGCGATCAATCTCGTCCGCCATGGGTTGCACCAGTTCCAGCAGATGCGCGAGATCATCGAGCCGCTGACGCACACGGGCGCGGGCTGTTTCGGCACTCAGCGTCGGTTCACGGCGCAGCAGCTCGGTCTGCATCTCCGCCATCGCAGTCGAGTCATCCTGCAATCTCTCGCCGATGCGCCGCACCGCCTCCGGCAGACGCGCGGGCAAACGGGCTCGGATCAGCTCCGCATACGCGCCATGAGCGACCTGTTCCGCATAGTCCTCAAACACGAGCGAGAGGTTCCCTTTCAGCGTGCCCTCCTCAAGCTGCCGCCGCGTGAGGCGCTGCACGGACTTTTGCATCGTGCGCAGCTCTCCGAGTCCCTGACGCGTGTTTGCTAAGCACACGTCCACCGTTTGCAGCGGACGCTCGGTCAGCTCTGGCTCGTTCGCCAGCATCGCGCAGACAGCAGTGAGCTTGTCCGTGAACACCGCCGCCTCAGGATGCGCGATCTGGCGCAGCGCCGCGATCAGCGTGGAGCCATGCGCATCGAAATAAAGCTTGCGCCGCCAGTCCTTGCGCGGCGGCTCCTCCAGCCAACGGCAGCGCGACAAATGATCCAGCACGCGACGAGCGGTCTCACGAGTCGGTTGCGCTTCCGGCGGTGATTCGCTCCCACCAGCCATTTCCTCCTCCTCGGGTTGAAACTCGGGATGCTTCGCCAAAACATCCGCGATGATCTCGACAGCGTCATTGCGCTCCAAGCCATCCGGCTGCTCCGCGCACTCGCGATCCAGCGCATCGAGCACATCCACATAGGTCGGCGCATTTTTGCCCGCTAAAACACGAAAGAACGCGGGATCGCGCACTTCGCGGTAGAGGGCAGTGGAGAGAAGGTCTGGCATCAGAGCCGCGCATCATGCGGAGGGGGGACGCCGGGGCAAGCAGGGAGCGGTTTTCACGTCCATACCCGCCTCGCGGCATGGACGATCCCGCCGTCCGGGCCGCCTGCGCAAGGATTGCGCTCTCCAGGCCGTTTTTTCCGGCCCCAAACCCTTGCTATGCCCATGAAGCTTCGCCTCATCGCCTCCGCTCTCATTTTGTCTTCGTCTGCTTTCGCGCAGGCACCGAAGAAAGATGAAGGCATTGATCCATCCAAGCCGGTGTCGTTTTACAAACACATCCGGCCGATCTTCCAGGCGCAGTGCAATGGGTGCCATCAGCCGGCGAAGAAGAAGGGCGATTACATCATGACGGAGTTCGCGGCGTTGCTGAAGGGCGGCGAGGAAGGCGTGGCGGTGGTGCCGGGGAAGGCGACGGAGTCGAATCTGCTGAAGCTCATCAAACCGGATGCGCATGGCAAAGCCGAGATGCCGCAGAAGGCGGATGCGCTGCATGCGACGCAGATCGCCTTGATCGAGCGATGGATCACCGAAGGCGCGAAGGATGACACGCCGGCCACAGCGAAGGCGCAATACGACATGGCGCATCCGCCGGTGTATGTGACGGCGCCCGCGGTCACGTCGGTCGAATACTCGCCGGATGGCGCGATGATCGCGGTGGCGGGTTATCATGAGGTGCTCATTCACAAAGCGGATGGCAGCGGCATCGTGGCGCGACTGGTGGGACTCGCGGAGCGCATTCAGAAGCTCGCGTGGTCGCCGGATGGCAAAAAGATCGCGGTCACGGGCGGCAGCCCGGCTCGCATGGGCGAAATCCAGATTTGGGACGTGGCGGCGAAGAAGCTCGAGCTGTCCAAATCGCTCACGTTTGACACCATTTACGGCGCGAGCTGGTCGCCGGACGGCAAGCAGCTCGCGTTTGGCTGCGCGGACAATGCCGTGCGGGCCATCGACATCGCCACGGGCAAGGAAACGCTCTTCATGGGCGGCCACAGCGATTGGGTGCTCGACACCGTGTGGGGAGTGGATGGCAAACACGTCGTCTCCTGCGGTCGCGACATGAGCGTGAAGCTCACCGAGGTCGCCACGATGCGCTTCGTCGATAACGTCACCTCCATCACGCCCGGCGCACTCAAAGGCGGCGTGCAGGTGCTGGCGCGGCATCCGCAGCGCAACGAGGTGCTCATCGGCGGCACCGACGGCGTGCCCGCGATCTACCGCATGGAGCGCATCACGAAGCGCGTCATCGGCGACAACGCGAACCTCATCCGCAAATTCCCCGCGATGCAGGGCCGCATCTTCGGCGTGGACTTTGCACCGGATGGCAAGCGCATCGTCGCCGGCGCGTCGTTTGAAGGCAGCGGCATGATCAACATCTACAGCAGCGAGTATTCGAGCGACATGCCACCCGAGGTGAAAAAGATCGTCGAGACCGTGAACGGCAAAGGCAAGGAGCTCGACGACTGGATCACCAAAGACGTGAAGCAGCTCAGCAGCACGCCGGTGCCGGCGGGTGTGTTCAGCGTCAGCTTTTCGCCCGATGGCAAAACGGTTGTCGCAGCGGGTCAGGATGGTCAGATCCGCCTCATCGATGCCGCCACGGGCAAGATCGCCAAAGAATTCACCTCCGTGCCGCTCGTGAAGGAAAAAGTGCTCGCCGCGAGCGATGTCATCGCGGACGACACCGTGCGTGTGGACGTGAAAAAGGACGACAAGGTCGAGACGCTGCACACCGGCCCCACCGTGGCTTCCATCGAGGTCGAGCCTGCGAACGTCAAAATCGCCAAGCCCACCGAATACGCGCAGCTCCTCATCACCGCGAAGATGAGCGACGGCACGCGTGCCGATGTCACCCGCATGGCAAAGATCACCGCCGCAAAGGGCAACGTGGTGCAGATCGACTCACGCGGCATGATTCGTCCGGACAAAGACGGTGCCACCGCCATCAACATCAGCTTCATGGGCCGCACCGCCAGCGTGCCCGCGAATGTCAGCGGCCTGAATGTGGCGCTGAAGCCGGATTACGTCCGCGACATCATGCCCATCACGTCGAAGCTCGGTTGCAATCAAGGCACCTGCCATGGAGCCAAGGACGGCAAAGCGGGCTTCAAGCTCTCGCTGCGTGGTTACGATCCCATGTATGACGTGCTCGCGTATGCGGACGAACTCGCCAGCCGTCGTGCGAACGTCGCCTCGCCGGAGCATTCGCTCATGCTGCTCAAAGCCAGCGGTGCCGTGCC
>Ga0315900_10003565_pt1 | contig 22622 bp, 18 predicted proteins | sample LakEriMetagenome_FD_203521 | JGI IMG/M metagenome (GOLD analysis project Ga0315900, IMG submission 203521) | Freshwater fungal communities from buoy surface, Lake Erie, Ohio, United States - Buoy 12 MA114 | ecosystem: Environmental > Aquatic > Freshwater > Lake > Lake biofilm | place: USA: Lake... | reverse complement strand
CGAAGGGCCCGCATCAAAGCGGTAATCGCCGAGCCGGATTTCCGACAGCTTTCCGCCGCAGAAGGCATTCTTTTCAAGCAGTGTCACCCGGTAACCCAGGGCTGCCAGCCGGATGGATGCCGCAAGCCCGGCAACGCCTGCACCAAGAACAATGGCTTTGTTTGACTCGTTTTTTTTCAAGGTTCAGAATTCCGGCCAAAGCCCTTTGTTTGCTTTAAAACCGGATTCCCCGCAAAAATCCGTTATAACACTGACAAAAAACAATCCGCCTGAAAAAAAAGCAAGAGCGGATTGCGTATGTTTGCAGCCTCTTCTTTCGTTTTGACCTATGCTGAACATTGTTCTTTTTGGTCCTCCCGGTGCCGGGAAGGGAACCCAGTCTGCCAGACTGATTGAGAAATACGGGCTCGTTCACCTGTCTACAGGCGATTTGCTCCGTTCTGAAATTGCGGCCGGTACCGAACTGGGGCTCAAGGCAAAAGGTCTTATGGACGCCGGTATCCTGGTTCCCGATGAGGTTGTGATCGGCATGATTGACAATAAACTAAGTCAGAACCCTGCTGCCGGGGGATTTATTTTCGACGGCTTTCCCCGCACCATCCCGCAGGCTGAGGCACTCGACAAACTCATGACCAGCCGCGGCATTGCCATTTCCGGCATGATTGCGCTGGAAGTAAACGAGGCCGAACTCATTGCCCGCCTGCTGCTGCGCGGTGAGTCTTCCGGCCGGCCCGACGATCAGAACGAAGAGCTCATTGCCCAGCGGGTGAAGGAATACAATACCAAAACTGCTCCCGTAGCTTCCTATTACAAGGGGCAGGGCAAATTTCACTCCGTGTACGGCATCGGCGACATCGACCAGATTTTCGCTGAGCTCTGCCGCGTTATGGATGGATTGAGATAGTACTCAGTCAGTTTTCCGGAGCCATAATTCTCATTTTTCAGGCACATATTCGCCCTTCTGGCTTTGACTTTGCCAGGATATTCCGCTCGGCGACCATAATACGAACAGGCAGGCTGATAAAAATTTGAGTGGAGTCTAATCCCAGCCTGAGCGATTGAAGGGGCAGCTCCCGTTTTTCTGGCTTCGACACTGCTCTGTCAGCATTGGCCCAGTTGAGCCAGCAAAACGGGACTATACCGGAAAGCGCGACCCCGGGCCGCAGGCACGGGGGCAGGCCCTGAATTCAGGAAAGCTTTGATTTCTTTCGATATTGTTGCAGCTAATCTGCCATCAAAAACGAAATTTGCAGCCAAATCCGCAAAGCATGACGACCGAAAAAACACTCGCACAGCTCCGGCTGATTGCCATCCTCGAGGGCATTTCCTACCTTGTTCTGCTCTTCGTCGCCATGCCCATGAAATATTATTTTGGAGATCCCGGTCTCATCCGGCCTGTGGGAATGCTGCATGGCTGGCTCTTTGTCCTTTATGTTCTGCTGCTGCTACTGGGTCATTACAAAACCGGCTGGGGATGGAAAATTACCTTCTGGGGTTTTGTGCTCTCCTTTCTGCCTTTCGGAACTTTCTATGCCGAACGGAAGTGGTTCCGCCTGCCGGGTATTTAAGCGATTTTAAACGGATAAAATCGGGAAGATTTTTGGCAGGCCGGAGTGCTGTCTCCAAATTGCAGGGATTTTAACATTAACGCTATGGAAAATAAGATTCAGGGCCACATCATCGCCGTGATGCCCGAAACCGGCGGAACCGGAAAAACAGGAAATCCCTGGAAAAAACAGGAGTTTGTACTGGAAACAAAAGACAACTATCCCAAAAAAATCTGCTTTACCCTATGGGGTGATAAAATCGATCAGTATGCCCTTCAGGTGGGTGAGTTTGTTACCGCCTCCCTCGATATCGAAAGCCGGGAATACAACGGCCGCTGGTACACCGATCTCAAGGCCTGGAAGGTGGAAAAAGCCGGGGAAAATCAGCCTGCAGCAGTGAGTTCCGGCGCCGAGCCGCCCGTATTTCAGGGCCCGCCTCCCGGCCCGGCCGACGATCTTCCGTTCTAGGCAAATCAAAAGGCAGGTGAAGGCCGTGCAGCCTTCCTGCCTTTTACTACCTTTGCCCGCCAAAGAACAAGGAAGACCATCGATATGCAACTGAGCGAACTTGAAATCCAGCGCAGAGAAAAGAAAACCCAGCTCGAAGCGCTGGGCATCAATCCTTATCCGGCCGAAACTTTCCGGGTAAATGTAACCGCCGCCGATATCCTCAAAAACTATGAGCGGCGTAAAATGGATTACAAGCATGTAAGCATCGCCGGCCGCCTTATGGGCTTCCGCATCATGGGCTCTGCCTCCTTTGCCGAACTGCAGGATGCCACCGGCCGCATTCAGCTGTATTTCCGCCGTGATGATCTTTGTCCGGATGAGGATAAAACGCTGTACAACACCGTTTTCAAAAAGCTGCTCGACATCGGGGATTTCATCGGGGCCGAAGGCTATGTCTTCACTACCCAGACCGGTGAAATTTCCATTCATGTTACCTCCTTTAAAATTCTGAGCAAGGCCCTTCGGCCTCTTCCGGTGGTAAAGCGCGAAGTGGATGAGCAGGGAAATGAGCGCGTATTCGACGAATTCAGCGACCCGGAACTGCGTTACCGCCAGCGTTATGTGGATTTGATTGTGAATCCGGGCGTGAGGGAAACCTTCCGCAAGCGTACCCTGCTTACCAATTCCATGCGCAACTTTCTCAACGACAAAGGCTATATGGAAGTGGAAACGCCCATACTCCAGCCTCTGTACGGCGGAGCAGCAGCACGGCCTTTCAAAACGCACCACAATACCCTCGACATGACGCTCTACCTGAGGATTGCCAATGAGCTTTACCTCAAAAGGCTGATTGTGGGCGGTTACGAAGGCGTTTACGAGTTCTCCAAAGACTTCCGAAATGAGGGCATGAGCCGTTTTCACAATCCGGAGTTTACCCAGATGGAGCTGTATGTGGCTTATAAGGATTACCTCTGGATGATGGACCTGGTGGAAGAAATGGTGGAAAAAGTAGCCATGGACCTCCACGGAACTACCGAGGTACAGGTAGGTGAGTATGTCATCAATTTTCAGCGGCCCTGGAAACGCCTGAGCATGTTTGATGCCATCAAAGAATTCACCGGAGTGGATATCTCAGAAATGGATGAGGCTGGCCTGCGGGCCACCTGTGATTCCATGGGCATTGAAGTGGCTCCTGGTCTTGGAAAGGGTAAACTCATCGATGAAATTTTCGGCGAGAAATGTGAGCCTTATCTGATACAGCCTACCTTCATTACCGATTACCCGGTTGAAATGTCGCCCCTGGCCAAAAAGCACCGCAGCAAGCCCGGACTGGTAGAACGCTTCGAAGCCATCTGCAACGGAAAGGAAATCTGCAATGCCTTCTCCGAACTGAATGATCCCCTGGACCAGCGCGCCCGATTCGAGGAACAGCTGGAACTGGGCAAGCGCGGCGACGACGAAGCCATGGTGCTGGATGAAGATTTCCTCCGCGCCCTGGAGTTTGGCATGCCGCCCACAGCGGGACTTGGCATCGGCATCGACCGGCTCAGCATGATTATGACCAATTCACCTTCCATTCAGGAAGTCTTGTTTTTCCCGCAGATGAAGCCGGAAAAGCAGTTCGTACAGCCGCAGGCCAGAGATTATGAAGCGCTGGGTGCAGAATCCGGAATTGCCAGAATTCTGGCAGCCATGAATTTCGCCAGTCTGGAAGATTTCCGGGCAGCAAATCCCAACAAGGTGTTCAATGATATGGGCGGCCTTCGCAAAAAACTGAAAGTGGAGGAATCCCTTCCTTCACTGGATTTGCTGAAAAGCTGGATGGGACAGGGCTGAAAAAATGCCTGATTTCCATTCATTTCATGGTTGTTTCCGATGAATCATATCCTTAACTTTTTGCTTTGTCCATTAGGCATCGGTAAACAAATCTTCAGCCGGGTTCAACTGAATAAAGGGCGGGAGTCAATTTCGCTGCTCACTTTTTCCTTTGTGCTCTTGCTATGGGGAAATCCTGCATCATCTTTTTGCAAAAGCTGCATTTCAGAAAATGAAGATGATTTTTCGGTCATCGACAGCCTGCAGAGATACTCCTTTGCAGACAGCCTCATTCTGGATGATGAGGGCTATACATTGTGCATTGCGAAAGCCAATAATGCTTCCTTCGCGGCACTGATGTTTGAAGACAGCCTGATTTTCTACCAGAAAATGCAGGGAGAAATCTGGATTGCAACAGATACGGTGGAAGGAGTTAACAGCAATGAGTTTTACAGGACTGATATCAATGCTGACGGGTATTCCGATGTGATTATTCCCTCAATGGGACCAGCAGGCACTGATAACAAGGTTTTTCTTTTCAACAGGAAATCCGGTCTCTTTCAGCATAATGAACAATTTGATTTGCCGAATATTTCCTGTGATTTTAAAAGCAAAACCATTCGATCCCAGGTTTTTTATCCCTCCATTGCTGCCTGCCAGTACAAAATGAGGTATAAAATTTCGGGATACACCTTAATCTTTGATAAGGGTGTTTCTCTTTGCCCGGATCATCGAAATCCATTCAAAAATGGAACTTTGAAGTTCTATAAAATTATTAATAGCCGGGAAGTTACGACGAAAATCATCCGGGGAAAGATTCCTTATATCAGCAAAATTTTTACAAAGGCACTCTGGTAAAAATCCGGAATATTTCTAAAACCAGGTTTCTTCCTGCTTTGCAGCAATTTCCCGGTTGAGTTCCGACTGAAACTCCCCTGCAAAATCAAGAACATTCTGGTAATTTGGTACCAGAGATTCGGCAACGGAAAGATTCATGGCAAGTCTCATTTGCATGTTTTTTTCGAGTAAGGCATTCCTGCCTTTTTCGCTCGCGCGGTCCATAAACCTGTCTACGAACATATGGGTGTTTGTATTGTAATAGTCTTCAGCTTCGCGAAGCGAAGGCATCAGCACCTCGTAATACTCCATAATCTTCCGCTTCAGGTTCTTGTTCTCAATGTTGCCCAGCCTGCCTGAAGTTTTGAATCCTTCGTAGCCGGCAATGTGGGTTCTCCGGATGACCGGCGTTCCATCGTAGGATACATCGATGTTATTTTTTTTGATGCTGTCCAGCATTTTTTCATTCAGACTGATAAGAACCTGGTTGGAACGAAAAACTGATTCAACCTTGTCCTTGCATCTCTTCAGATCAGCCGTATCACCGGAAAGTTCTTCCTGACAAATCAGCAGGAAATCAAGCACTTCCTCCTGTTCTTTCTTGTATTCGGCGAGGTTATTAATCCAGATGGAAAAAGAAACGGCAAATCCGATAACAAGAATCTCCCCTAGAATGCTGCGGAGTTTCGTGAGAATGCCGTCTTCCGAACGGAGCTTCTTCCAGATCTGATTCGTGTTTTTGATGAGTTCGTCTTCCATCTGATTTCAGAATTTCTCAAAGGTACCTGAAGTATTTTCCCGTAATCAAAATTTATAAAACCAGTAGCATGGAGAGATGAGCATTCCGCCATTTGTTTTCTACCTTGCCCTTCTGTTTCAACATGCATTTCCGCCTGCTTTTCCTTGCTTTTTTTCTACTTATGATTGGTCACGCAGAAGCCCAGGTCTACCGCCGCTCTGTCGGCATCCGCATGGACGAAACTTCCTTCGGATTATCGGTGGTGCAGCGCGTTTTAAAGCCGCTTACGGTGGAAGGCATCGCCGATTTCCGTAAGCAGGACCTGAGTCTGGCATTGGTTCCGCGCATCCACGGAAAAATTCTGGGCCGAAGGCTCAACTATTTCATCGGCGCCGGTGCGCAGGCAGGTTTGGTAAAGGTTTCCAGTCAGAAACTTCAGCCCTTCTGGGGTGTAGGCGGAATGATTGGCCTGGAATACAAATTCAACTTGCTGCCCATTCACATTTCCTACGATTTCCGTCCGCTGGTGCAGCTGGACGGCCATCCTGATTTGCTGGGTTTTCAGTCGGCCTTTGCCATTCGACTTGTGCGGAAATCCGAGAAAAAAGCCTGGAAGGAAAAGCTTAAGAAGTGGAAAGAGGATATTCTGGATGACGAAGATGACTGATATTCAAAATTTTAAAGCAGTAATTATTTTTGAAAATATTCTTGTTTAGAACCATTCCAGATAAGAGGTTTGCAGCCCTAATCTGGAATCATTCTAAATAAGTATGCGCCTTACTATTTTTTTACCTCTGCTTCTGATTTCCGGCCACCTTTTTTCCCAACACGACAGCGCCACCACACGGAAAGTGCAGTTGCCGGATGTAAAAATTGAAACGCTCAGACCCATGCCTTCGGGTGAAATTATACCGGATGTTAACGGCTTTCAGATAGCCGCCGGCCGGAAAACCAACCTTGTGCGCATGGATAACCGTACGGCCGACCTTACCTCAGGATTGTATCGTCAGGCGCTGGCAAAAGTGGCGGGGATTACCATCTGGGAAAACGACGGCTCCGGAATCCAGACTTCCATTGCTACACGTGGTCTTAGTCCTAACCGCTCCTGGGAATTTAACATGCGCCAGGATGGTGCCGATATTTCAGCCGAAATTTTCGGATATCCGGAAGCCTATTACACTCCGCCGCTGGAAGCGGTGGAGCGGATTGACATTACCCGCGGGGCTGCCTCCCTGGCGTATGGCCCTCAATTTGGCGGTGCGGTTAACTACATCATCCGCAAAGCCCAGCCCGGCTCGCCCCTGCGCTTTGAAAGCAGCCAGACACTGGGCTCTTTTGGTACTTTCAATTCCTTTCAATTTTTCTCAGGCTCAAGGGGGAAATTCTTCTGGACAAGCTGGCTCCATCACCGTAGCAGCAATGGATGGAGGGATAACAGCCGGTATTTTACCCGGACCGGTTTCGTTTCCATAGGTTACGCATTCCGGCCTAACCTTAGACTGGAAGCCAATACCACCATCCTTAATATGGAGAGTCAGCAGCCAGGCGGTTTGTTTGATGAGGAACTGAAAACAAACCCGGTAAAATCTCACCGGCCCCGAAACTGGATTTCAACCCCCTGGGACATGGCAGGCATCAGCCTTCAGCATGAGGTAAGCAATGCATGGAACTACGAACTGAAACTGTTCGGCAATATTTCAGAACGAAACTCGGTCGGCTTTGTAAACCAGCTGCAGATACCGGATGCCATCCTCCCGGCTACGGGGCAATTCGCAGCAAGGCAGATCGACCGCGATCTGTACCGCAATGGAGGTTTTGAATTCCGGAATCTGGTCCGCTGGAAGATGATGAACCTGAGTCAGACACTGACTGCAGGAATGCGGGCCTACCAGGGAGAGACCAGCCGGCTGAACAACGGAAAGGGCGGTACCGGAAACGATTATGACCTCCGTCTTACCGAAGACTATCAGCGAAACCTCCATTACCGCACCCGGAATGTTGCCGTTTTTGCTGAGCAGCTTTTGCAGTTTGGTGAAGGATTTACGCTTACCCCGGGAGCCCGGCTTGAATACCTGTTTAACACCAGCAAAGGCCGAATCGGTACCGGAACTGTCATTCCGGAGGCCTCAAAAACCAGAATTATTCCATTGCTTGGCATTTCAGCTGCCTGGAAAAAATCCGAGAAGCTGGAGTTATACGGAAACATCGCTCAGGCATACCGGCCGGTAACTTTTGCAGAGCTTACTCCTTCTGCCCTGACCGAATCCATTGACCCGAATCTCCGTGATGCAAAAGGATTCAACGCAGAAACCGGCCTTCGCGGACAGGCAACCTTGTATGGTTCCGGGCTTCCATTTTTCATCTACGATGTGAATGTATTTTTTCTTCGTTATGAGAACCGGATTGGTTTGCTGAATAATCTAAGAACTAACATTGGAAATTCTGAAAGCAGAGGAATCGAAGCCTATCTTGAATTCAGGCCATTGGTTCTGGCCGGCCAAAGTTCAGCTGCGGCTGATTTATCTGTATTCGTATCCGGAACCACGATGCGTGCGGAATACTTCGGCTGGAAAGACAAAAGTTCAGACCGCAGCGGAAAAAAAGTGGAATATGCTCCTGATTTCAGCATGAGAGCAGGCATTCAGTACCAGCGGAGAGGATTTAATTTTTCAGGAACCTGGAGCTATACCGGAGGGGTTTATTCGGATGCCCTGAACAGCAGAACACCTTCTCCAAATGCTCAGGCAGGCTGGATTCCGGCCTGGCAGACCATAGACATTTCGGCAGGCTATGGCTTTTATTCACATTATATGATCAAAGCAGGAGTAAACAACCTGCTGGATGAACGTTATGCTACACGCCGGGCCAGCGGTTATCCCGGTCCAGGACTTATGCCCGGGCAGGCGAGGAATCTTTACCTCGGATTTTCCGCTCGGTTTTGAAGAAACCGGACGGAACTGTAATCTTCTTGCTCACTCCTGCGCTTTTTTCTCCTTGGTGTAAGAAACTAAGCGATTTGATTCAGAGATTCTGAAGGGTCAATCCATACCTTTGGTCCTGAATCATTTTTATACCTTCGCATGAGGCTTTTTTCTCTTGCCGAAGAGGTGAAAAGGCCGCAATTGAAATGAACCAGAAACCAGCCCCCTGCCTTTTGCATGAGTGAGTCCTTATTGCTCAAGCTGATACAGTTGTTCTCCATAGCAGCCCGCTTTCATCAGGACAGAGAGCGCGTGGGGAGAATTGTACGGCAGTTTCTGGAAGACCAGCTTTCCATACCACAGCCACAGAAATACCTGAAGCAATTCGAAGAGCATCATCAGGAAAATCTCAGTAAGGGTGAAAGAAGGGGTAGTAACGAAGAGCGCTTTTCGGTAAGGGAATCTTCCCGCATGGTACTTCTCTGCACCCAGCTCAATGAGGAACTCAACCTGAGCCAGAAAATCAATATTGTCATTGTACTGATTGCCCTGCTTGACTCAGACGGAGAGATCGTTCCGCTGGAAATGGACTTTCTGCACTCTGCTTCAGAGGTTTTTAATATTTCTTCATCGGATTTTCATCAGATTCTGCGATTCTGCAGGAAATGGAACGGAGACGATCAGGATCTGAGAAATGTACTCATTCTTTCATCCGAATCGGCAAGGACGCTTCGGTCCGGAATGCACCAGCAGGTTAAGGGACTCAGCGGGTACATCGCTATTATGCACCTCGAAAAATCCGGCTCCTACCACATCAAATGCAGCGGAGGAAGAGATTTCAGCCTCAACGGGGTGGTGATGCAGCAGGATGAGGTTTATGATTTCCGCGCCGGCGACCTGGTAAAGGGCGGGAACTCCGAACCTGTTTACTTTTCAGACATCATTTCCCGCTTTGTGGAAGACCGGCAGGAAAGCCGGATCAGCTTTGAAGTGAGGAATCTTAGTTATCGATTTCCGAACGGAAAAACCGGACTGCATCCCCTGGATTTTTCCGAAACATCCGGAAAAATGGTGGGTCTAATGGGAGCCTCCGGTGCCGGAAAAAGCACCCTTCTCGAGGTGCTCAATGGAAACCTGAAACCAGAAACCGGTAATATTCTGATCAATGGCCTAGACATGCAGGCCGATAAGAACCTACTGGAAGGCATCATCGGCTATGTTCCGCAGGACGACCTGCTGATTGAAGAACTTACGGTTTTTCAGAATCTCTATTATGCTGCCAAACTCAGCTTTGCCAATAAATCCAAAGAGGAACTCAAGCAGCTGGTTTTGAAAACGCTTAACGATCTCGGTTTATCGCAGATTTCGCGGCTGAAAGTCGGAAGTCCGATGCAGAAGATTATTTCCGGCGGTGAGCGAAAACGCGTCAACATCGGTCTGGAACTTCTTCGGGCACCGGGTATTCTCTTTCTGGATGAACCAACTTCAGGTCTTTCTTCACGGGATTCGCAGAGCATCATCGAATTGCTCAAGGAACTCAGTCTTCAGGGAAAACTGATTTTTGTGGTCATCCATCAACCGTCTTCCGACATTTTCAAAATGTTCGACAGGCTGCTCATCATGGATACCGGTGGATACCCTATTTATTATGGCAATCCCATTGAAGCCATTGTTTATTTCAAAGGAAAAACCAATCAGCTGAATAAGGAAAATGCCTATTGCTACCAATGCGGCCATGTAAATCCGGAGGTTATCTTTGACCTTATCGAGGCCCGCCGCGTTACTGAATTCGGCAAATACACCCGGGAAAGGCGCATTTCTCCTCAGGAGTGGTATGAGCAGTTCCGTCAGAATTTTAAGTTTTCCGCATCCGGCAGTAAGCCATCTCTGCTTCGGGCCATTCGTGCAGCAAACTGGAGAAGGCAGTTCGGCGTTTTCATCAAACGCGATGTTCTTTCCAAACTGAACAACCGCCAGTATCTTGCCATTAACCTGATTCAGGCACCCCTGCTCGGCTTTATCCTGGCCTACATCAACCGATATTACAACCTGGATAAACTTACAGGCGGCCAGTATTCCTTTTCGGAGAACGACAATCTCCCGGTTTTCGTTTTCATATCCATCATCGTCTGTCTTTTCCTCGGACTTACGGTAAGTGCTGAAGAAATTTTCCACGACCGGAAAATCCTGAAAAGGGAAAAGTTCCTGAATTTATCCCGCAGCAGTTACCTGCTTTCCAAAGTACTGGTCCTGTTTACCATTTCAGCCTTCCAGACACTGACCTTCTGGCTTGTTTCGGCTTTTATCCTGCAGATTGATGAGTTTTCATGGATTCAGGCCGGTCTCCTGTTTTCTGCTTCGGCATTTGCCAACATGCTGGGTCTGAACATTTCATCAGCCTTCAATCAGGCGGTTACCATCTACATCCTGATTCCCATTCTCCTGATACCGCAGCTGGTCCTGGGCGGCATTGTAATTCGTTTCAGCAAAATCAATCCGGACCTGAAAGACAATACCGATGTGCCATTCATTTCGGAAATGATGGCTTCCCGCTGGGCTTACGAAGGGCTTATGGTCTCCTTTTTCCGTGATAACCGCTACAACAAAACGCTTTTTGAAACCCGCTTTGCCAAGTACTCAGCGGATAACCGTTACATATATGCCTTCCCCATTCTGGAAGAAAAGCTGAATTATGTTTCCACCTTTGGCAGCAGCGGCCTGTTCAAGCACAAAGAGAAAATCAAGGCCGATTTTGAAGTCCTGCAAAATGAGTTCCGCCTTGAAAATTCGCTTCATCCGGCCATGGTATTCCCTCAGCCGGAGCGCCTTTCTGCGGGATGCAAAGCAGCGGTAATACAGGAGGCCCTTGAATACCTGAGAAAGTTGCGTGTTTATTATTCCGAACTTTCCAAACAAGCTTCAGACAATGAAACAAGACTGATTGAAATCCTTGAAAAGAGGGAAGGAGGCAGCAATGCACTCAATCTGCTGAGGCTTTCTGCGCACAACCGGGAGGTGGAACGCTATGTACTCAATACCCAGGAAGAGGTTAAGGTAATTGAAACAGGTGGCCGGCTGGTGCAGATGGCAAATCCTATATTCCGGCAACCGGCAGGAAACCAGTTCCTTTCAAGAGCCCATTTTTTCGCTCCCTATAAATACTTTTTAGGACTGCAGCTCAGCACGCCCGTTTTCAACATCATCATGCTTTGGATTATGACAGCCCTGCTTTATGCTCTGCTCTGGTATGATGGCCTCAAAAAACTGATTGATTTCCTGTCGTCCGGCAGCCGCTCCGCACACAAGGATTAATCCTTTAATGCCTTTAGGAAAGCCAGTACTTCTCCGGCATTCGGTATAGAAGGCTGGGCACCCTCCCTGCCCACACAAATGGCAGAGGCCGCCTGCGCCAGGCGGATGGATTGCTCCAGTTTTTTCCCGGCTGAAATGCCGGCGGCGAGATAGCCGCAAAAGGTATCACCGGCAGCTGTGCTGTCCCTTACTTCAACTTTAAATGCCTGAAAGCGGATGATTTCACCCGATTTGCAGAGTAAAACACCTTCTGCTCCCAGGGTAATGACAATAGCAGCAATGCCGGTTTTTTGCCACAGGGCACGGGCAGCTTCCTCCGGTGAAAAAACAGATTGACCCGAAAGGCCGGCAGCTTCAGTCTCGTTGACGACTAAAATGCTCACTTTTTTCAGGACTGCTTCATCCAGGGGAAAAAATGGAGCCATGTTCAGCATTATCGGAACTCCTGCCAAATGCAAGGCTGAGATACTTTTCTCTATCGTTTCCAGCGGAATTTCCATTTGCAGCAGTGCAAGTGAAAATGCGCCGGATTCCAGAGCAGGCTGAACATCGCCGGCGTGTAAAAGCAGATTCGCGCCTGAAGCAACTGAAATACAATTTTCGCCTTTTTCATCTACCATGATCAGAGCAATTCCGCTGGAAGCCCGCTCGTCCTGCCGGACAAATCGGATGTCAATGCCATTTCGCTTCAGGTTTTCGAGGTAACTGTCTCCGGCGGAATCAAAGCCAAGACAGGCCACCATGGAAACCCCGGCGCCAGCCCGCGAGGCTGCTACCGCCTGATTGGCACCTTTTCCTCCAAAAGCCTGCCTGTAACGGCCTCCGGAAACAGTTTCACCCGGCCGCGGCAGATGCTCTGAAAATACAATATGGTCGGTATTGGCACTTCCAATGACCAGAATCCGCGATTCATCATCAGCAGAAAACATCAGCGGCGCAGAATGCGGTGGGTGATACGGATGCCATCTTCTGAAACCATCCGGAAAAGATACTGCCCTGCCGGTCGGGAAGAAAGGTCAAGCCTTCCCCTGTTCCCGATTTTACCGGATTGAAGCAGTTTGCCCCGGATGTCCAAGACATCATAGACCGATAATACGGCGCCGGGTGCATCCAGTACAAAATGGCCATCCTTCTCGCCGGGGAGAAAACGGATTACCTCTCTTTTCTCTTCCATACTGTTAGAAGTTATGACCAGCGTTGGATCTTTCTGTACCAGTGTGGTTCTGTTGATGATGAAATTCAAAGGGTCAACCTGAGGCGAACCTGTAACCGAACCCATTCCGGGAATCAGTACCAGTTCATTGCTGGAGTTCACCGGTATCCGGATGATGGTATCACTCAGACCAGTCCTTGCAAACCGGATTTCGACCGGGGTAGTAAACAGCGGCGTAATGGAAGGAGCCGATACATTCTGACTAAGGCGCAGATACAAATTCCCATTGCCTGTATTCCAGCGCAGTGAATAGCTTGGATAGCCCTCACCAAAATACCACTGCTCAAAAGCCTCATCCAGGTTTATCCCTGCAACCTCTTCCAGGGTGGCTTTTACATCAAGACCGAGTGCAGTGCTGTCGGCAAAACGGTTCAGGTAAAGGCGGAGACCTGAAAAAAACAGGCTGTCGTTGTTAACCAGATAACGCAGCGTATGCAGGAAAGCCGCCCCTTTGGAATAGCTTAGCCTGCTTGAAAAAAGCCGATTGCTGTTAAGACTGTCTGCTACCCAGACTGCACCATTTGTTTGCTGCATAACAGCATTATGGTTGCCATTCATTTCAGTGAAAGCCTGAGAAGGATAGAGATTTTCCAGCATCAGGTATTCGCTGTAGGTAGCAAAACCTTCATTAACCCATAAGTCGGCCCACGAACCGCAGGTTACATAATTTCCAAACCACTGATGGCCCAGTTCATGTGCAGTTAATGTGGCATTGAAGGTTCCCTGCGTTGTCATGGTCTGATGTTCCATTCCGCCGCCGAAGGGTGCCATGCAGTGTCCGTATTTTTCACTGGCAAAGGGATAAGGCCCAAAAAGCTTGATGAACAGCTCCATAAAGTCTGCTGTTTCATCGATATCTTCCTTGAAGTTGATCAGGGTCTGCGGATTGTCGTAGATGTAATTCTGAATCAGAATGGAATCCTGTCCGGGCGGATATGCATAGAAACTATAGTCTACATAACGGCCTACAGCTACCGAAATCAGGTAGTAATCGATGGGGTGACAGTGTTTCCATTCATACCGGCTTTTTCCGCCCGGGAGATTTTCCACCACCTGCTGAAGTACGCCATTGGATCCGGCCTTACAGGCGGAAGGAACAGTGAGGTGAACCTCAACGCTGTCGAGTTTATCGCGAAGCGATTGTTTGCATGGCCACCATTCATAGGCAGAGAATGGCTGGCTGAGCGACCAGGTAATCTGATTTCCCCATGAAGGTGAACTGGCATTGCTCAGTCCGGCATCCCCGAAAGGATTGTCTCCTGCATCCGGAGGTGTACCTGCATAAGAGGTTTCGATGGTAAATTCTTCTCCTGCAGCGAATCCGGCCGGTACCAGAACAGCTGTTCCCCGGCGAACAAAAATAGTGCTGTCTCCGTTCAGCCGGATACGTGAGATGCTGTGGTTCGGATGAAGTTCAAACACAATGCTGTCGATAAAAACACGAGCCCGGGCTTTCATCTGAACGATGCCGGAAATGTCTTTCGAGAGGTTGGTCAGTTTAAGGTCCAGCTTGCAGAATCCGACATCATATTGTTCTGTGCGGGCAATCTGAGCCGGGGAGAGGGTATTGCTTTTTGCCTGAGAAATGGATGACTTCCAGGCAGCGCAGGGATGATCGGGTCTTTCCTGAGCTAGCGAAGAGCTTGCTATAAAACAGAAAACAACGAGCAGTAATTGAATCTTCATGGGACAAAACAAGGAAAAAATTCAGAGTTCAAGGATGTATTTCGTACTGCGGAAGGCAGGGTATTTCAGAATCCCGAAAAGAATCAAGAGCCTTTCGCAGTGCACGCCGGCAGCAGTTTCTGGCAGAATCTCAGCCGGCATCAACTGCTATACCTTTCAAAATTAAACCCGGATTCCGAATTAGAGATTCGTGATGAGAGGGGAAAGTGGAAAAAATCAGAGACTTATACTCGAAATTCGTAGCAGCGCTACGGATGCAGAGGATAAGTCTGCGAAGCTTCTGATTTGCAGCAATTTACCCTCGGAATAGAATTTCTAATTCGGATTCCGGGTCAAAAGCTTCAGACCAGACTTTGGTACAATCCTATGTATTCATCTGCCGTTTTGTCCCAGGAGAACAGCGCTGCCCGCTTCTTCAGGTCTGCCGAAAGACCAGAGTCATGATACTGCCCGAGGCCTGAGATCATTACTGCAGCCATATTTTCCGGAATAAAATCTTCCCAGTAAAAGGCCTCTTCTCCACCGATTTCCGGAAGACTGCCAAAGCGCGAGAGGAACACAGGCTTTCCCAGACTCATAGCCTCCAGCACGGGCAGACCGAAGCCCTCTGCCAGAGAAGGAAAAACAAGTGCTTCCATGTTCTGGTATAAGCGGAATTTCTCTTCTTCATCGACCTCGCCGGCAAAAATCACCCTCTCTTCCACGCCATATTTACGGACTTCCTCCTCGATTTTTTTGCGGTAATCTGAATGCTGAGGCCCCGCCAGAATCAGATCAAAATCCGGCAAATGTGCCATCATCCCGCAAAGGATATGGGCATTCTTCCTGGCCGACAACACACCGAGGCAAAGCAAATAAGGCCTTTCACCCTGATGCCTGCTTTTTTTCTCTCCGGGGTAACGATTGAGGCAATTACCATTGTAAATAAGCCTGTAATCTTCCGGACTCAAACCAAACACTTCTTCCAGATGCTTTCCGGTCTGCCGGGAAATGCAGACCAGCGAGGCAGCCCTGTCAATCATTTTTCCAAGTTTCCTTTTCCTTAATTCCCGTCTCCATCCGCTGTATTTCTGCATGAAATTCAGGTCGTGAATCGTGAGCACCATCGGAATGCCTTTATCCGGATAGTAGGGAGAATCCTGATGACAGCAATGCCAGACATCGCATAGGATGTTTGATGGGAAAAAAACTTTGTGAAGCGGGTTCTGCGGATGTACAATTGCCTGGCTTCCAAAAAGACCAAGCCGGTCCGGCGGCAGATAAAAGCCAAACTCCATGCCAGGAACAGACTTGCTGAGCAAGGATTTACCAAGATGGTAACAGAACATGCCGAGCCCGGTATGAAGACCGGAAGTTTTTTCCATTTCAAGAACGATGCGCATCTTCTCTCGCAGATTGTTGAAGCTGGTAAAGTCTCCGGTATTTTTTAAAGGATGCCATCGCTGAAATCCAGGCGATATCAAATCCGGCCCTTCCTTCCAGAAAGCCAGCACGCAAAAAATAGGAATAGAAAAAACGAAATACGGGACTAAGGTATCGTTTGGAGAAACTGGCGCTTTTACCCTGACGAAACATAGCCAAAGCAGCCGATTCTGAAAACTTATCCGATTGCCGCTGGTGAGCCTCTCTGTCAGAATAGCTGTAATGAAGCAGGTTGCCGGGCAGCCAGCCAATCCGGCTTCCTTCCTGCATCTCAAAGCGATCGTGCGGATCTGTTCCGCACCACTGTCCTTTGCGCCTGTCCCACAAACGAAGTTTTTTATCCGGATACCAGCCGCCATAGCGTATCCATTGCCCTCCGTAACTTGTAAGCCGGTTAAAGCAATATCCATCCATGCGGAAGTTCTTCTTCACCGCAAGGATGGCCTTTTTAAGTTCATCATCCGGAGCTTCATCGGCATCAAGGGATAATACATACGGAAATCTGGCGAATTGCAGGGCATCGTTTTTCTGCTGAACATGACCTGCAAAAGCCTGCCGAAATACCCTTGCGCCTTTTTCCTCTGCAATTTCACAGGTGCGGTCGACAGAAAAAGAATCGAGAACCACAATGTCATCCGCGATTTCCTTTACCGAATCCAGACAACGAGTAATATTGGCTTCCTCATTGAAGGTAATAAGCACCACAGAAAGAGAAACCTCAGGCATCGTAAATCTACTATTTCTCCGATAAGTTTTTCCAGATCAAATCTTTGAGATCGGAAATTCCTGCACCGGTTGCCGCTGAAAATTGAACTACCGGAATCCCGGGATTCAGTTTTTTCAGTCGTTTTTCAGCCTCTTCATCGGCAAGATCCATTTTCGAAATCCCGAGAATCCGCCTTTTATCCAGTAATTCAGGATTGTGTTGCTCCAGTTCCGACAGAAGCAGGCGGTATTCAGCATCGGGATCTTCGGTAGTGGCAGGCACCAGGAAAAGCAGAAGAGAATTTCGTTCAATATGTCGGAGAAACCGGAGTCCCAGCCCCCGGCCCTGATGTGCTCCTTCAATAATTCCGGGGATATCTGCCATCACGAATGAGTGAAATTCGCGGTATTTCACAACTCCAAGATTGGGCGTAAGGGTGGTAAACGGATAATCTGCAATAGCAGGTTTTGCTGCAGAAACAGATGCCAGCAAAGTAGACTTGCCGGCATTGGGTAGCCCTACCAGTCCTACATCGGCCAGCACTTTCAATTCAAGTATGATCCATTTCTCCTGAAAAGGTTCGCCTGGCTGGGCATATTCCGGGGCACGATTGGTAGCCGACTTGAAATGTTCGTTTCCAAGTCCGCCTCGGCCGCCTGGCAGCAGCACATAGCGCTCTCCTTCATTGATAACCTCTGTAATAATTTCACCCGTTTCTGCATCGCGGGCAACGGTTCCTGCAGGAACCTCAAGGACACAATCTTCGCCCCTTGCACCATGCATACGGTTGAGGCTGCCGGGTTTACCCGGACCGGCTTTCACATGCTTGGTGTATTTGAGATGAAGGAGTGTCCAGAGCTGTGCATTGACTTTCAGAACAACATCGCCGCCGTTTCCGCCGTCACCGCCGTCCGGACCGCCGTTTGGCACGCCTTTGGCACGGAAAAAATGGGCAGACCCGGCACCTCCGGCACCTGATTTACAGTGAATTTTGACATAATCAATGAAGTTGGAATCGGCCATGAAGGAGTTTTATCTTGGTCCAAAGGTAATGGTATTGAGGAGAGTTTAGGAGAAGGCCGTTTATTAAACGGATGGAAGAAATAGTAAAACAGACCAGAAATTCAACACAACCCGAACTTCAGGCTATCAGAAATGCCCCGGTCTGCTCCAGACAATAATTTTTTAAGAATTTAGTTTCTGGCTAAGAACAATTGCTGATCGGCAATTCACAAGGGTATTTACGTCTTATGTGAAGCCTGTGTTATTTTTTTGTGATTTCATTCATTTGCCGGTTTTCTCCGACCCAAAAAAATGACTTGGTAAGAGCTGTTTCGGGAATACCATTACAAATTTTTGTGGGTCTGCCGCCTGAGCCCAAAACCTCACAATAAGAAGAGAGTCCTGTTCTAAATAAGATATCTGTGCTGGGATGAATCCCCAAAAAGTGCCCTCAGGCCTTATCCAGCTCAGAAACCGCCCTGAGCTCCTTGTGAATTATGGGCGTGACAGATTGCTTGGGTTTGCTGTCTATAAGCTGATTGCCATCCGTCCAGGGAGTAAGAGGTTTACTCCTATTCATCATTCCTGCCGCAAGCAGAAAACCTGCGAACAAAACAAAAAGGGCAAAGCGGCTGTTGTCTTTTACAGACAAAAAGTGACCTCTGATTGTGTTTTTCATTACAGCTACCTGATCAAAAACTTATTAAAAAGCCTTCTCTGTTAGGGTAGTGGAAAAGGGAAGTCAAAGGTAAGAACACTTTTCATTTCAGCAATTTTTTTTTGAAAAACTTAAAAACACCCGCAATAATTTTTAGTTGCCTGCCTGCTGATTCTCAGCAGAATGCCTGAAAAATAATTTTTTCACCTTTTTTCTTTGGACAGACCGGAATAACCTTACATGCCCCAGATTTTAACAAATTCCACAAAATGATTAATAACACAATACCCGAGTTCATTCAGGCATGGATTACAGCTGCCAGACTCCGGACATTGCCCCTGGCCATGGCGGGCGTGGGAATGGGCAACCTGATTCACTTTGGCACTCCAGGTTTCAGGGGATCGATAATGTCCCTGGCTGTTCTGACCAGTGTCCTGCTTCAGGTCCTTTCAAATTTTGCCAATGATTTGGGGGACAGTGAGCATGGTGCCGATAATGAAGAAAGACGAGGCCCCTCCAGAATGGTTCAGAGCGGACTCATCAGCAAGGAGCAGATGAGAAAAGCGGTATTGTTATTTGCTTTCCTGAGTCTGATATCGGGCCTGCTTCTGCTCTGGCTGGCATTTCAAAACAACGTACAGGGAGGAATTCCGCTTCTGATTGCGGGACTCTTGTCCATCTTTGCAGCCTGGTTTTACACCAACGGCGCAAAGCCCTACGGCTACATGGCCCTTGGCGATGCCGCTGTTTTTATTTTTTTCGGGATCCTTGCGGTGCTTGGGTCCGCATGGCTGCAGGTTCAGGAATTTAATCTGAACTTGATTCTGCCCGCCTTCGCCATGGGATTCTGGAGTACGGCTGTTCTTAATCTCAACAATATGAGGGATGTAAAATCAGATGCCCGAGCGGGAAAAAAGACAATTCCTCTCATGCTCGGGGCTTCTGCCAGTGCTGTTTATCATATTTTTCTGATACTTACCGGTGCCCTTTGTCTGCTTCTTTTCGCCTACCTGGAGACCGCTCCCTGGATCGCAGGCTCCCTACCCGGTTTTTTACTGATGCTTCGTACCCTGCCGGTGGTGACATCCGCGCCCGAAGAAAAAGTGCTTGATGCGCTGCTGAAGCCTCAGGCAATCGGCACCTTTTTTGCCGTTCTTGGAATGATGATCTGCCGCCTGACCGGGCTCCCCTGAATTATTCCGGTTCTGAAGGATTTCTGTTTTTTCCGCCACCGAAAGCATAAAATAAGCCGATTCCAACGGGAATTACAGCCAGACCGGCATAATATTCTACCCTTTCCGCAACCAGATTCATGGCTATAAACCAGCCGATTATCAGGATGAAAAGTAGAGGCAGGACCGGGTAAAATGGAACCTTAAATGCCGGAACCTCATCCGGATACCGGTGCCGGATGAAGAATATTCCAATACAGCCAAGCAAGAGAAAAAGCCATTCGATAAAGGTGACATAATCAATGATGCTTTCAAAAGTTCCCCAGAGCATAACCAGAAAAATAGCCCAACCTGATTGCAGCAGTATAGCATTGACAGGAACCCCGAACCGGGGATGTTTATGTGCAAAGGCGCTGAAGAAAAGACCTTCGGAGGCCATCTGGTTGAAAATACGCGGCGTACTTAAAATGTACAGGCCTGCTCCCGCAAATACCGACAGGGCAATCAGTACGGATATCCAGTTTCCGGAGCCCGGCACCACCGTTTCCATGGCCACGATGGCCGTTATCTTTTCCTGACCCGGCAGGCTGAAGCCTGCAATGGTATCGTGCGGTAGTACTTTAAAGTAGCCGACATTAATCAGCACATAGGTCAGGGTTACAATGCTGGTTCCGATGAGCATGGCAAGCGGGATGTTGCGTTTCGGATTTAAAGCATCACCTGCTACAAAACTAGCATAATGCCAGCCGGTGAAAGTCCAGAGAACCTTTACCAGAGCGCCTGCCAAATCATCTTCAGCCCTCACTGACGGAAAGAAATTACCGCCCGGATTCACACTTTCCTTTCCAAGCAACATTATGGTAATCAGAAGAGCATAAATTCCAATCATTTTCAGCACAGTTCCGATGTTGGCAAACCACTCACTGTAGCGCAGGCCGAAGGTGTTGAAAAGGGTAAGAACCACAATGCTGCCTGCTGCAATGCCTGTTTTATGCGTTTGCGGCAGATCCAGAAGCTGAATGATGTTCTCTGCAAAAACCGTACACAGGGCAGCAATGGTTCCGCTGCTTATTACGGTGAGAAGGCACCAGCCGTAAAGAAACCCGGGTAGTTTTCCGTAGGCTTTGTTCAGGTAAGTATAAAGGCCACCTGCATTGCTGAAGCGGGAACCCATCTCGGCAAAAACAAGCGCACCAATCAGCGAAACAACACCTCCCAGCACCCAAAGCCACAGAATGGTCTGATTGTCATGGATTTTCGATGCTATGGCAGCAGGGGTTTTAAAAATCCCGGAGGCAATGGTCGCCCCGATGGCAATCATGGTGAGGGCAAATAGCGACAGCTGCTGACGATTGGAAGACATGTTCGGTCGGATTTTTGCTGCAATCTATTTCCTATTTTGTTAACGGACTGCGTTGTTTTATCAGCATTCCCATCGAAGAAATTCATTCCGCAGTCTTTTGGGCTGACTAAGGGCCGGTTTGCGAATACGGAATGCTGATTCAGAATATTTAAATCAATTGGCATACGGGCCGCCAGGGCAAGCGCTTGTATTGGAGAAATTTAGTCTCGGATTTCATCCAAAGCCCTTTTATTTGAAGTCTGAATAATCCCGACGTATGAAAAAACTGCTAAGCATTCTGCTTCTGATATGCCTGGTTTACAAACCGGCTTTCGCTCAAAAGGGAAAAGTTACCTGGTCGCGTGTAAAAGTTCTTTTGAATGCGGAGAATACCATGAAGAAATTGTCTTCCACCGGTGTAGAAACCGACCATGGCCAGCTCAAACCGGGATACTGGTTTATTTCTGACTTTTCTACTGCCGAAATCAAAAGAATTACAGATGCCGGTTTTGAAACCAGCATCCTCATACCGGATGTTCAGGCGGATTTTATTCTGAAAAACGCCGGAAAATCAAATGAGAAGTCGGTTCAAACCGATTATTTCGATCCATCCTGCAACGGAACCGGCAAATACAGAATTCCCCAGAACTGGACATATGGAAGCATGGGCGGCCATCTCACCTACAAGGAAATGCTCAATCACCTGGACTCTATGAAGGCAAAATACCCCGCCCTGATTAGTGTAAGAACGCCGGTAGACTCCCTGAAAACTGAAAACGACAGCAGCATCTGGTATGTGCGAATAACCGACCAGCCGCTGATCACCGAAGCGGAAGAACCCAAAGGACTTTTTACGGCAGTCCACCATGCAAGGGAACCGGTTGGCATGCACCAGTTGATTTTCTTTATGTGGTATCTGCTTGAAAATTATCAGACAAACAACGAAATCAAAAATCTAGTCAATAACAGCGACCTGTTCTTCATTCCCTGCCTGAATCCTGATGGCTATCTGTACAACCAGGAGTCAAATCCTCAGGGAGGAGGTATGTGGCGTAAAAACCGGGCAAAGAATGTGGATAATACCTTTGGCGTAGATTTGAACCGAAACTATGGTTACCGATGGGGAATTGATGATTTCGGTTCAAGCCCTGAACCATCATCAGATGTTTACCGTGGGCCAGAAGCTTTTTCTGAACCGGAAACAAAATCTATACGGAAGTTTTGCGAAACCCACCAGTTCAAACTCGCCCTCAACTACCACACCTTCGGAAACTTTCTGCTGAATCCCTGGGGATATGACGGAAGTGTTGCAAATGAGGATTCGGTGAAGTTCAGGCAGCTGGCCAGCGAACTTACCAAAGAAAACAACTTTCGCTCCGGCACATGCCTGGAGACGCTCAATTACAACAGCAATGGATCTTCAGATGATTACATGTATGCCGAAAATCCACAGAAACCCGAAATTCTGGCATTCACGCCGGAAGTAGGAAATGAATTCTGGCCTACTCAGGATAAAATTCTTCCCCTATGCCTGAAGACCATACACCAGAATCTGGCTGCAGTCAGGGCATTGCATCCTATGATTTCCATATCAGACAGTACAGGTGTTTTCCATCATCCGGGCTATACGACAACGATTGGCCCGCCAAGGCTCGTTTACCGGCTGAGCAGAATAGGAGCAAACGACAATCCCGGCACCGTATTCTCCGTCACCTTTACGCCCTTTGGCTTTGGAACAGAAGGGCTGTCTCCTGTAACAAAAACTTATCAGAATCTGGTTTCCGGACAGACCTTGTACGA
>Ga0315900_10003564_pt1 | contig 22638 bp, 24 predicted proteins | sample LakEriMetagenome_FD_203521 | JGI IMG/M metagenome (GOLD analysis project Ga0315900, IMG submission 203521) | Freshwater fungal communities from buoy surface, Lake Erie, Ohio, United States - Buoy 12 MA114 | ecosystem: Environmental > Aquatic > Freshwater > Lake > Lake biofilm | place: USA: Lake... | reverse complement strand
ATGGTGATCACGACGCCCGCCACTCGATCCGCCGATACGTCAGGCGCATCGACCCAGGCAGGGACCAGTTGCTCAATGGGCCGACCGAGTTCCTGCGGTGTGACGCGGCCTGCGGCCAGTTCGGCGGCCAGTGGCGCGAACACGTCGCGGCCATGAAACGTCGCACTCGGCCTGCCGAGTCGCAGGCGCGCCAACACACTCGAGTCGAGGTGCCACAGCTGGGCGGCGGAATCGCGGGCCGCAACGGGCTCGAGCAAACCGTTGTCCGGAGCCAGGAATACGTGCGTCCCGACTTGTACGATCGCGATGTCGCGCGCTGTTCCTACGCCGGGGTCGACGACCGCGACATGCACCGAACCCGACGGGAAATACTCGAACGAGCGCGCCAGCCAGAAACCGGCCTCTGCGGGCCAGTGCGCCAGAATGTCGTGCGTTAGATCGACAATCTTCGCCGTTGGCAGCCGCTCGAGGATGCGGCCCTTCATGACCCCGACGAACGGATCGCGCAGCCCGAAGTCAGAGGTCAGCGTAATGATCTCCGAAGGTTTGAAACGGGTGGACATGCGCGGCGCGCTCCCTGCGTCGACTTACAGCGGTGAAACCGGCGTACGTTATCATCGCCGGCATGACGACGTCTCTCCTGCCCAACTTCCGTCTCGATGGCAAAGTGGCGTTGGTCACCGGCGCATCGAGTGGCATCGGATCACGACTTGCGGAAGGTTTCGCTGCGGCCGGTGCCACCGTGGTGCTTGCGGCACGACGCGAGGACCGCCTTCAGGCGCTCGCCGAGCGCATCCGCGCGGAAGGCGGTCGTGCCTCGACCGTTGCACTCGATGTGACCGACCCCGCAGGCATTGCCGCAGCCTTCGACAGAATCTTCGCCATTGAAGGCCTCGTGGACGTGCTCGTCAACAACGCCGGCATCGCAGAGCCCGGCTTGTTTCTGAAGACAAGTCCCGCCAGCCGAGATTCCACCCTCGCCACCAACTTCACGTCAGCGTGGGATCTCAGCGCCGAAGCCGCGCGGCGGCTGGTGGCAGCCGGGCGACCGGGTAGCATCATCAATATCACGTCGGTACTCGGCCTCGGCGTGGGCGTCGGCTACGCGGCGTATGCAGCGTCCAAAGCCGCCCTCGCCCAACTCACCCGTAGCATGGCGCTCGAGTTCGTTCGACATCGCATCCGTGTCAACGCGTTGGCGCCCGGTTGGTTCGTGACCGAGATGAACGAGCACTACTTCGCGACGGCGGCCGGTCAGGACTACCTTAAAAAGATCCCACCGGGACGAGCCGGTCAATTGGATGAGCTGTTAGGCCCTGCCCTGTTGCTGGCAAGCGATGCAGGGTCTTTCGTCAACGGCGTGATTCTGCCGGTCGATGGCGCTCACCACGTAGCGCTGGTCTGAAGGCTCGACTCGGGCGCCGAGGGCGGCGGCGGAACCGTACCTGCGGGGTCTGCTGACAATTCGAGGCCAATCATCACCGGGATCCCGCGAGCCTCGCTCAGAGCCTGTACCGCGAGGTCCCAGTTGATGGCGACTTCGGTTTCTCCCAGCAGCGCATCAAGTCGCTTCTCGAAATCTTCGAGCGGCACAGCGGTGCTTTGACCCTGCGAATCGATCGGCGGATGAACTTCGAGCCACACCTCACCGTCCGCCCGAGTGATCTTGACGGGCTCATTGATGAGCGTCACCCGTGTGCCCACCTTGACCGCATCAAACAACACGGCCACATCTTCCGGGTACATGCGCAAGCAGCCGTGGGTCACGGCCATGCCGACGGCGTCCGGATTGTTCGTGCCGTGTATGAGGTACGAACCGCCTGGAATATTGAGCCGCAATGCATGGGCGCCGAGCGGGTTATCAGGTCCGGGACCCACCACAAGCGGCAACGGATCGCCCCGCTCCTCGTGCTCTTTGCGTACCGACGCCGGGGGATACCACGGCGGATCCTTCTGCTTCGACACCACCTTGGTCACCCCGAGGGGCGTACGCCAGTCCATCTTGCCCACACTGACGGGAAACGTCATGACCTTGGCTTTCTCGCCTTTGGTTGGCCGAGGAAAAAAGTACATGCGGTGCTCCGGTAAGTTCACCACGATGCCTTCGCGCTCTGCGGGTGGCAGCAAGCGCTTACCCGGGATCACCACGGCGGTGCCTTCGCCGGGCAACCACGGATCCACGCCCGGGTTGACGCGCAGCAACTCCTCGTAGCCGAGGCTGTAGCGGCGCGCAATCTCGATCAGCGTGTCCTCGTAGCGGGTCTGAATCCGCTCGACCGCACCGAAGACTTCGCCGCCATCCTCGCGCAACTCGTATTCGATGGCATACGCTGACGAGCTGAATCCTGCGAAGCACAGCATCAGCACGGCAGCTGTAGAGCGTGGTGTGATTCGGTGCGCCATGAACGAGATACCTTTAGCCCAGTGCAGATCCGACCGAAGCGTCCTTGCTCACCGTCTCCAGCACCTCCTTCGGGTCGAGATGCGTGAGTCCGATACGCACCGCAGGATCAAACTCCTGCAGACGCGTCTTCAAATCGTCAGGAGCGTTCTGGTGATCGAGAAACAGGCGCCCGGTCTTCAACACGTCGGCAAGACCCGAGCGGCTGCCATTGCCGTGGAACTCGACCACAGCCTCGATGATGTTCGAGCCAAAGCCCCACTGTTCCAAAATCTTGCCGAGCGCGCCGACGTGCCACTGCTCGACGATATCGTCGAGTCCCTCAACATCGTCACGAAAATCGGCGTCGAAGGCCGCCTCAGTTAGCAGGTAGATGCGGCCCACACCCTGCATCAGGCCGCCGAGCAAAGCGCCCTCAGTATCAACGCCGCGGACACGCATCGCCAGCACGTGGCTCAACGTCGCCAGCGACACGCTGCCCTGCCACACTTCGCCGATACGAGACTGAACCAGCTTCAACTCGCGGCGATCGCGCAAGCTCGCGACCGCAAACGCAAGAATGACCGCTCGCAGCGATCGCAGACCAATACGCACGACCGCACTGCGTGCATCGGTGATCGCCCGCCCACCGCCCTGAAAGGCGGCCGAGTTAGCCATGCCAATGACCCGTACGCAAAGGCCGGGCTCGGATTCGATCATCCGCGCAATGGCGGGCACCGTGACGAAATCGCTGTCGAGAGAGCGAACCAGCTTGGTCGCGACGTCCGGAAAACAGGCAATCTCCAGCCCGCCCTGCGCCATGTCGCGGACGAGTCGGTTAACGAACCCGATACCTTTATGTTCAGACATTCTTTTTGAAAAAACGCGTACTGCACGCGAATGCTACGCGAACACGGTAGTCATCGACCATGGGAGACGTTCAGGGTGTCGAACGGGGCGGCGGCGGCATCAAGTCGCCGCCATTCGGTTGTGGCCGAGGCGGCTCGACCCCCTCGCGACCACCACCGCTGCCTGGCGGACCGAACGACACGGAACTCTGAGCGCCCTCAGGCTCCAATATGGCCAGCATCACACGTCGGTTGATTGCCCGACCCTCGGCCGTCTCATTGGACTGCAATGGCCGTTGCTCACCGTAGCCAATAACCGTCATCACGGAGGTGTTGGCACCGCCCTCACCCAGCAGTCTGACCACCGCGCCCGCTCTGGCGGCTGACAACTCCCAGTTGCTCGGGAACTGCGCGGTACTGATGGGCACGTTATCGGTATGGCCCTGAACGAAAATCGGATTTTTGAGATTCGCCAGCGACGAGCCCAGTTTGCGCACGATGTCGTTGGCCTCGCCCGACATGGCGGAGGAACCGCTCGGGAACAGCAGGTCGTTACGGATCTCGACCTCGACCCAATCGGGGTGTTGCCGAATCGTGACCTGATCGGTCATGACCTGACGCTCGAGTGCCTTGGCGATGTTGCCGGCGATACCGGAGAGACTCATGCCGGTATCCATTCCCTGCGCATCCGTTTTGCGGATCGGCCGAGGTCCCATCGCCTTTTCGGTTTCCGGCATGGTGACAAGATCGGAGGTGGGCATTCCCTCGCGGACCGATAGCGTGATCGGCATGTCGCGCTGGGGCTCACCACGGAAAGCCGCCATGAGCGCTTCGGACATCACGCGGTACTTACCGGAATTGAGCGAGGAGACGGAGTACATCACCACGAAGAACGCCAGCAGCAAGGTAATAAGGTCACCGTAGGGAATGGCCCACGCTTCGTGGTTCGTGTGCTCTTCCTTCTTGCCTTTGCGACCACCGCCGCTCATGGCTTCGTCAGATATCCCTGCAGCTTCGCTTCAATGATGCGCGGATTCTCACCCTCGGCGATCGCAGCAAGCCCGTCGATGATCATGCCGCGAGTTCTCGCCTGCGCGCCTGCGACGTCTTTGAGCTTCGCCGCTGCAGGCAGAAAAAATAGGTTAGCGATACCGATGCCGTAGATGGTTGCCGTAAACGCGGCCGCGATACCGGTGCCGAGCTTGGAGGGGTCCTCCAAATTCTGCATGACCGCCATCAGACCCAGCACTGCACCGATGATGCCGAGGGTCGGGGCGTAGATTCCCATGCCCTCGAAGACCTTGGCGCCCGCGTAGTCCATGTCGTAGCGCGCATCGCTCTCGACCTCAAGCACCTTGCGCACCGTGTCAGGCGCAGCACCGTCGTAGACCAACTCGAGACCTCGCTTGATGAACGGATCCTTTTCCTTGGCGATTTCGGGCTCCAGAGCCAGCACACCCCGTCGTCGTGCCGCCGAACTCCACTCGATCAGCCGCTTGACGAGACCCTCCTCGTCTTCCTTGGGCGGATTGAACAACCACTTGAGCATCGTCAGCGCACGCTTCACCGAAGACATCGGCGCGTGGATGCAGATGGCGGCAATCGTGCCGAGCACGACAATGACGAACGCCGCACCGCCCACAAGACCCTTGACGCCCGCGCCCTTGAGGATCGCACCGACGATCAGCGAGAAGATCGCCAGAAACAGACCGGTGATCGTCAGGATATCCATGAATTACTCTGGGCTTGCGCTGCTGCGTCCATTACCGTCAACGGAGTTTACCCTTTCTGGCTGCTGGTTCGTCGGTTTCCCGCCAGCCGACGAGGCGCGCCTTGAGGCGCGAGACCGCCTGGCCGTGCAACTGCGACACTCGCGACTCCGTCACGCCGAGCACCAGGCCGATTTCCTTGAGGTTCAGCTCATCCTGGTAGTACAGCGACATGACGAGTTTCTCACGCTCGGGGAGCCCATCGATCGCCTCCGCAAGCGCCGCACGAAAGCCGCTATCGGCCACGGAATTCATCGGATCCACGAACTCGTCGGCAGGATGGTCGACTTCGACGTCCTCGATGCTCGACAACTGACAGGTGGCGGCGTCCTGCACGATCTTGTGGTACTCGTCCAAACTCACGCCCATGCGGCCGGCCACATCTGCAGCGGAAGCCTCGGAGCCCGTTTCCTGCTCGATTGCCAAAATCGCCTGCGCGACTTCGCGAGACCGACGGTGGACCGATCGCGGCGCCCAGTCGAGTCGTCGCAACGAGTCAAGCATCGCACCGCGGATACGAATGCCCGCGTAAGTTTCGAAACTGGCACCCCGGCCGGCCGTGAATTGGCCCGCGGCCTCGAGCAAGCCAATCATGCCGGCCTGGATGAGATCGTCGACATCGACGGATGGAGGAAGGCGTGCGCAGAGATGGTAGGCGATTCGCCTGACCAACTCGGCATGCTTGCGGACAAGTTCGTCCGACTCCGATCGATTCGCCCGCAAATCCGTATATGTGTTGATGGCGTTCATTTGATCACCTGAAGTCGTCGCCCTGAGGGTGCAACCAGTCGCTCGGCAAAAAATTCGATATTGCCGCGAGATCCGTGCGGCGCTTCCCACTGACTGGCCTTTCCAACCAGACGCTTGAGCGCGGCACCCGCCGCGCTACCGGGATAAGCATCGATGACCGGTCGCTGCTCGCGAATGGCCCGACGCAGGAAATCGTCATCGGGAATGTCGGCGCTGTGCTCCAGCACGACGTCGAGGAATCGGTTGGTGACCTTGAGCAGCGTGGCGAACAACTGCGTGCCGGATCCGCCCGAGCGCGTCATGTTGGTCACGACCTTGAAGTGGCGAATGCCGTGTTCGGCACTCAGCACCTTGATGACGGCATAGGCGTCGGTCACCGAGGCCGGCTCGTCGCACACCACCACAATGATGTGCTGCGCAGCTTGGGTCAGTTGCAGGACTCCAGGCGAGATACCCGCCGGTGTATCGACGACGAGCACGTCGATGTCGTCGACGAGGCTGCTGAACGCGCGAACGATGCCGATGTGTTCGGCCTCACCCAATCCGGCGAGCGCCGAGATACCCGACGCACCCGCCACGATCGAAAAATTCGGACGCACCGGCGTGAGTACTTCCTCCAGGCTTCTTTCGCCGGAAATCACATCGCCGAGCGTGTACTTCGGTGTGACGCCCAGCATGACATCCGCATTCGCAAGACCGAGGTCGCCATCAAGCAGCAACGTCTTACGGCCGGCGAGCGCGAAGCCCGTGGCCAGATTGATGCTGAGCGTGGACTTGCCCACGCCGCCCTTGCCGCCCGTGACGGCAATGACCTGCACACTACGACGACGATCCATCGGCCCGTCATGCGACATTGATTCGCTCCTCCATCCGCCGCGCCAGCATCTCCTCGTCGGCCGTTGCTCCGTGACGACGGGCGAGGCCGATAGCCGATTCGAGCAGCGTTTCGGCGCGCGCCGGCCGTAGATCATCGAGCAGTCGCGAACCTTCCATCGTGTAGGCCACGGGAATGCCGCGCTCGATCACCGTAGACAGCAGTCCGCCAAGACTCGTGCACTCATCGACGTGCGTGATTATGCAGGACAACGCTCCCAGAGGTTGATGAGCCATGGCGATCTCGCGAACGGTTGCAGCCTGGGAAGCAGCCGAGAGCGCCAGGGCAAACTGCACCCGCTCGCCGCCCTCGCGCAATCCGGCGAGGTGCTGATCGAAATCAGCGCTGCGAATGCTGCGCGCCGGGGTATCGATGAGAATCAAGCGCCGCTCGCCGAGGCGGGCCAGCAACGCAGGCAATTCGCGCATTTCGGTGACCGAGAACGCCGGCAGACCCACGAGACGACCGAGACGCGCGAGCGCCTCCCGCCCACCGAATCGGGTGTCTCCGGCACTGATCAGTGCGGCACTGCCCGTTCCGTTACGCATGACCCAACGGGCCGCGAGTGCGGCCAGCGCCGTGGTCTTGCCGCTACCCGCGGGACCGACCAGCGCCACCACACCACCCTTCTCCACCCATTCGTCACCGCGTACCGGAATCCGCGCGGCGAGCGCAGCCATCGCGCTTTGGCGCACGCCGTGCAGTTCTTCGACCGCGGGCAGCGAGCTGAGGATGTCCTTGACCAACTCCCGCGTGAAGCCGAGCTCGGCCAGTTCGCGCGAAAGCTCGGCAATGGCCGGCGATCGACGCGACAGGTCATTCCAGGCGAGTGATGCCAGTTGCATCTCCAGGAGTCGACGCAACGCCTTGATCTCGCCGTCGAGCGCGGCCACGCTCTCGCGGGTGTCTGATGGCAGTGTCTCGAGATTCGGCAGGCCGATGACCGGCGCAAGCGGATCCGAGTCCGACCCTGCAGCCGCCGCGGGTTGGGCTGTGGCGACCGCCTGAATTGACGGTTGCGGAACTGCAATCGGCTTCGGGCGAGCCACGGGCTCAGCGGCGGCTCTCGCCTCGAAGCTTTTGGGATTGGGCGGACGTTCCGGAGTGGTGCGTGCGGCAATCGGCATGCCGTCGGCGTTGACCGTCGGAAACACCGGACGGCGCACCGCGGAGGCCCCACCCTGTGCAGGAGGCAATGCCGAAGCCGCACTATCTGCAGGAGCGGACTGATCGGCAGCGACCGTCAGCTCGATCTGCCCCTTGACTCGACGCGTCGACAGGATAACGACATCCGGACCGAGCTCGTCGCGGACCTTGGCGAAGGCGGTCCGCATGTCGGGGGCGATGTAGCGACGAATGTTCATGATGTTTCTGCCTTAAGTACCGATCGTGCTGACTAAACGTACCTTTCGGTTATCCGGGATCTCGTTCCAGGCAATCACCTGCATCTGGGGAACCGACGAGCGCAGGAACCGTGCGAGCACGGGTCTGAGGGTCGGCGAGACCAGAAGCACCGCCGGCTGACCGGCCATTTCTTGACGCTGTGCGACATCCTGCAATCTTGCTTGCAATCTTTCTGCCAACCCGGGCTCTAAACCCGGTGTAGCGGCACCAGATGCCACCGAATTGGTTAGCATTTGCTCCAACGGGCCGTCGAAGGTCACCACAGGCAATTCTGTTGCATTGCCGGCGATGTCCTGGACGATCTGTCGCGACAGGGCGACGCGAACATGCGCCACCAGGGTCTGCGGGTCCTGAGTCCGGCCAGCGTGTTCGGCGAGCGTCTCGAGGATGGTGCGCAAATTGCGGATCGATACCCGCTCCGCCAGCAGCCCCTGCAGCACCTTGACCACAACGCTGAGCGGAAGGGTCTTGGGTACGAGATCCTCCACCAATTTCGGGCTGCTCTTGCCGAGATTCGTCAGCAATTGCTGTACTTCCTCGTGGCCAAGAATCTCGTGTGCATGCGCCCCGATGATCTGGCTGAGATGCGTGGCCACAACGGTGGTGGCGTCGACCACCGTATAGCCCAAGGACTGCGCCTGCTCACGCGTCGCTTCGGTGATCCAGAACGCTTCCATGCCAAAGGCCGGATCGCGCGTCTCGATGCCATCGATCAAACCGAACACGCGTCCGGGATTGATGGCGAGCTCACGGTCGGGCATCAGGGTGCCCTCAGCAACCGGCACACCGGCCAACTGAATCCGATAGGCGTTGGGCGCGAGTTCCAGGTTATCGCGGATGTGTACAGCCGGCACGAGATAGCCAAGCTCCTGTGAAAGCTTCAGCCGCACGCCGCGGATACGCGGCAAAAGTTGGCCGCCCTGGTCCTTGTCCACCAGCGCCACCAGTCGGTAGCCGACTTCGAGACCGATGAGATCCACCGGACGAACGTCTTCCCAACTCAGTTCCTTCTTTTCCGTCGACGCGGGCACCGGCTCGAGTGCGCCGCGTGCCGCTTCGGCTGCCGTCTGGGCGGCCTGCCGACGATTCATCCAGAACGCGCCGTAGGCACACAAACCCGCCATCGACAGAAAAATGACGTTCGGCATGCCCGGGATGAGACCAAGGATACCGATCACGCCTGCTGCGATACCGAGCAACTTCGGATCACCAACCAACTGCCGGGTCACTTCCCCGCCCATGTCCTGATCGCGCGACATACGGGTAACAATCACGGCGACCGCCGTGGACAGCAACAGCGCCGGAATTTGCGCCACGAGGCCATCGCCGATCGCGAGCAGGGTGTAACGCTCCGCGGCATCGCCGAGCGCCATGTCGTGCATTACCGGGCCGATCACGAGGCCGCCCAACAGGTTGATGATCAAGATGAGAATGCCTGCCACGGCATCGCCACGGACGAACTTGCTGGCACCGTCCATCGAACCGTAAAAATCTGCTTCGGCGCGAACCTCAGCCCGCCGCGCTCGCGCTTCATCCTGCGTCAGCAAACCGGCATTGAGATCGGCGTCGATCGCCATTTGTTTGCCGGGCATCGCATCCAGGGTGAACCGCGCCGTGACTTCGGACACTCGTCCCGAACCTTTCGTGATCACCACGAAGTTGATGATGGTAAGGATCGTGAACACGACAAGGCCGACCGCGTAATTGCCGCCGATGACGAACTTTCCGAAGGACTCGATCACGTGTCCGGCGGCAGCACTACCCGTGTGACCGTCGAGCAGCACGACGCGGGTCGAGGCCACGTTCAACGCCAGTCGGAAGATCGTCGTCATCAACAGCACGGTCGGAAAAATCGCAAAATCGAGCGGCTTGCGTACCGAGAACACGGCGATCAGCACCATCACCGACAGCGCGATGTTGAAGGTGAACAGCACGTCGAGAACGAGGGGCGGAAGTGGCAAAACCACCATCGACAGCATCGCCAGGATAGCTGCGGGGATCGCAATGCCCTGAGCAAGGATCGCGCGCCACGGGCTTGCTTCAGGAATGCTGTTGGAGACGGTGGCCATTTAGTGAACTCCTGCGCGGCGGCCGATGTTTTCGACTGCCGGATCGATGACAGGCAACGTGGGTGCCGTGGTGCCGTAACGGGTGGCCTGGCGCAACTGCCAGACGTAGGTCAGGATCTGCGCCACGGCCACGTACAACGCGGCAGGAATTTCCCGGCCCAGATCGACATAACGGAACAGCGCGCGAGCCAACGGCGGCGCTGACACGAGTGGCACGCCATGCGCCGATGCCAATTCGCGAATCTTGGCTGCCACTTCGTCGGCGCCTTTGGCGATGACCACCGGAGCACCGTTCTTCTTGTCGTCATAGCGCAAGGCCACGGCATAGTGGGTCGGGTTGGTGATCACCACGTTGGCGGTCGGAACGTCCTGCATCATCCGACCACGCGACAGCGCAGACTGAACGCTGCGGATGCGCGACTTGTTCTCGGGCGAACCGTCAGACTCTTTCATCTCTTGGCGGACGTCATCGCGCGACATCTTCATGTCTTCGCCGTAACGCCACAGCTGGAACGGCGCATCGATGAGAGCGATCAAACCCAGGGATGCCGCCATCAACAACGATGCGTACGCCGTGATCTTGGTCGCTTCGAGGATAGCCACCTCGATGGGCTGTCGCGCGAGACCCATCAGCGCTTCAGCCTGCGACCACACCACGAAGCAGCCGATTCCACCAACGAACACAAACTTGCCGATCGCCTTGAAGAGTTCCACCAAGCTGCGCAACGAGAACATGCGGCCGATGCCGCTCAGCGGATTGATTCGCTCACCCTTGAAGGCCAGCGCCTCACTGCTGAAATTCCAGCCACCGATCAGCACTGGCGCCGCGATGGCTGCAAGCACCAAGGCACCCAATAAGGGCACGACCGCAAGGAATCCGTGTGAGAACTGCTCCACCGTATGTCGCAAAAGGATGTCGTCCTGCCTTAGATCTACGCTCGACACCGTCAGTCCATCGCGCATGACCGCGAGCATTTCGTTGGCTGCACCGGTACCGAACATGTAGAGGAATCCCGCGCCGATCAACGACACGATGGCTGCGCTGAGATCAGCCGAGCGCGGCACCTGACCTTTCTTGCGCGCCTCCTCGAGGCGCTTGGGTGTCGCTTGTTCTGTTTTTTCACTACCCTCGTTCTCTGCCATGTCTGCGCCCTGCCCTGCTCAGCGCGCCGAGGGTTGCTGAAGTTCGGCCACATCGTCGAACGCGACGCGGGTCAGTTCGATGAAGCCTTGCTGGATACCGGGCAGGCCGACCTGCAGCACGATCAATCCGAACACGATACTGATCGCAAACCCCACCGAGAAAATGTTGAGTGTTGGCGCAGCACGACTAATCAGACCGAAGGCAATATTCGCCACCATCAACGCCGTGATACCGGGCAGGGCCACCTGCAAGGCGCCAGAAAACAACACCGCGCCCGAACTGGCCACCCGCCACATTCCGTCGGCCCCCAGGCCTACCGCTCCGACAGGCAGCGTCTGGAAGCCCTGCACGATGAGCTCAATAATGGCCAGGTGACCATCGAGCGTGACGAAGGTCAGCGTCATCAGTACGAGATAGAACTGACCGACAGCGACCGTCGATGTACCGCGCAAAGGATCGATGTTGAACGCGAAGGACAGACCCATCGAATTGGCGAGCAATTGACCCGCGAGGCCAATCGCATCGAACACCACCTGGAGCACGAAGCCAACCGCGACACCGATCAGAATTTGCTGCAACAGGATGACGATGCCCTCGCCCGAAAACAGGCTGACGGCGGGAGGCGACGGCAGCAGCGGCGCGACCAGAAAGCCGATCGCAGCGGCAAGCGCGATACGGATACGCGCCGGAACGAAACGCGCGCCGAACAACGGAGCGACCATCAGACAAGCGCCGATGCGGACGAAGGGCCAGAACCACTCCGTCAGCCATCCCATCAACTGCGCTTGGGTGATGTTGATCATCGAGGTCAGCGGATCATCGCGGGGATGTTGATGATCAGAGCCTGGGTGTAGTTGACGATCACCTTGAGCATCCAGGGTCCGGCCACCGCAATGGCGACCGACATGCCGATCAGCTTGGGGATGAACGACAAGGTCATTTCGTTGATCTGCGTGGCAGCCTGGAAAACGCCGACCAGCAGACCGATGGCGAGGGCCACCAGCAGCATCGGCATGGCGAGCACCAACATCGTGGTCAGTGCATCCTGACCGATGGTCATTACGAGTTCAGGCGTCATCGGTAAAAGCTCCCGGCCAGTGAACTCATGACGAGCGACCAACCATCGACGAGAACGAACAGCATCAGTTTGAAGGGCAGCGAAATCAGCACGGGCGAAATCATCATCATGCCCATCGACATGAGAACGCTCGCGACCACGAGGTCGATGATCACGAAGGGGATGAACAGCAGGAAGCCGATGGTGAAGGCCGTCTTCAACTCGCTCGTCACGAATGCCGGAACGAGGATGGCGAGCGGCACATCTTCGGGCTTGTCGAATCCGGTTCCACCCGAGATGCGCACGAAGGTGGCAATGTCGCTCTCCCGAGTCTGCTCGAGCATGAAACCCTTCAGCGGAACGAGCGCCCGCTCGATCGCAACCGTGGTTTCGATCGTTCCCTTGGAGTACGGCTCAAACGCCTCGGTATTGATTCGATCGACCACCGGTGCCATGACAAACAGGGTCATGAACAGCGCAAGACCTACGAGCACCTGGTTGGGAGGGGTCTGGCCGGCACCGATCGCCTGCCGCAGGATTCCGAGCACGATGATGATGCGCGTGAAGGCCGTCATCATCAGAAGGATGGCGGGTAGCAAGGTCAGCACCGTCATGAAGATCAGCGCCTGCAGCGTCAAGCTGTAGGTCTGGCCACCGCCTGCGGCCTCCTTCACGGTCAGCGCGGGCAGCGTGACGTTCAGGCCGCCGGCGTCCTGCGCCAAGGCGAACCCGCCCAAGGCGAACACCATCACGGCGAAAGCGGACATGAACGACTTCATGCTCAACGACCCAGACTCTTTTTGAGCACATCGATGAAAGGCAGGCTCGCCACTTCGCTCGTCGTCTCCGCATCAAGATCCTGCGACGGCTGTTTGTCAGAGGACGCAGCGTAACGATGCAGCAAAGTCACACGGCCCTCGCCTACGCCCACCACGAGCCGAACCCCATCGACCTCTATCACCACCGCACGTTCCTTGGCGCCGAGACCGACTTCGTCAACGACGCGAACGAGTCCACGGCGTCCCTTCGGCATCGTCTTGATGCGCCGTACGGCCCAACCAACAAGGAAAATCGTGCCGATGACCAGCAGCAAGGAGAACAGGATCTGCAGAAAACTGCCGCCACCGGAGAGCGCCGGGTTGGCCGTGATTTCCGTAGGTGCCGCGAAACGGCCACCCGGCGCGGTTTCCGCAACCCAACCGCCGAGATTCGCGAAGCCGCTGGACGATAAATGATTCATTGGACCTGTGAGCGAAACTTATTTGAGCTTACGAATGCGCTCGGCAGGGCTGACGACGTCCGTCAGTCGAATGCCGAACTTGTCGTTGACGATCACCACTTCGCCGTGAGCCACCAGCGTGCCGTTGACGAAGACGTCGAGTGGGTCACCGGCCGCCCGATCAAGCTCCACCACGGACCCCTGATTCAGCTGCAGCAAGTTACGGATCGGGATGCGAGTTCGCCCCACCTCCAGCGACAGCGTGACCGGCACCTCGAGGATGACCTCGAGGTTGACATCACCTTCAGCAATCACCGAATCCATCGACGAGGCCGCTTGGCCTTGCGGCGGATCGAGTGGATCGAAACCCATGCCGTTCTCGGGAATCTCGTTCATCACTGCATCCTTCCCTTGTTAAATCGTTGCGCGGTCTGACCCGGCGCCATGCACTCATCGACCATTACGGACAGCTGACCGCGCGAAGCGCCGAAGCGGCCGCGAAATACGGGCACATCCTCGGCGTAGACCAGTGCACTACCATTGAAATCGCAGGGCAATACGTCGCCTGGCTTCATGTCGATCAATCGAGACAGCGGAATGACGGAGCGACCGACGAGCGCGTTGATGCCCACTTCTGCATCTTTCATTTCCTCGCCGAGACTGCGACTCATGCCTCGATCGGTATCCACGTTCTCGTCGCGGAACGTCTTCTCGAGCAGGCCACGGATCGGCTCGATCATGCTGTACGGAATTGCCGTTTGCAGACGGCTGCGGCCACCCATGATCTCGATGTCGTAGTCCGTGACGAGCAGGACTTCGTTCGGGTTCATGATGTTGGCGAACTGCGGATTGGTCTCCGCGGCCGTGAACTCGAGCTTGACGGGCATCACCGTCGACCACGCGTCCGTCAAATCCTTGATGGCCGCATCACGGAACAGCTGCACCATGCGCATTTCGGCGGGTGTGAAGTCACGACCTTCGATGCGCCGGATGTGACCTTTACCGCCGAAGAAGTTGTCGACGATCGAGGCCACCATCTCGGACGTCATCACCAGCAGGAACACGCCGCGCAACGGGTGCATGCGCAATACGTTGATGCCGGTAGGCACCGTCATTTCGCGCACGAATTCGGAGTACTTCAAAGTCCGAAAGGGATTGGTGGAGACTGCAGAGGCCCGGCGCAAGGCCGTGAGAATGCTGGTGCGAAAACTGCGACTGAAGCGTTCGTTGATGAGGTCGAACGTCGGCATACGGCCGCGCAAGATCCGCACTTCACGACCCAGGTCGTAACTGCGCGCCTCACCGGGCGGCAGGCTGCCGTCGGTGCTGACGCGCCCCTCGCTCATGCCCGTGAGGAGAGCATCGACCTCGTCTTGGTTCAGAATGGGATCGTTCGCCATGACTCGCGCCTACTGCATGACCAGACTGGTAAACAGCACGGTCTCGATGGTTTCGGGTTTTCCACCCGCGTACTGCATCGAGGCCTTCGCCTGCTTCAGTGCGTCCGCCCGGAGCTTTTCCTTACCCTCCTTCGTCGCCAATGCCTCGGCGTTCTGCTGACTGAACAGCAGCATGAGGTCGTTGCGGAAAATTGGCTCGTTGTCCTTCAGTGCCTGCATCGTCTCAGGTGACCGAGTGGCGACGCGAACGGTGATCTGCAGGAAACGGAAGGCCTGGTTGCCCTCGAAGTTCGCGACGAACGGCGGATCCAGCGAATAAAACTGGAGTGGCGCCTTCACGGCTGCCGCAGGCTTCTTGGCGGCGTCCTGTTTGCCCTTCCAGAAGAAATATCCGCCCGCTCCGCCACCGCCTAGTACGAGGACGGCCACGAGAATGAGGATAAGTTTCTTCTTGCCCGAGCCACTCGCCTCGGGTTCGGCCGCCTTAGCACCCTTCGCACCGGCCTTGTCAGGTTCTTTCGCCACTTGCTCTCTCCGTTAAAGCCACGATCGGCTTCGACAGAAGTAAAGCAATACTCGTGCCAGCGTCAATGATCCGACAGGGGGAAAGGCCTTGCCGGCCTGGGGCGTTCCTCAATCACGCATACAGGTCAACGAGGCTACGCCGCACCCGGTTCGGGGCTGATTGGATAAGAACTGCGGACTCCGGCTCTGCAAAACGCCCCCGCTGTGAGGGTCGCTCCTCGTTGCCGCGGGAAGAGGACTTCTGCTGAGAAAACCCGGACAACATATTGTTTATATTGGAGTTTGTTAGAGACAAGCCTTCGCCTGCAAGTAACTCGCGCAGCTTGGGTAACGAAGCCTCGATCGCCGCCCGAGTGTCGGCGACTTGCGCGGCAAACGCGACGCTCACCTCGCCCTCGTGAACGGCCACATCGATCTGGACCGGGCCGAGTTCCACCGGTGACAGGTTAATGACAGCCGACTGGTCACCCTTCTCGATCATCGCGACCAGTTGGGTACCGAGATCCATCTGCCACTCCTCCGACCCCATCGGTGCGGTCATCGTCGCCTCTGCGGCAACGGGCTGGCGCAGTGCTGAGGTCGAATCCTCGCGTGTGAGGGCTCCGAGCGACCAAGCGCCCGGGTCAGTGAGCGACAGGGTCGGAGACCGCGTCTCGAACGCCTTGGTTTCGAGAGAGGTCGGCGGCTTCGGCTGGCTGGTCGCCAGCCGGGTGGAGTCGCCGCTGCCAGAACCCTTCGCGGCCGAGGCCGCGACCGCGGCGCTGGCGGCGTTCAGCACCATACCGGCGCCTGAGCCACCGGCACCGCCCGCCATGGACTTACCCGCCAAGCGGCTACCGCTCTCGACCCCCTCGACGAGGGCCGGGTTGACCACCTTGGCTGCATCGGCCGCAGGCGTCGCACGACCGGTGTCCTCACCGCGAATGACGTCACTGCGTGACAGCCCAACCCGCGAAGCCTGGCCAGCGCTTCCAGCAGTTACCGCTGCAGCCGATGTCCCCGATGCCCCGTTAGTCGCGGGTATCAGCGATGCGTTTGGGGCCCCGTTCGGGACCGACACGCCGATTTCCGTCGAACCGAGGGAGACAGCGGCGGCGTCGATCTTGGTGGAGGATTCCCCCATCTCCTTCGTCTCGCTGGACGCCGAGGGCGTTGCCCGAGCATCCACTTTGGCCAGCACGGAGCCGATGTCGATCGGCGTTAACGGTGCGCCCTTTGCGCCCTCAAGCGGACTGGTCGGGACAATGGACTCGGACGTAGTGATCGCAAGACCGTCACCCACACCTTTCTTGGCATGGCGTCGCACGTGCCCGAAGCCAGCGGAATCGACCGACGCGTCCTCAGGTTTGGAAAGGCCCTGCAACACTTGACCGAAATCCACGCCGGACTCGGCCTCGTCAGCGGAGCGCGCACTTCGTGCGCGGGGATCGACCGTGAGATCCGTGTCCAACATCGTTGCCAACTGATTCATGCTCGTGCCCCTGCTCGCTGAAAGCTAATTTGTGCCCGCTCGTCGATCTCGCGCTGCTCACGGCGGTTTTCGCTACTGCGATCCTCCGTCCGCCAGCGCTCGACCACGGCAGCGACCGTTCGAACCTGCACGGCAGCGTCGCGAAGCCGCGTCCGCTGCTGTTCGCGCTCAAGTTCGCAGCGCGTGACGATCTCCTGTTGCTGGCGAATCGCCTCGCCGAGTCGCGCGATGAACGCGTGATAGTCCAGCAACGCCGGTCCGCTCATGCCGCCGGCAACTCGACTGCCGAGGCCCCGCTCATATTCGCTGCGGTAGTTTTGCAATTCGGTCAGCCGTAGAGTGGCTTCAGCCAGCCTCGCCTCCGCATCGCGGAACCGCGATTTACAGTCGTTCTCGTTCTTCTCGATCGTCGACCGATACGACTTGATGCGTTCTTCACGTTTCACGTTTGACTACTCCCGTGACTCAGGGCGAGGCAAGCAGTTCGAACAATTCGTTGATGCTGTCATCGAACCCCGCCCGTTCGTGCGGCCGCTGTGCGAGCAAGGACTGGATTTGTGGCCACAACGCCACGGCGCGATCGAGGACCGGGTTCGCGCCCTGCTTCCACGCACCGAGATTGACGAGTTCGCGCGATTGGTTGTACGTCGCGATGAGCTCGCGCAACTTTCGTGCCGACTCGGAGTGCTCCAGCGGCACGATCTCCTGCATCACGCGACTGATCGAGGCTTCGATGTCGATGGCCGGGTAATGTCCCGACTCGGCAATTCGCCGCGACAGCACGATATGACCGTCCAGAATCGCCCTAGCGGCGTCGGCGATCGGATCCTGCTGATCGTCCCCCTCCGTCAATACGGTGTAGAACGCGGTGATCGAGCCACCGCCAGCTGAGCCGTTGCCGGCCCGCTCCACCAATTGCGGCAACTTGGCGAACACCGAGGGCGGATAGCCCTTGGTGGCCGGAGCCTCGCCGACGGCGAGGCCGATCTCGCGCTGCGCCTGCGCGAAACGCGTCAGCGAGTCCATCAGCAACAACACCGACTTTCCCTGATCACGAAAGTACTCGGCCACCGCTGTGGCGTACATGGCGCCTTGCAAACGCATCAGCGGCGACAAATCCGCCGGCGCAGCGACGACCACAGCGCGTTTCCGATCCTCAGGCCCCAGGATACGCTCGACAAATTCTTTGACTTCTCGACCACGCTCGCCGATCAGACCGACGACGATGACTTCAGCGGAAGTAAATCGCGCCATCATGCCGAGCAGCACGCTCTTACCGACGCCGCTGCCCGCAAATAAACCGATTCGCTGCCCTCGCCCGACAGTCAGCGTGGCATTAATCGCCCGAACGCCCACATCGAGCGGCTCATGGATGGGCTCCCGATCGAGCGGATTGATATTCGTGCCGGCCATGGGTCGCGAACGCGTACCGACGAGCGGACCGCGACCGTCCAGTGGGGCGCCCGAGCCATCGACGATGCGGCCGAGCAAGGCGTCGCCGATCGCCGCAGAACCGCTGCGGCGAAATGGAACGACCCGAGTGCGCGGATCAAGGCCTTCCAACGGCCCGGTCGGCATCATCAACAATTTGTCTTCGGAGAATCCGACCACCTCGGCTTCGGTGCTCGCACCGGAGGGGGACACGAGACTGCAGCGATCACCCACCGAGGCCTGACAGCCGCGTGCTTCAAGCATCAAACCGACCATGCGAGTCAATCGGCCCTCGACCGGCGGCAAGGGCAATCGCGCGCCACGCGACGCAAAAAGCTGAACGCGTTCGGCGAGCGAGCCCGTCATGATTCCCCACCCTCGGCCGCCAACTGAGCACTGAGATCACCCTCGACGCGGGTAGGTGAATCGCCGAGCACCGCGCTCAGCGCAACCGCCACACGACTCTCAAGGGTAGCGTCGAGGTACGAACTGTCGACGTTGACCCGGCAGCCGGCCCGTCCCACCGACGCGTCGTCGATGAGGGTCCAGCCGGAATCAGCGGCCAGCGTCCCGATGCGCTCACGAATAATTCGCGCATCACGCGGATCGAGGTGCACTCGGATTGAACGATTGGACGCCGGTAACGTCTGGACGCAATCGTGGATCACGCTGACCAGATGATCCGGGTGGGCTTCAAGCTCCCGTCGGGCGAGTTCCGAGCCGACGCGGACGGCGAGGGTCGCCAACTCGGCGGCCGTAACCTGATCGAGACGATCGAGCGGCTTTGCCATCGCATGAAGGATCTCCTGCAGCACGGCCACGCTCTGGTCGAGTTGCTGCAGCCGCGAGTCGATCTCGCGCTGCGCCGCAGCCAAACCCTCGGCACGACCTCGCTGGAACCCCGCTTCCGCTGCTGCCCGCGCTTCGTGCTCGAGTTCGGCGGCACCCGGTCCACGACCGCGAAACGAAATGACCGGACCGCTGTTGCGCGGTGGCGCCCATGCGGCGGTCGACGCTGCATCAGACATAAGTTTCGCCACCACGCGAGCCGAGCGTTATGGTGCCTTCGTCCGACAGACGACGCGCCGTCTCGAGGATTTCGCGCTGAGCGCCCTCGACCTCGGAAAGCTTGACCGGCAACGACGCTTCGAGGTCGTCGCGCAGCATCTCCGCGGCACGTTGCGACATATTGCGGAAGATCTTTTCCTTGAGCTTCTCCTCCGCCCCCTTGATCGCCAGCAGCAACTTGTCGCTCGACACCTGACGCAGCAACTCCTGCATGCTGCGATCGTCGACCTCGATGAGGTTCTCGAATACGAATACGAGATCCTGGATGCGCGAGCCGAGTTCCGGGTCCGCGGCCTTGATCTCCGCCATAACGGAGCTTTCGATACGCGGCTCGAGGAAGTTGACGATGTCGGCGACGACCTTCGGCCCGCCGAACCCCTGCGCTTGCAGACGATTGGCGTTGCCGAGCTGCCGCTCCATCACGGCATCGAGCTCTTCGAGTGCATCGGGCTGAATGCCCTCCACAGTCGCCACGCGCATCATGATGTCGGTGTGCATTTCCTCTGGGAGGAACGAAATGATGCGGGCCGCTTGAGCCGGATCCAGCTGCGCCAAAATGATGGCAGCGATCTGTGGGTGCTCCACCTTGATGAGATCCGCCACGGCCTTCGGCTCCATGTACTTGAGGGAGTCGAGGCCTTTGCTCGCCCGACCCAGCAAAATCTGATCGATCAGTGCGGACGCCGCCGTCTCGCCAAGTGCTTCGACGAGAGCGTTTCGTACGAACTCGGTGTTGGCGACCCCCACAGATGTCTGCGATTCGGCGTCTGTGATGAACGCACTCAGCACGTCGGCGGCCTCGTCCCGCGACACATCCGAGATTTGCGCCATAGCCGTGCCGATTTTCTGCACGAGTTTGGCGGGAAGGTTTTTAAGAACCGCCGCGGCCTCCCGCTCACCCAGAGTCAGCAGAAGGATGGCGGCGCGGTCGATGCCCGGCCTCGAATCACCTAATGAGATATCAGCCATTGCTCATTGCCCACTTGCGTACGACCTGCGCGACACGCGCCGGATCTTCCTGAACCAACTGCCGTGCGAACTCGACCTGCTCATCGTATTTCGTGGGTGGTTTTTTCCGCTGAGCCTCCGATGAGTTCGCTCCTGCGACCGCCGTACCCGGCTGGCCACCCTCACCGCCCGCACCCGCGACTACCGGCAGGTTGCGCGATGGAATGAACCGATCGTCCTCCTCCTCGGCAGGCTCCGGCGGACGCGGCAGCATCGCGGTGATCCGCTGCGTCAACGGACGGATCACCATCAGCATGAGCAGCGTCAGCGCGATGAGCCCCGCCACGATCTTCGCGACATCGAGGAACCACGCCTGCTCGTAGAAGGGCACGGTCTCAAGATCGGTGGCCGCGAGTCGCGGGTCGCCGCGCCAGGGGCTATTGATGACACTCACGCTATCACCACGCGCCGCATCAAAGCCCACTGCGTCCTTGACGAGTGCCGTGATGCGATCGATTTGCTCACGCGTCAACGGAGCCTCGGTGGGCTTGCCGTCTCGGCCAGGCACCTGAACATGGTCGACGAGCACCGCCACCGACAGCCGCTTGAGGCGTCCTGCGGGCTGGCGCGTGTAGGCGACGGTTCGGTCGATCTCGTAATTGCGCGTGCTCTGCACCGAGGCCGGCGGCGGCGGCGTCGCTCCACCCGCGGTCGCCGCCGCAGCAGGGTCTGCCGGCGTGGCAGGCGTTGCGGCGGCCGAATTCGGCTGGTTGGACGCAGAGCCCGGGACGCCGCGGGCCACCGTCGACGTCGAACGATCCTCGGACAGCTGCTCGCTGCGCACCACGACACCTTGCGGGTTGAACTGCTCACGGGCCTCTTCGGACGCGCTCATGTCAAACTGGGCACTCACCTCGGCGCGCACACGCCCCGCACCGACGAGCGGCGCAATGAGTGCTTCCACGCGCTGCGAGTACATCTCCTCCATCTGGCGCGCAAACTCGACCTGTTGGTCACGCAACGCGAACTCACCCCGGCCCTGCGGCGAGGAGAGCAGACGACCGGTCTGATCCACCACCGTGACCTGTTCCGGATCGATGTCGGCAACGCTCGAGCCCACCAGATTGACGATGGCAGTGACCTGTTCGCTCGAGAGCTTACGGCCTGCCTTCAACTGCAGAAAAACGCTCGCCCGCGCCGGGGTCCGATCGCGGATGAAACTGGAATTGCGCCCTGCCGCGATGTGCACGCGTGCTGCAGCGACCTGTTGCAGGCTGGCGATGGTCTTGGCGAGTTCGGTTTCGAGCGCATGCTGGTAGCGGGCCCCCTCCATGAACGCGGAGACGCCGAACCCGCCCTCCTTGCCGAGATTTGCGAACCCACCGGACTGCAAGGTGCCCTGCTCAGCCAGCAACATCCGCGCTTCGTTCAGGCGCTCGGCCGGAACGGAGATTCCACCACTACCCGCCTCCATGCGGTACTCGATGCCGGCGGTACTCAAAGAACGCGTCACCGCCGCGGCCTCCTCGTCGGCGAGGCTCGCGTACAGAACACTGAAGGTCGGACCCTTGGTCCACAGCGTCACCCCAACGCCTGCAGCAACGGCTGCAGCGAGCCCGACGAGCAGCAACAAGGGCCGCAGGCCTGCTGCCAGGTTGGGCATGATGTTCGCGGTGGTTGCTTCGGTGGCCATCATCTACTCCAATGTGCCGTACACATCAAACCGGCATGTTCATGATGTCTTGGTAGGCCGACACGACGCGGTTGCGGACCTCGACAGCTCCGCGGAACGCGACGCTCGATTTTTGCATGTCGATCATGACCTGCGGCAAATCGACGCCCGGGACCCCACGCTCGAATTTCTCGACGGTGGAACGTGCGGTCTGCTGGAGACGGTTCACCTCATCGATGCCGCCCTTCAGCACTGATGCAAAGCTGACCGAACTAGGCTTGCCGCTCGCGACGCCCGCTGGTCCCGCGAGGTTGCCGGAGACGGCGCCGGCGATGTTGGTTTGTGCCTTGATGCTGCGAATAGTCGACAGCACGCGGTCAATTTCGATCTGGCTCATCAGGCAGGTACCTCTACTCCGGCGGCACGTAGCCGCGCCAACTTGTAACGAAGCGTCCGCGGGCTAATGCCGAGACGCTGGGCCACATCCGTTCGTTTGCCACGCCCATCGCGTAGCGCCGAGAGCAGGATTTCCCGCTCGGCCTGGTCGCGCTGGCGTGCAAACGCGCTGCGCCCATCGATGGTGTGCGTTACTTCACCGTAGGTAATGTC
>Ga0315900_10003562_pt1 | contig 22645 bp, 17 predicted proteins | sample LakEriMetagenome_FD_203521 | JGI IMG/M metagenome (GOLD analysis project Ga0315900, IMG submission 203521) | Freshwater fungal communities from buoy surface, Lake Erie, Ohio, United States - Buoy 12 MA114 | ecosystem: Environmental > Aquatic > Freshwater > Lake > Lake biofilm | place: USA: Lake... | reverse complement strand
GGCAACCCGGTGGCGGTGATGATCACCTTCCTTTTCCTGGTGCGACCGGCGTTGCTGCGCATGATGGGGGCACGCGAACCCGCGGCGCTCGCGCTACGGGCGAGATCACGCGAGCCCATGCGCAAGAGGCCCGGGCGCACGGAATACCAGCGTGCGATCGTAGAGGCCGATACCACTGGCGAACTCTGGGTACGCAGCACCGGCAGCCAGGGCTCCGGCGTCCTGCGCTCGATGTCCGAAGCCAACGCGATTGCGGTGCTCGAGCACGAACGCGGCTCCGTAGCGATCGGTGACCCCGTGAGCTGCGTGCTCCTCGACGCCCTGGCTTGAGAAGGCGTCGCCGAGCGATCAGCGGCGAACCGAGAGGCTGCCGGGCAGGCTTGCGTAGTAGGCCGCGAGGTTGCTGATATCGGCGCGCGACAACTGCTTGGCCTGCGCGACCATGATCGCGTTCTTGCGGGCTTCCGAGCGGTAGTCGAGGAGCGCGCGCTCGAGGAAATCCCGGTACTGGCCGGCGAGTTTCGGGTACGACGGGTCGACCGGGGTGTTGCCGTCCTTGCCATGGCAGGCCGCGCAGGCCTGTTCGGCCTTGGCGCGACCGAGCTCGATATTGGCGGCCGCCGCCGGGGCGGCCCAGGAGGCGCCTGCGATCAGCAGGGCCGCAGCGAGCGTCGCGAGAGGGCGTTGCATGGGCAGATTCCTTACTTGGCGGCGCCGTAGTAGGCGGCGAGATCGGCGATGTCCTTGTCGCTCAGCGACCCGGCGATGCCGCGCATCGTGGGGTGGGAGCGCTCGCCCTTGCGGTAGGCCTGCAGCGCGTTCTCGAGGTACTTGGGATTCTGGCCGGCGATCATCGGCACGCGGTAGACGGACGGGAACGAAGCCTTGTACTCCGGAATGCCGTGACATCCGATGCACATCGACACCTTGCTGCGAGCCGCCTCGCCGGAGCCCTGGGCCGTCGCGATGGCGGGCAGCGCCGACGCGAGGCCGATGAGTACCAATTTCTTGAACATGTCCGCCTGGTTCCTGGTGCCGCGCGCGCTGGGCCGCGCGGAAGTGGTTGTTTTGCCAGAGAGCGCGCGAGTTTAGCCGGAAGGCGGAAGGGCCGTCCAGTTGGCAAGACGCGCCTTGGCACCATCCCGTATACTCGACCGATCCCGTGCGCTGCACATTCCGACCGTTGCCCATCCATGCGCTTCGAAGGCACCTCGCAGTACGTCGCCACCGACGACCTCAAGCTTGCGGTCAACGCCGCGATCACCCTGCAGCGGCCGCTGCTCATCAAGGGCGAGCCGGGCACCGGCAAGACGATGCTCGCCGAGGAGGTCGCGAAGGGCCTGAACATGCCGCTGCTGCAGTGGCACATCAAGTCCACGACCAAGGCCCAGCAGGGCCTTTACGAGTACGACGCGGTCTCGCGGCTTCGCGACTCCCAGCTCGGCGACGAGCGCGTCAAGGACATCCACAACTACATCGTCCGCGGCGTGCTGTGGCAGGCCTTCGAGGCCGACCAGCCCGTCGTGCTGCTGATCGACGAGATCGACAAGGCCGACATCGAGTTCCCCAACGATCTGCTGCGTGAACTCGACCGCATGGAGTTCTACGTTTACGAGACCCGCCAGCTCGTCAAGGCGCGCCACCGCCCCGTGGTCGTCATCACCTCCAACAACGAGAAGGAGCTTCCCGACGCCTTCCTGCGTCGCTGCTTCTTCCACTACATCAAGTTCCCGGACAAGGAGACGATGCAGTCGATCGTCGATGTCCACTACCCGGATCTCAAGAAGACCCTGCTCAAGGAAGCGATGGAGGCCTTCTACCAGATCCGCGAGATTCCGGGCCTCAAGAAGAAGCCCTCGACCTCCGAGCTGCTCGACTGGCTCAAGCTGCTGCTCGCCGAGGACATCCCTCCCGAAGCGCTGAAGTCGCAGGACAACAAGCAGGTGATCCCGCCGCTGCACGGCGCGCTGCTGAAGAACGAGCAGGATGTTCACCTGTTCGAGCGCCTGATCTTCATGGCGCGCCACAACCGCTGAGCGGCCCCCCGCCCCATCGGAGTCCGACCGCATGCTCATCGAATTCTTCCTGCATCTTCGCCAGGCGAAGCTTCCGGTCTCCATCAAGGAGTACCTGATGCTGCTCGAGGGGCTGCGGCGGCACGTGATCGACCGCTCCATCGACGAGTTCTACTACCTGTCGCGCGCCACGCTGGTCAAGGACGAGCGCAACTTCGACAAGTTCGACAAGGCCTTCGGTTCCTACTTCAAGGGCATCGAAGCCCTGCCCGGCATCGATATCGACCTCCCCCTCGAGTGGCTCAAGCGCCAGCTGCAGCGCGAGTTCACCGCCGAGGAAAAGGCCGCGATCGAGGCCATGGGCGGGCTCGACAAGCTGCTCGAGCGTCTGAAGGAACTGCTCGAGGAGCAGAAGGACCGCCACGAGGGTGGCAAGAAGTGGATCGGCACCAACGGCACCTCGCCCTTCGGCAACGGCGGCTTCAACCCCGAGGGGATCCGGGTCGGTGGGCCCTCGGCGGGCAACCGCACCGCGGTCAAGGTCTGGGAGCAACGCACCTACCGCGACTACGACGACCAGATCGAACTCGGTACCCGCAACATCAAGGTCGCGATGCGCCGGCTGCGCAAGTTCGCCCGCGAAGGTGCCGAGGAGGAACTCGACCTCGACGACACCATCTCGAGCACGGCGCGCAACGCCGGCTACCTCGACATCAAGCTGGTGCCCGAGCGTCACAACACGATCAAGGTGCTGATGCTGCTCGACGTCGGCGGCACGATGGACGATCACATCAAGCAGACCGAGGAACTTTTCTCGGCAGCCCGGTCCGAGTTCAAGCACCTCGAGTTCTACTACTTCCACAACTGCGTCTACGACTTCCTCTGGAAGAACAACCGGCGCCGGCACTCCGAACGGCACCCCACCTGGGACATCATCCGCAAGTACAACAGCGACTACCGGCTGATCTTCGTCGGTGACGCCACCATGAGTCCCTACGAGGTGCTGCAGCCCGGCGGCTCGGTCGAGTACAACAACGAGGAGGCGGGCGCGATCTGGCTGCGCCGGCTCGTCGAGCGCTATCCGAAGTTCGCATGGCTCAACCCGGAACCCGAGGGTGTCTGGGAGTACCGGCAGTCGATCTCGGTGATCAGGCAGCTGATGCAGAGCCGCATGTACCCGGTCACGCTCGCCGGCCTCGAGCGCGCGATGCGCGAACTCTCCAAGTAGCGCCGCAGACGCCGCGGCTGCTTGTGCAGCCGGCGCGCTCACCGGGTATCCCGAGAGCCAGCCGGCGGCTTCTCAGCGCTCGATGGGCGGCGCGTTTCGCAGCACTTCCTCGAGCGTGCTGTCGCCCTGGGCGACCCGCTGAGCCCCGGAGAGCCTCAGCGGACGCATGCCACCGCGCATCGCGATGGCTCGAAGCTTGCGCGGATCGGGTTCCGCAAGCGCCTGCGCGCGCAGCTCGTCGTTCATCAGCATCATCTCGTAGATGCCGGTTCGGCCCTTGTAGCCGGTCATGCGGCACTCGAGACATCCCACGGCGCGCCAGCTGCGTTCGGGCCTGCGGGCCCGGAACGGCGCGATGAGCTCGCGCCAGGCATCCTCGGGTGGGCCCGGATCCTCGGCCTTGCAGTGCGGGCAGAGCGTGCGCAGCAGCCGCTGCGCCATCACGCCGACCACCGTCGAGTTCACCAGGTAGCCCGGCACACCGAGATCGAGCAGCCGCGTGATCGCGCTAGGGGCATCGTTGGTATGCAGTGTCGAGAGCACCAGGTGGCCCGTCAGCGCCGCCTGGATCGCCATGTCGGCGGTCTCGGCGTCGCGGATCTCACCGACCATGATGATGTCGGGATCCTGCCGCATCAGTGCCCGAATGCCGTCGGCGAAGGACAGCTCGATGCCGTGAACGACCTGCATCTGGTTGAAGGAAGGCTCGACCATCTCGATCGGATCCTCGACCGTGCAGACATTCACCTCCTCGGTCGCAAGCTGCTTGAGCGTGGTGTAGAGCGTGGTGGTCTTGCCCGAGCCGGTCGGTCCGGTCACCAGCACGATGCCGTGCGGTCGCCCGACCATCGTGTTCCAGGTGCTGCGATCCTCCTCGCTGAATCCGAGATCGGCGAAGTCCCGAACCAGCACCTCGGGATCGAAGATCCGCATCACGAGCTTCTCGCCGAAGGCCGTCGGCAGCGTCGCCACGCGAAGCTCCACTTCCCTGCCCGTCATGCCACGGGTCTTGATCCGGCCGTCCTGCGGCCGCCGCTTCTCGACGACATCGATTCGCGCAAGCAGCTTCAGGCGGCTCGTCATCGCCGACAGCACGGCCGGAGGCACCTGGTAGACGTTGTGCAGCACGCCGTCGATCCGGAAGCGGATGGCACCGATGTCGCGGCGCGGCTCGAGATGGATGTCGCTCGCCCGCTGGTCGAAGGCGTACTGCATCAGCCAGTCGACGATCGTGACCACATGCTGGTCGTTCGCGTCGAGCGACTTGCCGCTGCGGCCGAGCTCGACCAGCTGCTCGAAATTGCCGTGGTTGTTCGCGGCACCGTTCTTCTGGGCATCGCGCACCGAGCGCGCGAGCGGGAAGAACTCGCCGATGTAGCGCACGATGTCCTGCGGATTGGCCACCACCCGCCGGACATCGGCGCGCAGCAGCTGCGCGATCTCGGGCACCCACTCGTCGACGTAGGGCTCTGCCGTCGCGACGACGACCTCGCCCGGACGCACCTCGAGCGGCAGGATGCGAAAGCGGGTCGCATACTGGCTCGACATCACGTCGATCACCTTCGACAGGTTCACGCGCAGCGGGTCGATGTGCACGTACTCGAGCCCGACGCGGCCGGCGAACCACTGGGTCAGCGTCTCGATGTCGAGCACCCGGTGAGGCGGACGCGCATCGCGCAACTGGCGCTGGGCGATCCAGCTCAGCGCATGCTGCTCGCCGCTTCCATGCCGAGCGAACGCGGTCGCGCGGGACCCCTCGTCGGCATCGAGCATTCCATCGAAGATGAGCGCCTGCAGGACCTCGCCCGCCTGCACGCGCTGCCCCGGGCTCGCGAGCGGCGAGTCGGCGGTGGTGCGGCGACGCTCGACACGCCGCCGATCGGGGGTCATCGGACTGGCCGATGAGGGCTCGCGGGCGGTGCTGGGCACGGCTGACATCGATAGGCCTCGCGGCGGCGGCGGTCGGGAACTCTGAAGGCTAGCAGCCGCGGCGACGGTCGGGCAGCGAGTCGCGGACCGGTGGCAGCCCGGGGAGCCCCAGCGGCACCGGCCCCGATGATGGGCTTCGACGGGCAGAATGCCCTGAATGGCATGGGCTCCGATTCGGCCGAAACGGCTGCTGGACGTCGGCTCAGACCGGGCAGGATCGGCTGCAGAACGTCGGATCAGACCCGGCAGGACTCACCGCCCACGGAGGCTTGCAGCGCGTCGACCCACGACCGAGCCGGCAGCCCGAGGTGACGCCGCAGCACCGCAGCCCGCGTGCGCAATGCGCCCCATCCGATCTCCAGCGGCGGCCCGGCGAAGGCCAGCACGATGCGGTTGCCGGCGCCGTTGGCCGCGAGTTCGAGCACGCGGCCATCGAAGGCCTTGCGAAGCCGCGCCAGGTTGCCCCGGTGCGAGCGGTGCCGCCCGAAGAGATTGACGACGCAGATACCGGGTTCGCGAAGCGCCGCGCGACAGGCGCGGTAGAAGTCCAGCGAGTCGCAGACCGGCCCGCGTGCCTGCGCATCGTACAGATCGACCTGCAGCACATCATGGCGCCCCGCGTTCGCCCGCCGTCCGACGAAGGCGGCCGCATCGTCGCAGATCACGCGCAAGCGCGAGTCGTTCGGGGGCAGGCCGAAAAAGCCCCGGCAGGCGTCGATCACGTCACGGCTTGCCTCGACGACGCTGACCGTCGTGCCGTCGAGCCGATGGCGGCAGAAGCGGGTCAGCGCCCCGGCGCCAAGGCCGAGCTGGAGGATCCCGGCCGACGCATCGCGAAACAGCAGCCACGCCATCATCCGCTGCACATAGTCGAGCACCAGCGCGTCGGGGTCGCGCAGCAGCATCGCGCCCTGGATCCACGGGGTGCCGAAATGCAGGTAGCGGATGCCGTCGCTTTCGGAGAGCACGATCGGGACCTCGACCGAGCGGTGCCGCCGGGGCCGGGGCCGCACGCCTGCAAGCACCGGTGCCAGCGCCTCACGCCAGCGCGCGAGCTTGTCCTCGAAACGCATCGCGGCATGCGCCGGGCTGCTGGAGGGCAGCACGATCGCCGCGTAGCCCGCCGCCTCGACGCGTGCAACAGCCCGTGCCGCCGTTCGACCGTTGAAGAGGACCACGTCGAGCGCCGGCAGGCGGGCAAGAAGTCCCTCGAGGTCGTTGTCCGACGGATCGCGGATCGCGGCATCGAGGCTGCCTGCGCGCTCGCAGTCCTCGATCACATCCCACAGCGCGATCCCGCGGGTGAGCAGGCGCTCGTAGCGCTGCGGCCAATCGGCCGTGTCGAGCGGCTCGTCGAGCGCGGCGGCGAGCAGTCGCCAGAACTGGTTGCGCGGATGGGCGTAGTAGTGACCTGCGGCCAGCGAGGCTGCGCCCGGGATGCTGCCGAGGATCAGCACCCGGGCGCGCGCATCGGCGAGCGGCGCGAAACTGCGGATCCGCGCCGCCGACGCCACGCTCAGGCGCTGCCGGGGGCGAGCAGCATCGCGTTGACCCGACGCACGTAGCCCGCCGGATCCGGAAGCTGCCCGCCTTCGGCGAGCAGTGCCTGGTCATGCAGCAGGCAGGCCCAGTCGTCGAAGGCAGGGTCGTCGACGTTCAGCCGCCGCACGAGGCCGTGCTCGGGGTTGATCTCGAGGATCGGGCGGCGCTCCGGGGCCTTCTGACCAGCCTGCCGCAGCAGCCGCTCGAGATGGCCGCTGATCTCGCCGTCGTCCGAAACCAGGCAGCTGGGCGAATCGGTCAGCCGGTGTGTGACGCGGACATCCTTGACGCGCTCGCCCAGGCTCGCGCGCATCCGCTCGACCAGGGGCTTCAGCGCATCGGCGACCTGCTCGGCCTGCTGCTTCTCGGCTTCGTCGGCGAGCTCGCCGAGGTCCAGGCCGCCACGCGCGACCGAGGTCAGCGGCTTGTCCTGGAAACTCTGCAGGAAGGAGAGCATCCACTCGTCGACCCGATCGGTCAGCAGCAGAACCTCGATCCCCTTCTTGCGGAAGACCTCGAGGTGGGGGCTGTTGCGCGCCGCCGCCGGCGAATCGCCGGTGACGTAGTAGATCGCCTTCTGCCCTTCCTTCATGCGGCCGACATAGGCTTCGAGCGACACCGTCTGCGCATCGTCGGCACCCTGCGTGGAGGCAAAGCGCAGCAGGCGCGCCAGTTTCTCCTGCTGACCGAAGTCCTCGCCGAGGCCTTCTTTCAGGACCTGACCGAATTCGGACCAGAAACGACCATATTTTTCGGCGTCGTTCGCGGCGAGATCCTCGAGCATCGACAGCACGCGCCGCGTGCAGCCCTCGCGGATCGCGCGCACGTCGCGACTCTGCTGCAGGATCTCCCGCGACACGTTCAGCGGCAGGTCGGCCGAATCGATGACTCCTGTCACGAAGCGCAGGTAGGCGGGCAGCAGGTCGCCGCCGTCGTCCATGATGAACACGCGCCGCACGTAGAGCTTCAGGCCACGGCGCTGCTGCCGATCCCAGAGGTCGAACGGCGCCTTCGACGGCAGGTACAGCAGCTGCGTGTACTCGCTGCGCCCTTCCACGCGATTGTGGGTCCACGCGAGCGGCTCGCCGTCGTCATGGGAAAGATGCCGGTAGAACGCGAGGTACTGCGCGTCGTCGATGTCGGACTTCGGGCGCGCCCACAGCGCGCTCGCCTGGTTGATGGTCTCCCAGGTCTCGAGCGTACGGTACTCGCCCTTTTCCTGGTCCCACTCCTCGCCGAGCATGCGGATCGGCAGCGACACATGGTCGGAATACTTGCGCACGATGCTGCGCAACTGCCACGCCGAGAGCAGCGAGCTGAACGAGGACTCGGCATCGGCATTCTCGGGATCGGCGCGAAGGTGCAGGATAACCTCGGTACCGCGGCGCGGCAGCTCGACGGACTCGACGGTGAACTCCCCGCTGCCGTCCGACTCCCAGCGCACACCCTCGCCAGCCGAAAGGCCGGCGCGACGGCTGAGCACGGTGACCCGCTCGGCCACGATGAACGCGGAATAGAAGCCGACACCGAACTGGCCGATCAGTTGCGCATCGCGCGAGCGATCGCCGGACAGCTTGCCGAAAAACTCGCGGGTGCCGGATCGCGCAATGGTGCCGAGATGCTCGATGGCTTCCTGGCGCGACATTCCGATGCCGTTGTCTGCGATGGTGATCGTGCGCGCGGTCCGGTCGAAGGACAGCCGGATCGCGAGCTCGGGATCATCCTCGAGCAGGCCCGGCTGATCGATCGCCTCGAAACGCAGCTTGTCGCAGGCATCGGAGGCGTTGGAGATCAGCTCGCGAAGGAAGATCTCGCGATGGCTGTACAGCGAATGGATCATCAGCTGGAGCAGCTGCCTGACCTCGGTCTGGAAACCCAGTGTCTCTTTCATGGCACCCATGCGATCGCGACGGCGGTGGTTGATGACGCGCGTGGAGATTGGGCCGCCAGCGGCCTTCTTCAAGGGGCTGCGGCGAGCCGCGCCCTCAGCGGAAGTGCGCGGCGACGACGTCGGAGGGCACGGCCCCGAGATCGGCAAGCGCCCAGCGCGGCTTTCGGTCCTTGTCGATCAGCAGCGCGCGCACGCCCTCCGGAAAATCCGGATGTCGCTGGAACTGCCGCGCGAGGACGAGATCGAGCGCCAGCACCTCGGGCAGCGAACGCTGCCGGGAACGCCGGAGATATTCGTCGCTGACCCAGGCGGCCGTGGGGCTACCCTCGGCGAGGCTGCGCGCGGGCACGGCGAACCAGGGGTCGTCCTCGGCCGCCGCGGCAAGCGCATCGCGCACGCCCACGAGCGTGGGCTGCATCGCGATGAAGCGCAGCGCATCGAAGTACTGCTGCAGATGGTTCAGCGGGAGTCCGGCCCGGTGACGGCGGTGCCACCCCAGCAGCAGCTCGGTCAGGCGCTGGCCATCGGCCACCGGCTCGCCGCGCCACGGGTGGGCGAGGATCTCGGCGAGCACCGCCTCGCGGGCTTCGCCGGCGATGAAGAAATCGGCAAGCCCCGCGAACAGCGTATCGGCTTCGTTCAGGGTCAGCCCGGTGAGCGCCATCACACGACCGATGCCACCCGGAACCCGGTTGAGAAACCATCCGCCCCCGACATCCGGGAAGAGCCCGATGTGGATCTCCGGCATCGCGACCCGGGCGTTTTCGCTGATCACGCGGTGGCTGCAACCCGCGATCAGCCCGACGCCGCCGCCCATGCACACCCCGTGCACCCAGGCAAGGATCGGCTTCGGGAAGGTATGAAGCAGCAGGTCGAGCTGGTATTCGACCTCGAAAAAGGCGTCACCGTAGACAAAGCGGCGCTCGCCACCGGCCCGGACATGACGCACGACCTCCGCGACATCGCCGCCGGCGCAAAAGCCGCGCTCGCCGGCGCCCTGAAGTACCACCATCGCGAGGCCGGTGTCCGATGCCCAGGTGCGCAGCATCGCGAGCATGCGCTCGCACATCGCCAGGTTCAGCGCATTGAGCTGGCGCGGCCGGTTCAGCGTGATCACGCCGATGCGCGCACCGCTGGCGCAGGCGAGTTCCTCGAAGGTGACGGGATCGGAATCGGACATCGGTGCCATGCGCTCGGGAGCCGTCATTCCTTGACCGCGCCGGTCATGCCGGACACGTAGTACTCGACGAAGAAGGAATAGAACACCGCCACCGGCAGCGAACCGAGCAGCGCGCCAGCCATCAGCGGGCCCCAATGATAGACGTCGCCTTCGACGAGCTCGGTGACCACGGCCACCGGCACCGTCTTGATCTCGGAATCGGAGACGAAGGTGAGCGCGTAGATGAATTCGTTCCAGGACAGCGTGAACGCGAAGATGCCGGCCGAGATCAGCCCCGGCACGGCCAGCGGCAGGATGATCTTGACGAGAATTTCCCAGCGCGAAGCCCCATCGATCAGCGCGCATTCCTCGAGTTCATAGGGTATCGAGCGGAAGTAGCCCATCAGCAGCCAGGTGCAGAACGGGATCAGGAAGGTCGGGTAGGTGAAGATCAGCGCCCAGCGAGTGTTGAACAGACCCAGCCCCTGCAGCACGACCGCCAGCGGGATGAAAAGAATGGAGGGCGGGATCAGGTAGGCGAGGAAGATCGCCAGCCCCGCCTGCTTCGAGCCCCGGAAGCGCAGGCGCTCGATCGCATAGGCCGCGAACACCGACGCAAGCAGCGACAGGAAGGTGGACACCACGGCCACGATCATCGTGTTCAGCAGCCACTCGGGATAGGCGGTCTCGAACAGCAGCTTCTTGAAGTGCGCAAGCGTGGGCTCGACCACCCAGAAGGGATTGCCGTCGCGCGACAGCAGTTCGCTGTTGGGCTTGAAAGCCGTAATAACCATCCAGTAGAACGGGAACAGCAGCACGAAGACGAACAGCCCGATCGGGATGTAGGCGACCACCCAGCGCCGCGGCAGGCTCTCGAGGAAATCCATGCCGACGTTTTCCTTGTTTGCGCTCATCGATCGGACCCCTGTTGCCACGCCCGCCGCTGCAGGCCGAAGTAGGAAAACAGGATGGCGGCCAGCAGGAAAGGCACCATCGCCGTGGCCAGCGCCGCGCCCTCGCCCATCGCGCCGCCCGAGATCGCGCGCTGGAAGGACAGCGTGGCCATCAGGTGGGTGGCGTTCAGCGGCCCGCCGCGCGTCAGCACGTAGATCAGCTGGAAATCGGTGAAGGTGAAGAGCACCGAGAAGGTCATCACGACCGCGATGATCGGCGTGAGCAGCGGCAGCGTCACATAGCGGAAACGCTGCCATGGCGTGGCCCCGTCGATCGCGGCGGCCTCGTAGAGCGAAGGTGAGATCGTCTGCAGCCCGGCAAGCAGCGAGATCGCGACAAAGGGGATGCCGCGCCAGACATTGGCGGCGATGGTCGAGAAGCGCGCATTCCAGGGATCGCCGAGAAAATCGACGTACTGGTCGACCAGCCCGAGCTTGACGAGCATCCAGCTGAACACCGAGAACTGCGCATCGTAGAGCCACCAGAAGGCGATCGCCGACAACGCCGTCGGGACGATCCAGGGCAGCAGCACGACCGCGCGCAGCAGGGTCTTGAAGGGCAGCGCGCGGTTCAGCAGCAGCGCCAGCCAGAGCCCGAGCAGGAACTTCAGGATGCTGGCGACGATGGTGTAGAAAAGCGTGTTGAACAGCGACAGTCGGGTGACCGAATCGCCGAACAGGAACGCGTAATTCTCGAGCCCGACGAACACGCCGGGCCGCCCGATCTTGGCGTCGGTGAAACCGAGCCAGACGCCGAGCCCTAGCGGATAGGTCAGGAACAGCAGCAGCAGCACCGCCGCGGGCAGCATGAAGGCGATGCCCAGGCCGTTGCGGCTGTTCTGCAGGCGAGCGAGGAGTGACACGGTCGCATCCGGCAGTAGCGTTGGTTGGTGGCGCGCAAGCCCTCGGGGCCGCGCGCCGGTCGGGGCGTGCCGACCTCGGCACGCCCGGCGCGGGACCTCGTCAGACCCGGTAGTAGCGCTCGGCCCGCTTCTGGGCTCGTTCAGCGGCTTCCTTGGCGCTCAGCTTGCCAGACGCCGCTTCGGCGACCATGTTGACGACGATGAAGTCGGCGGTGGCGCCTGCCGACGCGTAGCCCAGCCGCCCCGAGAAGCCGGCCGGACGCATCGTCTTCATCACGTCGCGGTAAGGCGTGTGCTTCGGATCCTCGGTCCAGATCGGATTTTTCTCGTAGGCGACCAGCGGCTGCGCCACATAGCCGATCGAGGCCTTCATCCACGCGCCGAACTGCTCCTCCTCCATCATGAACCGGATGAACTCCTTGGCCGCCTTCGGGAACTTCGTGTGGCGGAAGATCATCTGGTTGAAGAAGAGGTGGAACTCGGTGGGCACGCCGACCGGACCGATCGGCATGTTGGCGTGCATGATGTCCGAGGCGAGTTCCTTGACCTTCGGGTCGGTGGAATTCTTGGCGGCGTAGTAGACCGAGATGCCGTTGTTGGTGACGCTGACCTGACCGTCGAGGAAGGCCTTGTTGTTGTTCGGATCGAGCCACGACAGGGTGCCCGGCACGAAGGTGTTGTAGAGCTCCTTCGCGTACTCGAGCGCGCGCAGCGTCTCGGGGCTGTTCAGGACCACCTCGTTCTTCTCGTTGGCCAGCTTGCCGCCGAAGGCCCACAGCAGCCAGTGGCAGAAACCGTTGGCGTCGCCGGTGGCGTTGCCGAGTGCGAAACCACCGGGGGTGCCCTTGTCCTTGAGCGCCTTCATCAGACGCAGGAAGCCGTCGGTGTCCTTCGGGAAGGACTGGAATCCCGCTGCCTTGACCTGGCTGTCGCGATAGACCATCGCGCCACCCGCCGCGCCCAGCGGCACGCCGATCCATTTCTTGCCATCGGGGCGGAGGTACTGCTCGCATACCGGATACCAGCCGCCGTACTTGCGTCCGAGGTAGGTGCAGAGGTCGGTCACATCGACCAGCTTCTCGGGGTAGAGGTTGGCATCGTCGTTGGTCGACAGGATGATGTCCGGACCGCTGCCCACGTTGGCCGCCACCGCGGCCTTGGGACGAACGTCCTCCCAGCCCTCGTGGTCGACTCGCACCTCGATGCCGTACTTCTCGGTGAACTTGCGCACGTTGGCCATGTAGACATCTTCGTCGCCCTGCACGAAGCGCTTCCAGCGCAGCACGCGCAGCTTGGCGCCCTTCTCGGGCTGGTTGTTCCAGGCAGCCTGCGCATGCACGGCGGGCGCGCCGGCCACGGCGGCGCCGGCGGTGGCGCCGGCGGTGGTCTTCAGGAACTCGCGACGCTTCAACTGGCTCATCGATGTCTCCTTGGTGGTTGTCGCCATGAAGGGTCGGCCTCCCTGACCGACCCTGCTCGGGTGCGGAACACGGCCACGCAGGCCGCGCCCCGCGCCGAATCAGATGCCGGGCAGCCGGCTGCCGCTGCCGGCGTCGAACACATGCATCGCGGTGCTGTCGGGCGTGAGCACGATGCGGTCGCCGGGCTTGAAGGTGTGACGCTCGCGGAAGATCGCGCTCAGGCTGCCCCCGCCGCACCGCGCGTAGATCTGGGTGTCGGCCCCGGTGGGCTCGACCACCACGACCTCGGCCGCGATGCCCTGGCTGCCCAGCGCGAGGTGCTCGGGACGCACCCCGAAGGTGACGGGCAACCCGGGCGCCGCGGCAAGCCGCGGCACCGCCACGACACCGCCGCCATCGAGGTCGACGCTGGCGCCATCGGCACCGATGCGCCCTGGCAGCATGTTCATGGCCGGCGAGCCGATGAAGCCCGCGACGAAGGTGTTGGCGGGTCGGTCGTAGAGCTCGAGCGGCGAGCCCATCTGCTCGACGATGCCGTCGTGCATCACGACGATCTTGTCGGCCATGGTCATCGCCTCGATCTGGTCGTGGGTGACATAGACCGAGGTGGTGCGCAGGCGCTGATGCAGTTCCTTGATCTCGGTACGCATCTGCACGCGCAGCTTGGCGTCGAGGTTCGAGAGCGGCTCGTCGAAGAGGAAAACCTGCGGGTTTCGAACGATCGCGCGGCCCATCGCGACGCGCTGACGCTGGCCGCCCGAGAGCTGACGCGGATAGCGGTCGAGCAGTTGCGACAGGCCGAGGATGCGCGCGGCCTCCTGAACCCGCCGATCGATCTCGTCGCGGCCCGCGCGAGCGAGTTTCAGGCTGAAGGCCATGTTGTCGTAGACCTTCATGTGCGGGTAGAGCGCGTAGTTCTGGAAAACCATCGCGATGTCGCGCTCCTTCGGGGCGACATCGTTGACGACGCGACCACCGATCTCGATGGTGCCGCCGGTGATCTCCTCGAGCCCCGCGATCATCCGCAGCAGCGTCGACTTGCCGCAGCCCGAAGGCCCGACCAGCACGCAGAACTCGCCATCGGCGATGGCCACGTCGACACCCCGGATGACGTGGGTGTCCCCGAAGCGCTTGTGCACTTCCCTGATGCCTACCGCCGCCATGTCTCCTCCGCCATTATCGAGTCTTGTCGTGGGCGCCGGCTTGGACGGAAGCCGGGGCCGAATCGATTATGCCCGATAAGCGCGCAGCGCCGGGGCGAAGCGCGCGTGCCGATGCATCGCGCAGTCGCGGCTCGAGAAGACGGCCCTTTCGGCCGCGCTGCCCGCGCCAGGCCTCGAGCTCGCGCGCGCTGAAGCTGCGGGCGAGTGTCTTGCCGCCACGCGCGAGGCCCGTGATGCCGACACCGTCGGCCCCGTAGACCGACACCGCGGCGAGCGCGTCATCGGTCTCGAGGCTCATCAGCTGGCTGCCACGCCCGCCGTTGCGCAGCACCCGCAGCTGCCCCACCTCGAAGACCAGTGCCCTGCCCTGCACAGAAAGGCACAGCAGGCGATCGTCGTCGGGGGCGCGCAGGACCGGCCGCAACGGGGAATCGCCCTCGTCGAGCGCCAGGAAGGCCTTGCCCTGCCGGGTTCGCCCGGCGAGATCGCCGGCTTCGCACAACAGCCCCACGCCCTGCCGCGTGGCCAGGCACAGCCCCGTGCCCGCGGCTGCCGCGAAGAGATGCTCGATCCGGGTCCCGGCCTCGACCTCGACGAGGCTGGTGATCGGCACGCCATCGCCGCGGCTCGGTGGCAGTTGCGACAACGGCACCGAGTACACCCGCCCATTGCTGCCCAGCGCGTAGAGGGCATCGGTCGTGCTCACCTCCCAGGCGCCATCGAGTGCGTCACCGGCCTTGAAGCTCGCGAGCGCCGGATCATGCCCATGGCCGGCACGCGAACGCACCCAGCCCTTGACCGACACGAAGACCGTGAGCGGCTCGGCGACCACACGTCGCTCGACACTGGCACGCCGCGCGGCCTCGATCAGCGTGCGACGGTCGTCGCCGTACCGCTTCGCGTCGTCCTCGATCTCGCGCACCACCTGCCGTCGCATGGCCGAGGGGCTCGCGAGAAGGGCTTCCAGCGAGCGCTTGTCATCGGCCAGACGCCCGAGCTCGGTGTCGATGCGCATGCTCTCGAGCCGCGCGAGCTGGCGAAGGCGGATCTCGAGAATGTCCTCGGCCTGCCGATCGGACAAGCCGAAGCGGTCGATCAGCGCTGGCTTGGGTTCGTCGGACTCGCGGATGATCCGGATCACCTCGTCCAGGTGCAGCAGCACGAGGCGCCGGCCCTCGAGGATGTGGATGCGCTCGTCGACTGCGGCCAGGCGGTGGCGACTGCGTCGTGTCACCGTGTCGAGCCTGAAGGCGGTCCACTCGCGCAGCACCGCGAGCAGCCCCTTCTGCGCCGGCCGGCCATCGATCCCGATGCATACCAGGTTCACCGCGACGGGGCTCTCGAGGCTGGTCTGGGCAAGCAGCGTGGCGAGCAGCTCCTGCGGATCGACCCGTGAACTGCGGGGCTCGAAGACCAGCCGCACCGGCGCATCCTTGCCGGATTCGTCGCGCACGGTATCGAGCACCGCGAGCACCGCCTGGCGCAGCTGCTGCTGCTCGGGCCCGATCGAACGCTTGCCGGGGCGCACCTTCGGGTTGGTGAGTTCCTCGATCTCCTCGAGCACCTTCTGCGCCGAGACGCCGTGCGGCAGCTCGGTGACGACGAGCTGCCACTGGGCTCGCGCGAGCTCCTCGATCGCGTGCCGGGCACGTACCCGCAGCGAGCCGCGACCGCTGGCGTAGATCTCGCGCAGCTCGGCGCTCGACGAGATGATCTGCGCACCCCCGGGAAAATCCGGTCCCGGCAGCAGCGCGAGCACCTGATCGAGGTCGGCCTCGGGCTCGCGCATCACCAGGGCCGCCGCCGCCGCCACCTCGCGCAGGTTGTGCGGCGGGATCTCGGTGGCGAGCCCGACGGCGATGCCCGAGGCGCCATTGAGCAGCATCATCGGCAGGCGCGCCGGCAGCAGCCGCGGTTCGCGCGCCGAGCCGTCGTAGTTGGGCACGAAGTCGACCGTCCCCTGGTCGATCTCGTCGAGCAGAAGCCGCGCATGACGGGTGAGGCGCGCCTCGGTGTAGCGCATCGCCGCCGCGCCATCGCCGTCGCGCGAGCCGAAGTTGCCCTGGCCGTCGATCAGCGGATAGCGCAGCGTGAACGGCTGCGCCATCCGCACCAGCGCATCGTAGGCCGCGGTGTCGCCGTGCGGGTGAAAGCGGCCGAGCACGTCGCCCACCACCCGCGCCGACTTCACCGGCTTGGCGCCCTCGGCAAGGCCCATCGCGTTCATCGCATGCAGGATGCGCCGCTGCACCGGCTTGAGGCCGTCGCAGAGGTCGGGCAAGGCTCGGCCCTTGACCACCGAGACCGCGTAGTCGAGGTACGCGCGCTCCGCGTAGTCGGCGAGCGTCAGCACCGCCCCGCCGTCGGGGGGCTGCAACGCCGAAAAAAGATCGCCCGACATCAGATGTCGACCTCCGCATCGTTGCCCCGGGCTTCGAGCCATGCGCGGCGCGCCGCCGCCTCGCCCTTGCCCATCATCATCGTGAAGCGTGCCGCGGTCTGCGCCGGCCCCGGATCACCGATCATCACCGGCAGCAGCCGCCGTGTGTCCGGATTCATCGTGGTCTCCCAGAGCTGTTCGGCGCTCATCTCGCCCAGCCCCTTGAAGCGCGAAATGCTCCACGCCCCCTCGCGGATGCCTTCCTTGCGCAGCTTGTCCTCGGTGTGGCGCAACTCGCCGTCATCGAGGCAATAGAGCTTGCGCATCGGTCGGCGCCCCTGTGCCGGCACGTCGACGCGGTAGAGCGGCGGCCGCGCGATGCACACATGGCCGCGCTCGATCAGACGCGGGAAGTGCTTCAGGAACAGCGTGAGCAGCAGCACCTGGATGTGCGAACCGTCGACATCGGCGTCCGAGAGGATGCAGATCCGGCCGTAGCGCAGTTTCGAGAGGTCGACGTCGTCGGCGACGCCATGCGGATCGACCCCGATCGCCACCGCGATGTCGTGGATCTCGTTGTTGGCGAACAGCCGGTCGCGCTCGGTCTCCCACGCGTTGAGCACCTTGCCGCGCAGCGGCAGAATCGCCTGGAACCCCTTGTCGCGACCCTGCTTGGCCGAGCCCCCGGCGGAATCGCCCTCCACAAGAAAGATCTCGTTGCGGGTTAGGTCGGTCGATTCGCAGTCGGTCAGCTTGCCCGGCAGCACCGCCACGCCGGAACTCTTGCGTTTCTCGACCTTCTGGGCGGCTCGGGTGCGTGCCTGCGCCTGACTGACGACGAGCTCCGCGAGCCGGCGACCCGCGTCCACGTGCTCGTTGAGCCAGAGCTCGAGCTGCGGGCGCACCAGCGAGGACACCAGCCGAAGCGCATCGCGCGAATTCAGACGCTCCTTGATCTGCCCCTGGAACTGAGGATCGAGCACCCTGGCCGACAGCACGAAACTGGCGCGCGCGAAGGCGTCCTCCGGCAGCAGCCGCAGTCCCTTGGGCTGCAGCCCGTGGAGCTCGATGAAGGAGCGGATCGCGGCGAAGGCGCCATCGCGCAGCCCCGCCTCGTGCGTGCCGCCGGCCGTGGTCGGAATCAGGTTGACGTAGGACTCGCGAACCAGCGGCCCCTCCTCGGTCCAGGCAAGCACCCAGTGGGCGCCCTCGCCCTCGGCGAAGCTGTCGTGACCCGCGCCGTAGCGCTGCTCGCCCTCGAGCAGCGGGATCAGTGGCTCGGGCGCCCCGCCGGCGGCGAGCGCCTCGCGCAGGTAACCCCGCAGGCCCTCGTCGTAGCGCCACGTCCACTGCCGACCGCTGCGCGCGTCGCTCAGGCTGACCGCGAGCCCCGGCAGCAGCACCGCCTTCGACTGCAGCAGCCGCTGCAGCTCGGCCAGCGGCACCACCGCGGTGTCGAAGTAGCGCGGATCCGGCTGGCAGCGCACGCGGGTGCCGTGTCGCTTGTCGGTGCGGGTTGCGGTGCGCGAGGCGAGCGGGCTGACCACGTCGCCGCCCTCGAAGGCAAGCTCGCTCACCAGGCCATCACGCCAGACGGTGACCTCGAGACGTCGGCACAGCGCGTTGGTGACCGACACCCCGACGCCGTGCAGGCCGCCCGAGAAGCTGTAGGCACCGCCGGCCTGCTTGTCGAACTTGCCGCCGGCGTGCAGCCGGGTGAAGACGATCTCGACCACCGGCGCCTGCTCCTCGGGGTGCAGACCCACCGGGATGCCCCGCCCGTCGTCCTCGACGACCACGGCCCCGTCCGCTTCGACGGTGACCGCGATCTCGCGGCAGGCGCCCGCGAGCGCCTCGTCGGCCGCGTTGTCGATCACCTCCTGCACGATGTGCAGCGGGTTGTCGGTTCTGGTGTACATGCCCGGCCGCTGCCGGACCGGCTCGAGTCCCTTGAGAACGCGGATCGAGGCTTCGCTGTAGTCGCCTTTGCGGGTGGCCATCGGGTGTCGTTGAAAGGTCGGCGCCTGGCCGGCGTGTGAGCCGCGCGCGGCAGCGACTTGCGCCAGGGGCGCCGCGGCCAGGTACGGATCGGCGATTGTACCGGCGCGTGCTGTTCGACAACCGGCGGCGACCCGCCCGGCGGCGCGGGCCCGCAGCAGGCCCGCCGCCCCGCCGCTGGCGCTACTTCTTGGCCTCCTCGGCCGCAGGCTCGACGCTGTGCTTCTCGCCGGTCATGTCGATGTCACCACCGCCATTGAACAGCAGCAGCATCGCGAGGCCGGCAATCACCACGAAACCGACGATGATCTTCCACATGGCCGTGCGCCTCAGTCGTGCTTGAAGATGTCGACATCCTTCGTCTCGCGGACGAAGAGCATGCCGATCACGAAGGTGGCCAGTGCGATGATGATCGGGTACCACAGGCCGTTGTACATGTTGCCGGTCTGGGCGACGATCGCCAGCGACGTGGCTGGCAGCAGGCCGCCGAACCACCCGTTGCCGATGTGGTAGGGCAGGCTCATCGACGTGTAGCGGATGCGCGTCGGGAACATCTCCACCAGCATCGCGGCGATCGGGCCGTAGACCATGGTCACGTAGATGACCAGGATCGTCAGGATCAGCACGATCATCGGCTTGTTCACCTTGGCCGGATCGGCCTTCGCGGGGTAGCCGGCTTCCTTGAGCGCACCGAGCACCGCCTTCTTGAACTCGGCATCCTTCGCCTTGGCCTGATCCGCTGGCAAGCCGGCCGAGCTGTACGACTCGATCGAGACCTCACCGATCGTGATCTTCGCCGGACCACCGCTGCCGGGCTGGTTCTCGTAGCTCACCGAGTTCGCCGAAAGCACCTGCTTGGCGATGTCGCAGGAACTGGTGAACTTCGCGGTGCCGGTCGGGTTGAACTGGAACGAGCACTCGGCGGGATCGGCCGTGACCACCACCTTGTTCTTGGCCTGCGCAGCCGCGAGGTCGGGATTGGCGGCCTCGGTGAGGGTCTTGAACAGCGGAAAGTAGGTGAGCGCCGCGATCAGGCAGCCGGCCATGATGATCGGCTTGCGGCCGATGCGATCGGACAGCGAGCCGAACACGATGAAAAAGGGCGTGCCCAGCACCAGCGACGCGGCGATCAACAGGTTGGCGGTGGCCCCGTCGACCTTGAGTGCGCCGGTGAGGAAGAAGAGCGCGTAGAACTGGCCCGTGTACCAGACCACCGCCTGGCCGGCGGTCAGACCGACCAGCGCCAGGATCACGATCTTCAGGTTCTTCCACTGGCCGAAGGATTCGGCGAGCGGCGCCTTCGAGGTCTTGCCCTCCTCCTTCATCTTCTTGAAGGCCGGCGACTCGTTCATGCTGAGGCGGATCCACACCGAGATGCCCAGCAGGATCACCGAGACCAGGAAGGGGATGCGCCAGCCCCAGTCGGCGAAGGCCGCCTCGCCGATCGCGGTGCGCACGCCGAGGATCACCACCAGCGAAAGGAACAGGCCCACGGTGGCAGTGGTCTGGATCCAGGAGGTGAAGGCGCCACGCTTGCCGTGCGGCGCATGCTCGGCCACGTAGGTGGCCGCACCGCCGTACTCGCCGCCGAGCGCCAGGCCCTGCAGCATGCGCAGGATGATCAGGATCACCGGCGCGGCGATGCCGATGCTCGCGTAGCTGGGCAGCAGGCCGACGATGAAGGTCGACAGGCCCATGATCAGGATCGTGACCAGGAAGGTGTACTTGCGACCGATCATGTCGCCGAGCCGGCCGAAGACCAACGCGCCGAAGGGTCGGACGATGAAGCCGGCCGCAAAGGCGAGCAGCGAGAAGATGGTGCGCGATGCGGGATCGAGCGCCGAGAAGAACTGGTTGCCGATGATGACGGCAAGCGTGCCGTACAGGTAGAAGTCGTACCACTCGAACACCGTGCCGAGCGAGGAGGCGAAGATGACCTTCTTCTCCTCGGCGGTCATCGGCGCTGCCGCTGCACCGTTGTTCAGCTTTGCTGCCGTCGTCATGCTGTTTCCCCCCAATGGTCGCAGGGCCGCGTTCGGGCCCTTCCGACCACGGTGCGCCGGGGGACTGACGCACCCCTGACGTCGCACTTACACGGGGCTGACGCGCGCTCAGGCGCGCGAAAAACGATCCGCCTTCACCTGGATGCCGGCACGCTCGCGATCCCAGGTATCCGGCGTGACGCCCTGGCGGCGCAGCTCGGCCTTCATCACCTTGCTGCTCGGCGTCTTGGGCAGTTCGTCGACCACCCGCAGGTAGCGAGGCACCATGAAGTGCGCCATCCGGGCGCGCAGGAACTCGAGCAGCGCCGCCGGATCGATCGAGCGGCCCTGCATCGGCGCAATCACCACCATCACGTCTTCCTCGCTGTGCTCGTTGGGCACGCCGATCGCGGCGACCTCGCGCACGTCGGGGTGGGCGAGCACGTCGGCCTCGACCTCGAAGGAGGAAATGTTCTCGCCGCGCCGCCGGATCGCGTCCTTCTTGCGATCGACGAAGTAGTAGTAGCCCTGGGCATCGCGCCGGAAGGAATCGCCGGTGTGGAACCAGCCGTTGCGCCAGGCCGCTGCGGTCGCCTCGGGGTTCCGGTAGTAGCCGCTGTTCATTCCCCACGGGCGATCGGTGCGCACGATCATCTCGCCGACCGTGCCGTCGGGTACCTCGCAGTCGTTGTCGTCGACCAGACGAACGTCGACGCCTTCGCGCTTGCGCCCGCAGGTGCCGCGCACCAGCGGGTTCGGCTCCGAGATGATCGGGGTGGAGATCTCGGTCATGTTGAAGATCGTGTAGATCTCGCAGCCGAAGCGGCGCGAGAAGGCCGCGATGTCGCCGGCCAGCGGCACCATGAACGCGAGCCGCAGCGGCGTGTCGGCGTCGTCGGGGCGCGGCGGCAGCTTCTCGAGGAAGCTCGCCATGACGCCGAGCAGGAAGGTCGCCGTCGTGCGGGTCCGGCGCACGGTATCGAGGAAGGTCGCGGTGTCGAAGCGATCGGCGAAGGCGATCGAGCCGCCGCGCACGAACATCACGAAGACCACACCCATGCCACCGATGTGGAACATCGGCATGTTCACGAGGAAACGGTCGTCGCCGGTCACGCAGGGCCAGGTCTGCGGGCCCGCGTTCGTGTAGATGTGCAGGTACGAGGACAGCACCCCCTTGGACGGACCGGTGGTGCCCGACGTGTAGATGATCGACTGCGGATCCCAGGGTTCGATCGGCCGGGTCGGCGCCTCGAGCGTCCCCGAGGCGGGCAGCAGCACATCGGCGTAGTGGTGGGTGCGCAGGCCGGGGCACGCAACCCGTTCGCCGACCACCACCGCGTCGGTGAGCGCGGCGAGCGCGACGCCCTCGAGGCGCGGCGCGAGATCGGCGTGGACGATCGCGAGCCGGGCATCGGAGTTCTCGATCACGTGCGCAAGGAGCGCGCCGCGGTAGGCGGTGTTGATCGGCACGAAGACCGCACCGAGATAGCTGAGCGCGAAGAAGATCCGCAGGTGTTCCCGGCTGTTGGGCAGCCAGACGAGCACGTGATCGCCCTGTCGCACGCCGAGCGACTGCAGCCCGATCGCGGTCTGCACGACGCGCTCCCGGAATGCGCGGTAGGTCCAGCACTCGTCGTCATCGGCGAAGTGCACGAAGACCTTGTCCGGGCATTCCCGGTTCCAGCGCTCCATCAGCGCGCGGGTCACGACATGGTCGCGCGGCGGAATGCGTGGGTCGGTCGCCTGCGGGCGATCGGGTTCGGGCAGCACGACGAAGGGCGCGTCCATTTCCGGGGAGTCTCCTGCGAGCGTTGATGGTCGGGGGCGTAGCATTTTGGGCGAAGCGGCAGCACGCCACAACGACAACCAGGCCGCGCGCAGCGGGTCACCGCGCGCCCGCGGCCGCACCGGAACAGGAGTCGACATGGGACCACTGGCAGGCCTGAAGGTCATCGAAATCGCGGGCATCGGCCCCGGCCCTTTCTGCGCGATGATGCTCGCCGACATGGGCGCCGACGTGGTGCGGGTCGACCGCCGCGAGTCGACTGACCTCGGCATCCCGGTCGAGCAGCGCTTCGGTGTCCTCGGGCGCGGGCGCCGCTCGATCGCGCTCGACCTGAA